>SXGT01051537.1_pt1 | contig 18244 bp, 13 predicted proteins | sample 3176221 | NCBI WGS metagenome assembly SXGT01 (sample SAMN11356862, study PRJNA531348) | freshwater metagenome | isolation source: freshwater sample F1-120 | place: China: Fuxian Lake, Yuxi | collected 2017-12-25
ACGAGCCCCTGCCCGAGGGGGCATGGCCCATCCTCTCGGCCTCGCCGCTCCCTTATTTCCCTCGTAGCCAGGTCCCCAAGGAGATGGACCGTGGCGACATGGACCGCGTCACCGGGGATTTCGTGCGAGCGGCTCGCATGGCCGAGGAGGCGGGGTTCGACATGCTGGAGCTCCACATGGGCCACGGCTACCTGCTGGCCAGCTTCCTCTCTCCTCTCACCAACGTGCGCGCCGACGCCTACGGGGGTTCGCTCGAGAACCGCCTCCGCTACCCGCTGGAGGTCTTCCGGGCGGTGCGCGCTGCGTGGCCCGAGGACAGGCCCATGAGCGTGCGCTTCTCGGCCACCGACTGGGCGCCCCACGGCACCACCGGCGACGACGCGGTGGCCATCGCCCGGGCGCTCCGGGACGTGGGCTGCGACATCGTCGACGTCTCGACCGGGCAGACCGTGGCCTCGGGCAGGCCCGCGTTCTACGGCCGCATGTACCAGGCGCCCTGGTCCGATCAGATCCGCAACGAGATCGCCATGCCCACCATGACCGTGGGCAACGTGACGACGGTCGATCAGGTGAACACCCTGCTCGCGGCGGGGCGCGCGGATCTGGTGGTGCTCGCCCGCACGCACCTGCGCGACCCTTATTTCACGATGCACGCCGCCGAGGAGGCGGGCGTGGGCGAGCTGGCGTGGCCCAGGCCCTACGGGGTCGTCCGCCCGACGAAGAAGGAGACGAAGTCATAGAATCTCCGCGTGGGGGCCTCGCGCTGCTACCATGCGCCCCCCAATGACCATCGAAATGAGCCGGGGGGCGACACTCCAGGACGTCCCATCCCCCTTCCGCGAAGCCCTGGAGGCTCGCGGCTTCGAGGAGCTCACCGCGGTCCAGCGCGCCGTCCTCGTCGAGGAGCTGGTCGACTCGGATCTGCGGGTATCGTCGCAGACCGGCTCGGGCAAGACCGTGGCCCTGGGTCTGGTGCTGGGGCGGATGTTCCAGGCCCAGGGAATCGTGCCCGGCCGCGCTCCCTTCGCGCTGGTCATCACCCCGACCCGGGAGCTGGCCGCCCAGGTCGCCGCGGAGCTCACCTGGCTGTTCGCTCCGGTGCAGGCCAGGGTGGTGGTGGTCACGGGGGGCACCAGCGCAGGCCGAGAGCGCGCCGACATCCACAAGGGAGCGGCCCTCGTGGTGGGCACTCCTGGAAGGCTCCTCGACCACCTCCGCCGGGGCTCTCTGGATCCCTCCAAGGTGAGGGCCGTCGTCCTGGACGAGGCCGATCGAATGCTCGACATGGGCTTTACCGAGGACCTACGGGCCATCCTCGACGCTGTCCCGGAGGGCCGCCGCACCCACATGGTCTCGGCCACCTTCCCTCGCGAGGTCCTGCGCCTGGCCGACGCCTACCAGACCAACGCGGTGGACGTGGAGGGCACCCGCAGGGGCGACGCCAACGCCGACATCGCCCACGTCGTCCATATCGTGCCCGGAGGGGACAGGGAGTCCGCCATCGTCAACCTGCTCCTGCTGGCGCCCGACGAGCTCACCCTGGCCTTCACCCGCACCCGGGAGGGGGCGAGCCAGCTGGCCCAGAGCCTGTCTCGCGCGGGCTTCTCCGTGGCGGCCCTCACCGGCGAGATGGAGCAGAGCGAGCGCACCCGGGCCCTCGAGTCCTTCAAGGTGGGTAACACCAAGGTCCTGGTGGCGACCGACGTGGCCGGTCGAGGCATCGATCTACCGGACGTGACACGCATCATCCACGCCGATCCGCCCGGTGATCCCGAGTCGTACACCCACAGGAGCGGCCGCACGGGGAGGGCGGGGCGCAAGGGCACGAGCATCATGCTGGTGACCCCCGCCGGGAAGGAGCAGGCCCGCAGGCTCCTGCGCCGCGCCGGGATCTACGCCGAGCTCAGGGCGCTCCCCACCTCCGAGGACGTCCGCGAGGCCCGTCTCCGCCGCCTGGCCGACGATCTGGCCAGGGAGCCCGAGGGCGCCCTCCGCCCCCACGCCGAGGCCGCCAGGGCGCTGGCCGCCGAGCTCCTCGCGAGCGGCGACGCGAGCCCCGAGCTGCTCGTAGCCCGCCTCCTCGAGCGTGCCCTCGACGCCATGCCTGCCTCGCCCAGGGAGCTGTCGCCCTCGGCCCGCGTCGCGCCCCGCGTCGAGCGCGAGGAGCGCCCACACGACGGCGCTCCGACCCGAAGCGGGCCCCGCTTCGAGCGCCCTCCTGGCCCTGGGGTCCACGATGCCCCCCCTCGTCCCTCTCCGCAGGAGTTCGTCCCCTTCAGCGTCACATGGGGCGCCCGAGCAGGGGCCGATGCTCGCCGCCTGATGGCCCTCTGCTGCCGCAGGGGCGAGGTGCGGGGCAGCGATCTGGGCGCCATCCACGTGGATCCCGAGGGCTCGATCGTCGAGGTGAGCGCGGGCGTGGCCGCCGCCTTCGAGCGGGCCGTGCGCCGCCCCGATCCTCGCGATCCTCACATCCGTATCGCTCGCTTCGAGCACACGCGCGACTCCAAGCCCGGGGAGGGGCCGCTCCCCTCGAGCCCCTACCTCCCCGATCTGGACGACGACGATCCTCGCCACCACTTCCCCAAGACCCTGGAGCGTCCTCGCGACGACGCTGGCCCTCGCCCCCCGTTCCGTCCTCCTCCCGGCAAGGGAGCCCCTTTCCGTCCTCCCTCCGCCGCCGTCAGCCGCGAAGGAGCGAGCCCTCGCCCTCCGTTCCGGGCTCGCCCCGAGAGGAGCAGTGAGGGCGCGGGCCCCCATCCCTATGTCCCGAGGGCTCCCCGGGTCGACAAGCCCAATCGAGCCGAGCCTCGCCGCTTCGACAAGGCCACCCGCCCTGCCCCTGGCGGCCACAAGCCCCCCACCCGCTCCAAGTAGCCTGGCTCCCCTGAGAAAATCCAGGGAGGCCAGCAGGCGACGCCTCGCAAGAGACGGGCAAGGGGAAAATCACAGGGAAGATGCGCGCGCCTCGCGCGTACCTTGGCGATGATAAAACGCCCCTTGGCGATGAAAAAAAATGTGACATCTCGCCCGGAGCCCCGTCCAAGGGCCGCCCATCCCCAGAACCGGGCGATCCTGAACCAAAGCAGCCGCACCTGAGGTCTGCGTCGGAGAAGCCACTCATGAAGCTACGTCATTTCGTTGGACTGTCGATGCTCGCTTTCGGCCTCACCCTTGGCGGCGCCTCCCACGCCGACTGGGCCAAGACGGAGGCGTTCGAGTACGCCCCGAACGCAAGGACCACGCTGAAGATCGCCGATCCTCATGGCGCCAAGGCCTTCGTGACCATCGGCAGCGAAACCAAGGAAGAGACGCTCCCCGCCATCTTTGCGCTGCCCGACGCGGACGCCTACATCACGGTGAAGATCGTGGCGTCCGACGGTGACACCTGGAATGGCAAGGTCGAGGTCAAGGCCCACAAACAGACCATCGTCAAGTTCACCCACACCCCCAAGCCCGCGGCCGCGGCCGCCCCCGCGCCTCAGGCCCCCGCCCACAAGTTCATCGGGAGCCTGAAGAACTGCTCCAAGGACTCGGTGAAGTTCGTCGCCATGAGGGACGGAAAGTCTGCCTACGAGACCTCCCTCTCCAAGAGGCAGATGCAGGCCAACGTGGAGCTCGAGGCTGGCACGTACAGCCTCCGCATCTTCAAGAACAACGTCTTCTTCACCGCCGTGGAGCTCGTCGTCTCCCGCGACGGCTGGGTGCATGGCTGGCAGTGCTGAGCGCTTGATCTGAGCTTCGCTATCTTATCGAGAGCCCGCGGCCTCCGACCCGAGGCAGCGGGCTTTTCCCTCTGGAAACCCGGCCGCCCGGAGGCGTCCCTGGACGCTCTGGGGCCGTCCAGGACAGGGAGCATCCCTGAAAACGCCTTGTTTTTTGTCCGGACTGCGCGGCACGCCCCATGCGAAGCGGGTCCCCATGCAGCGAGGCGAGGCGCAGAGTAGACTCTCGTCCACGATGGTAGGGTCTCCCGGTAGTATCCGTTATGTCCGTCCCGTCCGGCCGCTGCACTTCCCTGCGAGCGATCCGGAGTGGGAGATGAGTGAAAGTCACAGGCACAAGCGGCTCTGCGAGCTGCTCTATCAGCTCCTTCGAGCCAGCGTCGACGACCGGTCCTGCGTGGGCAGTGACCAGTTTGTCTACTACGACGCCTCGTCCTCAAAAAAGAAGTGCGCTCCCGATGGCTTCGTCAAGCTCGACGTCCCCGCGGAGTCCATCTACGTGTGGAAGGTCTGGGAGAAGGGAGCCCCGGAGCTCTGCGTGGAGATCTTGAGCCCCTCGGATACGGAAGAGAAGCTCACCCTCCCCCAGAAGCTCGATCGATTCCATACGATAGGTGTTTCCGAGGTGGTCACCTTGGACGTGGACGCCAAGGTTGGTCAGCGGATCCGTGCCTGGGACCGGATCGAGGGAGATCTGGTGGAGCGTGTGGTGGAGGGGGAGCGCACCCCTTGCCGCACCCTGGGCCTGTGGTTCGTGGTGGCGCCTTACGAGGCCGAGGGGCGCTCGCCCGTGGACAGGCTCCCGGCGGCGCTTCGTCTCTCGCGTGACGCCCAAGGGACCGACCTCGTGCTCTCTCCTGACGAGGTGGACAGGCTCGAGGTGAAGAAACATAAGGCCCTCGCAGAGCAGGCGAAGACCCTCGCAGAACAGGCGAAGGCTCTCGCCGAGCAGGAGAAAGCCAGGGCCGAGCAGGAGAAAGCCAGGGCCGAGCAGGAGGCCCTTCGTGCCAGCTTCGCGGAGGCGGAGGTCCTACGTTTACAGGCCGAGATCGCACGCTCGAGGACCTGAACGCTACCGTCCAGGAGCCGACTCCAGACTTGAAAGCATGTCAGGGTGACAAGGTCCGCTCGAGCGCCGCCCGGGAATTCACCCGAGCGGTCACGATGGCCTGCTTTATCCCCGCAAATCACCGGGAGAAGCAAGACAGCGATGGCCACACTCCCGAATGGAAGGTCGGCGCTCAGGCCGCGATGTCGGGGTTCCCACGGCCCACCGCGCGGGGGGTCGCGACGGCTCGTTCAGGCTACCGCCGGAGGGGGTCGCGGCGCCAGGCCGTCGGGATCGTGGGATGGGGTCCTCGCTCCGAGGACAATGAAGACGACCACGGCAAAGAGGAAGAGCACCACCAGCACCACCACGACCACCACGTTGGTGGCGTCCTCGGGGGCAGGGGGGCGTGGAGGGGGGGGCAGAGGGGGAGCCAGGAGGGGACGAGGGCCATACTCCGGCAGCATCGGGTGGGGGTTGGGCAGGAAGCCCTCCGCGACGGGGGGAGGATAGACCGGAGCAGGCGGAGGAGCGTGCATCCTGGCCTCGGCGCCCTGGCCTCCGGCGCCCGGTGGAGGACCCGCCGGGAGCCCCGAAGGGCCCGGGGGAGCTCCCTGCAGGTGAACGCCAATGGCAGGGGGAATGCCAACGGGAGCCAGGCGCCCCAGCGGGGCCAGCGCCTCGGCGACCGTACCCGTGTAAGGGTGGAGGACCTCGAGCCTGGGGGGCGCGGAGGTCCGAGGCAGGGGGAGCGTCGCCTCCGTGGGCCGGGCCTCCAGGGCCTCGAGGGCCCTCTGCATCTCGGCAGCGCTCTGGTAGCGCCGGGAAGGTGCCTTCTGCATCGCCCGGTCGATGATCTGCACCAGGCGAGGATCAATCCCGGGGACGAGCTCGGCCAGCGGGGTTGCGGGCCGATCGACGATCCACCCGAAGAGCTCGACGATGTTCTTGGCGTCGAAGGGGAGGCGGCCCGCGAGGGCGTGGTACAGCGTCGCGCCCACCCCGAAGAGATCGGTGCGAGCGTCCGCCAGGCCGCCCACCACCTGCTCCGGGGACATGTAAGCAGGCGAGCCCATGAGGGCGCCTATCGCGGTGAGGGGGCGATCGCCGGAGAGCTTGGCGATACCGAAATCCAGGATCTTTACCACGTCGCTCACCCCGGTCATCCGGGTAAGGAACACGTTGTCGGGCTTGATGTCGCGATGGACGATCCCGGCCTCGTGGGCGGCCGTGAGGGCGTCGAGCATCTGCCTGCCGATGTACGCGACCCGGGCCTCCGGCAGCCTGCGGTCGTGGGCGATCGCCTCCCGGAGGGTCTGGCCCACCAGGCGCTCCATGACCAGGAACGGAGGCTCGCCGGGCGCCGAGACGAAGTCCGTGGTCTGGGCGATGTTGGGATGTCCCAGCGCCGCCGCGGCTCGGGCCTCCCTGGAGAAGCGCTCCAGCTGCTCGTCGCTGAGATCGCCCCGGGTCCGGAGTACCTTGAGCGCCACGGGCCGCCCCAGGCGTTCGAGCGTGCCCTCGTAGACGGCGCCCATCGCCCCCTCACCGAGGAGCCGACCGACGCGGTAGGTTCCGGCGAGGAGGGTGCCGGTGAGCGCGTCCCCCGTCGGGGGCTTCCAGGGGTCGTCCGAGGCCATCGCTCCTGCACCATACCTCCCCCGGCCCGCCCATGCCGCGCCCCCCGGAGATTTTTTATTTGCGAGGAGGTTCCCTCCTCGCTCTCCTCCTGGCAGAGACCCCTCGCCCGTCTTTAGCGACTACCTGCGGCCCGGCCCCGACGACCCTGGGCCAGGACCTGACGAGGGACGGGGGAGACCGTTGCCTCCGAGCCTGCTCCCCGTGATTTTCCCCTCGCCTGTCTTTAGCGAGACGGTTGCCTCAAGAGGATGGGAGAATATTTTTACGTGGTTTGAGCCTGGAGCTGGCAGGATCGTCCTTGGCGAAGACGGTGGCGAAGATGGCGAAGGCCAGCCATAGCAGCGAGAAATGAGCGATCATGGCCTGGCCGCTCACCCGCTCGAAGATAAACCCGGAGATCACCGGGCCGACGAGCATGCCCGAGGCGTAGAAGGCATTGTAGATGGCATTGGCCCTGGAGAGCTCGTGCGAGCGGGTGACCACCCCCTGGAGCGCCAGGCTCACGGGCGAGATGGACGCGAGCGTCGCGCCCACCACGAACACCGTGGCGCACATGGCCGGGAAGCCCGAGAGGAAGATGAAGCTCACCACCGCCAGGAAGCCGACGCCCGAGAGCACGCGCATCACGAAGAGGTGGCCGTGGCGGTCGCCCAGCTTGCCTGCATAGTTGGAGAAGGCAAGCATCCCCGCGGCGAAGAACGCCGTGATGAGGATGGTGTCCTTCTCGGGTATCCCCTTGGCCTTTACCAGGTAGAGCGGCAAGAACAGCACGGCGCTCGCCTGGAAATACCCGTAGGCGAAGGTGCCGAAGAGCGATGTCTTGGTGCGCCACATCAGGTGCCGCTCGGGGTGGCTCCCCGAGCGCGCCGGATCGTGGGGCAAGCCGTGCTCCTCGTGGGCGCTATGCCCGGAGTCCAGGCGCGACGCGGCCGCCGCGGCGCACAGGGCGATCACCCCCGCGCACACGAAGGCGACCCTCATGGGAAAGACCGCCACGATGCCCTTGGAGACGATGGGCCCGATCACGTAGCCTATGGCCAGGGACATGGCATAGAGGCTGGTGACGAAGGCCTTGTTCTCCTTGCCCGCCCTGGTGAGCAGGATCGTCTCGCAGCTCACCCAGACCCCCACCGAGAACGCCCCGTCGAAGAAGCGCGCCACGCCCACGGTCGCGAAGCTGTCCAGGTAAGGAAAGATCGCGACGCACGCGGCGTAGCCGGCCAGGCAGCCCACCAGGGTCACCTTGGCGGTGAGCCTCCTGAGGATGGCGCCCATCGGCAGGGACAGGGCGCAGATGCCCGAGGCGAACACCGCGGCGAGCCCGCCCATCGCGGTCTTCCCGAAGCCGTGAGCGTCGAGGTGAAGGGCGAGGAGCGCGATCGAGAGCCCGTACGAGATGCCTACGAGGAAGATCGAGAGGTAGACGAGCCAGATATTTCGATCGCGGATCCTTGAGAGCATGAGTTCAGGGGGCCGTGACCTTGATGGGGTACTTCCTCGGCGTGAAGGCGTTGCCCAGCTCCCCGTCGACGACGCGGAGCGAGTCGGTGGCCTGGGCGGCGGTGAGCAGATCCCTGTAGCTGGCGCTCGTCCCGTCCAGGAGCCTCGTGACGAAGCGCCCCAGCGCGAGGCCGCTCTGGTAGGAGGGGGCCTCGAGGCCGTTGGTGATGAGCTCGAGGTTGGCGGTGCCGCCCTCCTTCATGGGGAAATAGTCCTTCTCGTAGTAGTTGTAGGACACGCACCCGTCGATGAAGAGGATCTGGTAGCTCTTGGGGAAATCGGCGGCCGTGAAGCGGCTTGGATCGAGCGGGCCGGCTCCGATGTACGAGTGCCCGTTGTAGATGAACACGTCGCTGTTCTTGATACCGAACTTGTGGGGGGTGGAGTCGCTGTCCGCGCCGAAATAGGTGAGGAGCTTGAGCTTGAACGCCCGGGGCGCCTCGGTGCCGACGGCCACCTTCACCGGCAGCTCGAAGGTGAGCCACTTGCGGTTGATCCGGGTGGCGACGATGTTCTTGACCTCCTCCTGCTCCGAGTAGGTCGCGTTGCGGAAGCCGCCGCTGCTCTCGAGCGCGACGATCTCCTGGAAGGTGACGGCGTCGAAGCTCTTGCCCGAGGCCAGGGTGATCCTGGAGATGTCCTCCCCCTCGCTCTTGATCAGCTTGAAGCCGGGGCGAGACTTGAACACCTCGTTCATGTTGTCCATGAACTGGCTGTAGCCGTAGTCGTCGCCCGGGTTGGCGTGGGTCTCGTGATCGATCGTCCCGTAGACCAGGCTCACGACCAGCGCGCCCTGCTCGACGCCGCCCTTGTAGAGGCGGTGGTACTCGGGGTACGAGGCGCCGGTGTTGGTCTTGTTCGCCCCCAGAGCCACCGTGACGGGGACGTAGAGACGCTCGGCCTCGGCCCTCGAGACCTGGACCTGCACGTCGCGGAGCTTGGCGCGCTCCGCGCCGACCTTCTCGCTCTCCGCCTTGATGGCGGCCTTGCAGCCGGCCAGGTTGGGGTTGAACACGTACCAGAGCGAGCTGGCGAAATCGCGGGCGTGGGAGTCGTTGGCGGTGCACTCGGTGAGGATGCGCTCCGACTGGGAGCCGTGGCCGGGGCTGAGCACCGCGAGGGGGATCGAGGAGCGGCGAGCGAGCTTCTTGTCGACGACCCCGGAGTCCACGTAGGTGTATCTGACCTCGAGCGCGGGCTTGCCCCGGTCGTTGGCGACCGCCGTGTCCACCACGGTGACCTCCCGCTTGGCGAAGGTGTCGGGGTTCACCTCCTTGAGTTCGCGGCTGTTCACCGCGATGCCCGCCTCCCGCAGGGGGCCGAAGGCCGTCTTGGTCTGGGTGCGGACCGCGCTCAGGATGGTGGCGTCGCTCGCTCCGCGCTCCACGTACACCACGCCGCCGAACTTCACCTCCCGGGAGAGAGCGGTGAGGCTCGTGAGATCCTCCTCGCCCTCGTCGGCCGAGACCGTATCCTCGACGGCGGCCGAGCAGGCGACTGCGGACGCGGCGAACATCGAGAGCAGGGTGAGGCGAGGGAGGATGGATGCGAGCTTCATGAAGAGGCTCATCGCACTATGTGTGCCATTTGGTTACAGTGGGGCCGTCGGGGCTCTTCGCCTGTTTTTTCGGGTGATTCTGGGCGATCGAGGGGCCCGGCCGTGGACGAAGAGCGGAGGAAGGTGGAGGACGGAGGATCCACCGTTTGGATCAAAATACACCAGGTGCGCGCGGCAATCAGGTAGGGCAAGCTTCATCCTACGATGACCTTCTCGAAGCTCGCCTCGGGTTTCTTTGTCTCCTTCACCTTCGCGGCCGTCGTGGTCGCCGGCTGCGGGGGCAAGGACGCACCACCTTCCCTGGAGGGGCTCGACGGGAGCGCCGATCCCAACCTCAATAATCCTGGCGGCAACGACAAGATCTGCCTCCTCAACAACTGCGACACGGATCGCGACTGCAAGGATTGCTCGGGCGGCCGTAGCACGTGCAACCAGAAGGAGCACAGGTGCGCGGCCTGCGGGCCCGCGGCGGGGGGCAAGAATTGCTCGGGCGGTCAGCAGTGCACCAAGTACGGCGACTGCGTCCCCTCCGGCGTCACCTGCAACGAGGGCGCGGACGGCAAGCCCACGGTCTCGTGCAGCGGCGACGCGGACTGCGCGGCCTGCGGGCCCCAGTTCAAGGTCTGCGACACGGCGGCCAAGAAGTGCGTGGGCTGCACCCCCGCCAACGTCATCAACTGCCAGTCGACCGACTTCTGCAACGGCACCACCGGCGAATGCATGGCCCAGTGCCCCGCGGCTTGCACCAAGGACGCGGACTGCGGAAAGTGCGGCGCGCCGGGCGCCGAGAACCACGCATGCAACCGGGGCGTCTGCGCCAAGTGCTCGCCCACCAAGAACTGCGCGGGCGCCGAGACGTGCAACGACGTGGGGGACTGCGAGAAGACCTGCGGCCTTGCCACCAACCCCAACCGCTGCAACAGCGACGCGGACTGCGCGGGCTGCGCGGCGACCACGGGGTGCAGCAAGCCCGTGGGCGGCGGGCTGGGCACCTGCGTCGCCAAGGCGGCGGGCTGCGAGGATCTGGGCAAGGGCGTCTTCGTCCTGCCCGATCCCTTCAGCCGGGTGACCCAGGCCTGCTCCAGCGACGCCAACTGCGCCAGCACCAACATCGATCTCAACATAGGCGCCATCATCAAGAGGGCCACCGGCCTCAACGTGAACAACGCCAACATCTCTTATCCGATGCGCGCCTGCGCCTCGGTGGAGATCCTGGACGGCAAGAAGTGCGGGGTCTGCGTCCCCTGCAAGAAGGACGCGGACTGCACGGCGATCGACGTCCAGAAGCTGGCCGGAGAGGCCTTTGGTCCCATCGGCAGCATCGCCGCGGCCATCCTCCTCGACAGGGTCTTCGGCCCCAACGACCGCAAGATCCACATGTACTGCCAGAAGGTCGGCGGCGTGGGCAACGGCGAGTACGGGGTCTGTGTGCCTTGCCCGAGCTTCTTCCAGCGCTGCGGCGACGAGGCCGTGGCCAACGAGGAGCCCGTCACCTCGTGCGGTCACAGCGTGTGCGAGCTGGGCCCGGCCCTGGGGCCGACCTGCGACGGCGGGTGCGCCGGCCGCGTGGGCCTGAAGGATCCCTTCTGCGCCAGCAGCAAGGGCTTCTGGGATCCCAAGTGCAAGGCGCTGGTCGAGACCGAGTGCACCAACAAGACGTGCCAGCCCAACACCTGCGTGGGCAAGGACCTGGGCTGGTTCTGCGACGACATCGACACCAGCAGGGGTGGCTTCGAGTGCAAGGGCAACGAGGGGGGAGGCCAGATCGCCACCGGTCACCAGTGCCCGAGCACTCCAACGTCGAAGACCTACTGCCACCGCGTGACCGCGGGCAACGTCAAGTCCAAGGCGGTCCTCTGCACCACCGAGACGGAGCCTGGATGCCGCCCCGGCTCCATTGGCAAGCCCAAGTGCTTGCCGACCCTGCAGCCCTGAGCCTGTTCGATCTGAGAGTCAAAGATAGGCAGCGACCTTGGCGTCTCGCATCGGGACACCTCGGGTCGCTCCCGTCACTTACCACTCCCCGAAGGCGCTCAGCGCCGCGCCCCCGCCCGGCGCCGGCGCCACGGCGACCTGGAAGGGAGGCTTCCAGCCCTTGGCGCTGGTGTCCCCGGGGTCCCTCAGGTTGTAGGTGAGCGCGCCGGCGAGCACCAGGCCCGCCACTCCGCCCAGGGCGTTGGCGATGAGGCCGTGGCGAGGATCCCCCGTGTCGCTCGCCAGGTAGAAGGGATAGACCACGCAGCCCGCCAGGGTGCCCAGACCATACCCGGCCCACATGTACTTCTGGGTCCTCCACGAGGGCGTCCAGAAGAGCGACAGCGCCCCGGTGCCCGCGAGGCCGACGTTGTAGAAGATGAGCCCGGAGACCGCCGCCGGATCCGCTGCCTTGGGAAGATCCCCGGAGCCTATGCCGAAGCCGAAGGCGGCGCCGGTGAGCGCGCCCCAGCCCGCGCCGCTGGCCACGAAGGCCAGGCTTCGGGGGTTGGTCCCCAGAAACTCCCCGAAGAAGTAGCCCCCCACACCCCCCGCCGTGGACATGACGAAGGTGAGCGCCCCGTAGCCGCCCACCCCCCACTGCTTGTCCTTGCTCGAGAGCTGCCACTGGGTGCCCGAGATCGCGATACCCTCCACCGCGCCCAGCAGGAGGCCCGTCGATATGCTGGCGGGCACGCCGGAGTGGAAGGGCTGGTAGAAGTCGACCGCGAAGAGAGCGCCCGGCACCGCGAGGCCAAGGCCGATGGGGGCGATCACTGCGAGCCCCGGATCCTTCACGTTGGCCATGAAGTCGATGGCGATGCCCGTCCCCACGCCGTAAGCCGCGCTGGTGCCCAGGAGGAACGCGAGCTCTCCGTCGCCTCTCCTGGCGTTGCGTCCCTGCTGCGGCGGAGGGTACTGAGGATACTGCTGGGGAGGATACTGCTGGGGAGGATACTGAGGAGGGTATTGCTGAGGAGGATATTGCTGAGGGGGATATTGCTGAGGATAGGGTTGAGGAGGGTATTGCTGTGGGTACTGGGCAGCGGCCTCGTTCGCGGGCGCGAGGAGGGCGATGGTCCCCGCAAGTGCAAGCAAAGAACGACGGTTCATGACGCTCCTACTGGTGATCGAACTCGGGTCGGAGCTCGCGGGCCATGAGGTCGCGGACGGCCATGGCTGCGGGCTTGTCCTCGTAGAGGACGGCATAGGTCTCGCGGACGATGGGCATGTCGAGGCCGAGCTTTTCCGCGAGATCGAAGGCGCTCTTGGTGGTCTTCACGCCCTCGGCCACGTGCCCGAGCGACGCGAGGATGTCCTGGAGCTTGCGCCCCCGGCCCAGCTCGACGCCGACGGTCTTGTTGCGCGACAGCTCGCCGGTGCACGTGAGGACGAGATCCCCCATGCCGGCCAGCCCGGCCAGGGTGAGCGCTTCCCCTCCCCGGGCCATGGAGAGGCGCACCACCTCGGCGAGGCCCCTCGTGATGAGCATGGCCCGGGTGTTGTGCCCGAAGCCCAGGCCCTCGGCGGTGCCCGCCGCGATGGCGACCACGTTCTTGAGGGCGCCCCCGCACTCCACGCCGATGACGTCCTTGCTCGCGTAGGTGCGCAGGTGGGGCGCGTGGAAGCGCCGCATGACGTCCTCGCGCACACGGTCGTTCTTCGAGGCGATGACGACCCCGGTGGGCAGCCCCGCCGAGAGCTCCTTGGCGAAGCTGGGCCCGCTGAGGAAGGCGAGGTGAGTCCTTGCCCAGGGCAAGAGCTCGGCCTCCAGGATCTCGTCGATGAACATCAGGGTCTCGTTCTCGATCCCCTTGGTCGCGCTGACGATGGGCACGCCCTCGGGGATGTAGCCCGACGCCACCCTGGCCACCTCGCGCGTCGCGTGGCTGGGCGCCACGAAGACGACCATCGTCGCGCCCTCCAGCGCGCCCCGCAGGTCGCTCGTGGCCTCGAGGTTGGGCGGGAGCTGGGCGGTGGGCAGGTACTTGGGGTTGCTATGGGTCGCGTTGATCTGCGCGGTGAGCTCGGGGGAGCGGCACCACAGGGAGACCGGATCGCCCTTGTCGGCGAGGACCTTGGCCAGCGCCGTCCCCCAAGCGCCACCCCCCAGCACCGCGACCTTCCCGCCAGCACGGTTGTTCATCGCTCCACAGTACACCGCAACGGAGGCAGGAAAGTAGCGCTATGCTCCGGCCTGCCCACCTCCCGCCTGGCAGGATCGCCCTTGCGAAAAGTCTTTACCCCCGCCCGCCTCGTCCTGCTCGCTCTCCTCGCCCTCCCGTCCGCCGGGTGCAGCTCCTGCGGAGTGTGCAGCTTCCGGGGGACGCTGAACGAGCCCTCGTCGAGGAGCATGCGCCGCTCGATGCTGCAGAAGGTCACCAGCGAGTATTGCAAGCAGATGACCTCGCGCAACGCGCCGCTCAAGCTGAACGACGACACCCCCGTCATCGGCCGCTACTACCCCCGCACCTGCGCCCAGCGCGAGATGCCCAACGGTGACCTCTTCGTGGACTTCCAGGGCGAGGGCTACGCCTACACCAACGTGTCCAAGAAGGTGACCTTCCGGATGCAGGGCGCCGTCCAGTACAACCAGGATTTCTTGGTGGCCGAGGACAGGTGCGAGGTCTACGCGTATTTTCGCCCCCGCCAGGTGGCGTCCAGCAACTTCACCCTCGGCAAGATCGAGAGCCAGGCCGCGAACTTCTTCAACGCCCTCACCCCCTTGGGGGACACCTTCGGGCGCCAGCTCGTCACCTCCAAGCTGGCCGAGGGCTTCACGGTGATCCACGACGAGGACGGCAACGACGACGTCTCCCTGGGGATCGTCGAGCTGGGGAAGAAGCCCTTCCGGCCCTTCAACCTGCGCGGCCAGGATCGCCTTCTCTACGAGAACTCGAGGACCGAGGTCCACCAGAACCAGCGCGATTTCATAGGTCCGATCGAGGTCGCCGGCGACGGGCAGGCCATCTTCGTGACCGCGCAGCTCGACGGTGCCCCCCAGCTCGACCTCTTCGTCGTGCCCCGCCCCGACGGCGAGGCCTCGCTCAGGCTCTATCTCGACTACCCGTCCCAGGGCCCCCTCGTCTCCCTGCCGATGTTCGCGGATGTGCTGAACCAGGGGGCCCAGTACACCAGGGCGGTTCCCGTTCCCAAGGGGATGTACTACGTCATCCTGGATCACACGCCGACCGCCGGCGTGGTCAACCCCCCTCAGAACCTCCTCGACGACCGCGCGGCTGTCGTCAACTACGCGATCCAGGTCGGCGAAGCCCCGTGAAAGACGATGAAGTGAACACCCCGGAAGAGGACGTGCCCCTCGCGATCCCCGTACCAGGGAGCAGTGATGCCGCAGGCGCGGTGGACGCCAAACCCGCCTCCGCCGCCGAGGCCAGCCCGCCCCGGTCCGCCGGGCGAGCGCCGTCAGCCGCCCAGTCCCACGCGCCCAGGTCGTCGGGCCAGCGCAGTCTGAGGACGATTTACTGGGCCGTCTGGTTCGCGCTCGTCCCCTTCCTCGGCGCCTACCTGATCGTGACGGGGCTCGCTCCGGCCAGCGGCGAGGTCCTGGAGGGAGGGTTGTCCTTCGTCCGCTCCTTCGTGCGTGAGCAGCCGGTGCCCGTGGGGATCGGCACCTTTACCCTCTTCGAGATGGCCCTGTGGGCGGTGCGCCACAAGCTGCCGCTCGCGGCCTACGCCTACTCCCCTCTCCCTCCGGGAGTGCCCGAGTCGCTGCGCAGCCTGTTCGAGCGCGCCAGGGCGCTGATCGACGAGGCGGAGACCATCCTCGAGCAGAACAAGGAGGCCACCCTCCGGGATCTCTCGGCGAGGGAGCGGGGCTCCCTGCGCGCCTCCCTCGACGCCCTGGAGGCCGCGATGGAGGCCAAGCCCTTCGCCGAGGCGCCCTTCGCGGAGGCCCTGGTCAAGGCCGAGGGCGAGATCGACGTCAGGCTGGGCCGCTGGAGGAAGAGCGAGGTGCGGGAGTACGCCGAGAGCATCCTCGTCGCCATCGCGGTTGCGCTCGGGCTTCGGGCCTTCGTGGTGGAGGCCTTCAAGATCCCGAGCGGATCGATGATCCCCACGCTCCAGGTGGGCGACCATATCTTCGTCAACAAGTTCAGCTACGGGCCCGCCATTCCGTGGACCCACACCAGGCTCTTCTCTCGCATGCCTCCGTCGAGGGGCGACGTCATGGTGTTCGCGTTCCCGGAGCACCCCGAGCAGGATTTCATCAAGCGGGTCATCGCCATCCCTGGCGACAAGCTCGAGGCCAGGGGCAGCCACCCCATCATCAACGGCTGGGAGGTCCCCAGCTGTCCGGTGGGCCTCTACTCGTACACGGAGGGAGAGCCCATCGCGAGCAAGCACGAGGGCGATCTCTTCGTGGAGTTCCTGGAGGACGAGGCCTACCTCACGCTCTACGATCGCTATGCCGGCGGCGCCAACGACTACCAGGGGCCGTATTTCGTCCGCCCGGGCGAGGTCTACGTGATGGGCGACAACCGTAACAACAGCCATGACTCTCGCATGTGGTTCGGGGGTCAGGGGGGAGGCGTGCCCTTCGAGAACATCAAGGGCCGCGCCCTCTTCGTCTGGCTCTCGGTGGGTGAGCAAGGCATGGCGTGGAGCCGCCTGGGCGCCCCGGTCATGGGCAAGCCTCGCCTCCCTCCCGAGATGCGGGCCCTGGAGCCGGCGCTCGAGAAGTGCCTGCGCGAGCGCCCTCCCATCCACAAGACCACCCCCCCGAGGACCATCGGTCAGTGACCCGCCGCGCTTTCGCTCTCCTGGCGCTGCTCGCCTCACTCGCCTCTTCCGGGTGCTCCTGGTTCGAGAAGGCCGCCGCCAAGGATCCGCTCAAGTGCGAGCGCGATCCCAACTGCCAGAAGCGCGATCGCATGAACGATTGCACGGCCCAGTGCGTGGACGATCCGGCCTGCATGGACCGCTGCCGGCAGTTCCAGCAAGGAACGACCGGCGCCGGCCGCTAGCGGCCGAGAGAAGAGCCCGCTAGCGAGATCGTCGGCACCTCGCAGTGGTACTCTTCGCCTCGATGGTCCTCCCTTCTTCGCCCCCACCCCCTCGACGTGCCTGGGACGATCCGCGCCTTCGCTTCCCTGACGAGGCCACGTGGGCGCGCCTCTCGGCCGACGAGCGCGACGAGGTGATCGCGCGCATCCTCGCGGCGCTGGGCGAGTACCGCGAGGTGATGTCCGAGGGCGTGCGGCACTTTCGCAACAAGGCGGGCGTGGGCGCCGAGCTCGACGCCTATTTTCGCCGCGCCAATCGCAGGGTGTTCATCGCCTGCGAGCTGGCGGCCTTCTACCCGGGCGAGGCGGTGATCGTGCCCGACGTGCTGGCGGTGCTCGACTGCGACCCCGACATCGAGCCCGACACCTGGGTAGTCGCCGACCAGAAGCGCGGCATCGACCTCGTCATCGAGGTGCGCAACATGGGCAAGAAGCACAAGGAGCTCGTCGAGAACGTGCAGGACTATGCGCGCCTGCGCATCCCCGAGTACTTCAGCTTCGACTGCCGAGGCGGGTTCCTTCGAGGCTGGCACCTCGCCGCGCCCGACGCCGACCGGTATCAGCCCATCTTGCCGCAGAAGGGCTACCTGCGCTCGAGCGTGCTCGGGCTCGAGCTCGCCGTGGTCGATCGCAGGCTGCGCTTCTTCGCCAACCAGGCGCTCGTGCCCGACGCGAGGGAGCTGCTCGAGCGCCTCCAAGCGATCGCCGACGAGCGTCAGGGGGCGCTTCAGGAGGCCGAGCTCCGCGCCAGCGACGCCGTCGAGCGCCTGTCCCGCGCTCAGGTCGCCCTCGCGCGTAGCGTGATCGAGGCGTGTCGTCTCCGCGGCATCGCGCTCTCGCCCGAGCAGCACGCGCAGGTGGCCTCCTCCCTGGACGCCGACCAGCTCGCGCGCTGGGCCGAGCGGGCGTTTGCAGCGACGTCGGCCGCTGAACTGCTCGCCGACACCTAGCGCAACTATCATGTTGAAGGACCGAGGATTTCGCTGGGAACGCTCGCAGCGCCACAACCCGGCGGTCGCCCAGCAGTTCCCAACCCTCATCGCTGGCGGACGCGCCAAGAGGAAGCCGAGCAGCAAGCCCGTCGTCGTCTCGTCCCCGACCGCGTAAAGGCTCCGGGACATCGGGAGAACCGGCGAGCTACGCTTCGAGGCTCCGGCGAATTTCGTGAGATTGCCGGGGAGTTCCTGAAGGCTCCCACCGATTACGGGAGAACCCGGACGCCTCCACGAAGGTTCCGGCCCATCTCACGAGATTCCCCGGGGAGCTCCTGAATGGCTCCGCCGATGATGGGAGAACCCAGGCGCCTCCACGCAAGCTCCACCCGAGTCCTGGAGACCCCGCCGGAGGCACCCTCTGCCCCATCGACCGCGCTTCCTCATGGCTGGCGCGCGCAGCGCAGGGCAAGAGAGCGCGCGCAGCCGCCCGGCGCCGCCGGGAGCCCCGCGACCGAGGCGAGGACGGCGAGCACGCGACCTTGCCCTACGCTGCGCACGCCAGCATCCTGGCTCGCGCGAGGGGGCGTAGCGCGAAGGAGGCGCTCGAGCCCCGGCGTCCTCCCGCTCACCCGGAAGCGTCGACACGGGGGCGCAGACTGAGATGCCGCGGCGGTGGCATCACGGTAGAGCGTGAGGCAACGCCGTTTGAATAACGTGCGATTCTACACCGCTGCGCCTTGGCGCACTTGGGGTCGCAGTAGCGCTGCCCTCGCTCGCACGTGGGGCACACCCGCACCTGCACGCCGCAACGCGCGCACATGAACAGTCTCCAGCTCTCC
>SXGT01633715.1_pt1 | contig 18244 bp, 16 predicted proteins | sample 3176221 | NCBI WGS metagenome assembly SXGT01 (sample SAMN11356862, study PRJNA531348) | freshwater metagenome | isolation source: freshwater sample F1-120 | place: China: Fuxian Lake, Yuxi | collected 2017-12-25
GGCCCGGCCCGATCGGCAGCACCGGGTCCGGCAGATCACCCTCGACGACGTGCAGGTCCGTCCGGCAGACGCCGCAGGCGGTGACATTGATTGCCACCGCGCCCGGCCCGGCCACCGGATCGGCGCGCTCGACGGCGACCAGGGGCCCGCCGATCCGCTCAAGTTGCATCGCCCACATCGCCGCCGCCTTCGCCCGCGGCCGGCGGCTCACCGCTCTGGTGCGCCGCTTCCGGTTACGACGACGCTAGACGATCGAAGGGGTGGGGCCTTGATCCACCGCAAGCGCGGCCAGCCTCGCGCTGGCGGGGCCGCGGAATGGCCCCGCTACCCCCGCTGCGCGGCTCTACTTCGCCTCCGCCGGCAGGAAGGCAAACGGCGTCGCCGCCTCGAACTCGGCCGCGGCGTTGCCGGCATAGACCCGGCCACCGGCAACGGTGAGCTTCTTCACCGGCGCGCCCTCGGCGAAATCGAGATCGGCGAGGGGCACCCAGAAGGCGTTCGGACTGGTCGCCGAATCAAAGAAATAGACCCGGTTCTTCTGGTCCGAGACGGTGCGCCACAGCGTCGAGGAGATGTTCGGCTGCCCGGGCGTGGTGATGCCGAGAGGCACGCTGACGCTGCGCATGACGCTGAGCGTGCTGGCGACCGCCTGGTTGACGTAGCTCTGACCCGGCACCGCCTTGATGTAGGCCGGGTCGGTAGCGGTCGGGATCGCGCCGATCAGGAAGGACGCCCGCGCAAAGCGGTCGGCCGCCCGGTTGGTGCCCGGCAGGAACGTCAGGCCACCGATGCCCTCCCAGTACTCGTTCAGGGCAAGCTGCTGGTCGAAGCTCGGGGAGTTGGTCATCACCTGGTACTGGCGCCCGTGATGAATGACGAGCTTGCCGCCGATGTACTCGAAGATGGCGGAATCGCCGCTCGCGTCCGACAGTGCGAGATGCAGCTGCGCCGGCTTCCCGTTTGGCAGCACCGGGGCGGTGATGCGGAACGGCTCCGCCCGGAGCGCCGTCACCGCCTCGGCGACGGTGGCGAAGTTGTCGAGGGCGTACTGCGCCCACAGGCTGATCGACATCGGCGGCTTGCTGCTGTCGCCGGTCTCGTAGTCCGATTCCGCGAGATAGAGCAGGTTCGCCACCAGCCCGGCCTCGTTCATGCCGTCGGCTGTGCCGACGTCATAGCCGGAGACGGTCAGGCTGCCGTACTTCGATATCCACGTCGGGGTGTTCGCGCCCGCCGCCCCGTCACGCTTGATGCCGCGCGGGTAGACCCACAGGTTGGAGCTCATGTCCTCCGCCCAGTCCATCGAACGGCCGGTGACGACGGTGTCGTCCGTGCCGAGATAGACGGCCCGGGTGCACGCCTCGGCGGCCGGGGCCGCGGCGAGCGCCAGGCAGAGGGCGAGCAGCGGTCCGCGCATCGCGCCGCCGGCAATCTTGGTCATCGTCATCGCTGAGGCCTTCCCGTCGTTCTTCCGGCGTCGGGGCTCGCCCCACCACGCCGGCGGTGTCGCCGGACGGCCGGCGGGGCCAGCCGTCCGCTCCCTGATCGTTGCGCCCGCGCCTACAGCGCCTGAGCAGCGGCCGCGGCGGCCGCCCGCTTCTGGTCTTCGGTCGGCGGCACATCGCCGTCGTTGGCAATGCGGACCGTCACCGAAGAGCTCGCGAACGACAGCCCGGCGTCGATGAAGGCCTGCGACAGCCGTGCATAGACGGCCCGCTTCACCAGCGAGGCGTCCGCCGGCGGCGTCATGAACTTCACCGCGAAGGTCATCGCGTTCGAGTCCATCTCGACGACGCCCTGCGACTTCAGCGGCTGCAGGAAGTGCGGCCCGAGCACCGGATCGGCGGCCAGCGCCTCGCCGGCCTTCTTGATCACCTTGCGGACCTTCTCGACGTCCGTGCCGTGCGGGAAGGTGAACGGCAGCTTGGTGATCGCCCAGTCGCGCGACAGGTTGGTGATCTGCTTGATGTCGCCGAACGGGATGGTGTGCAGCGGGCCGTTCTGGTGGCGCAGCTGGAACGACCGGATCGAGATCTTCTCCACCGTGCCCTTGGAGCCGCCACCGAGATCGACGTATTCGCCGACCCGGAAGGCGTCGTCGACGAGGAAGAACGCCCCCGACATGACGTCCCGCACCAGCGTCTGAGAGCCGAAGCCGATGGCGAGACCGAAGATGCTCGCACCGGCGAACAGCGGCACGACGTTCACGCCGAGCTCGGACAGCACCATCATCACGATGATGACGACGATGGCGCTGAGCACGAAGATGCGGGCAAGCGGCAGCAGGGTGGCGAGGCGCGACTTGCCGAGCGGCAGTGGCGCAAACTCCTCGTCCTCGGCCACGATGTTCGGAATGCCGCCCTCGCGGGCGTGCTTCCGGTCGATGGCGATGCGCACCATGTCGTAGACGATCCAGCCGACGACGCAGATCGCCGCCACCTTGACGAGCGTCGCCCCGGCGCTCGAGCCGACGAGGGCCGCACCCCAGACGTGGGCGAGCGTGGCGAAGCCGAGCAGCACCACGATCAGCGCTGCGCCGTCATGGGCGAGGTCGCGATAGTCGCGCAGCCGGACACCGCCTGGCCCGCCGACCCACATCACCGGCCCACGCGCAACGATGCGCTCCACCAAGAGCGACAGCACGCCGTAGAGGATCAGGCCGACGAACAGCAACACCACCGGCGCCGTCACCAGCCCGTCGGAACCCGGCTGGTCGAGCAGCACGTGGATGCCCCGGGCGAACCACGCCACGACGAAGTAGGCGATCGCGATCACCCACCAGAAGCGGCCGACGAGGCTGCCGAGCGACCGGTCGAGGTGGACCGGACGCCCGAACGCCGCCGGAACCGACCGCCGGTTGGCCAGGCACAGCGCCGACAGCAGCACGACCAGGACGAGGCTGAGGGCGATCGCCGCGAGATCGCGGGCCTCGTCGCTAAGCCCGAGGGCGAGGGACCACCAGTCGATGGCGGCGATGACCGAGTAGATGACGATGAACGTCGTCACCCAGCCGCGCAGACGCGCCGTCTCCTCGGCCGTCGCCACGCCGGGCGGGGTCTCCGGCGACAGGGCCGCGCGGGTGATCAGGAGCGCGCCGCGGGCACAGGCGAAGACGACGAGCAGGATCAGCGCCGTGCGGTGCCGCACGTCCACCCCGGTGTCGACCACTTCGATGACCGCGAACCCGACGACGAGGATCGCGGTCCCGACGATGCGCAGGAGCGTCCGCACCAGCAGGTCGGCCGTCCGAGCCTCGGGGTCCGCCTCCGGCGCCGGCCTCGGGAGCCGACCCATGGTCAGCCGCTCGAAGGCGATGGCAATGACGAGACCGACGACGATCGCCGCGATCCCCGACAGGACTGCCTCCAGCAGCCAGCCGCGCCCTTCCTCGGCGCTGTCGCGGGCGAGCGCCGCAGCGATCTCGCCCGGCACCTGCGCTGCACTCGCGACCGCCGCCCGCAGGCTCTGGCGGAGTTCGACCAGCGTCTGGCCGATATCGGCCTCGATGACCCGTGCCTCTTCCTCGATCCGCTGATCGAGGGCTTCGACGGGAGCCGCTGCCGGGGCGGCCGCCGGGGCCGTCTTGGTCTCCGCGAAGGCGCCGTCGAGACCGGCGGTTCCGACAAACAGGCACGCCAGGACGGCGAGTGTCGCCATCCACCCGAACAGAACTCTCACCATCGCCCCACGCCCCCAGACGAACGCCGGCATTCCACCAGGCGCTGCACCGACATTGCTCCGTCTCGCCCCGATCGAAGTCGTGCAGGCGCGCATCCCCGGCCCCGCCGATGAAACGGAGCCTGCGCACGTGTCCAGCAGGTGCTGCGCGCGCGGACCGGTCCCGGCGCGTGATCGTTGTGGGAAGAGACAGACGGCAACCAGCGAAACAGCGTCCGGGACCGGCTGTCAATCAGCGGTTTGCCGGCAGCGTCTCAGGTCGACACGGTGCGACGAGATGGCGTGCCGCCGGCCGCGGGCCCTTCGGCGGAAGGTCAGCGTCGCACCGGCCGCGCCGGCGGCAGGGTGCGGGCATCGACGACGAGCCGCATGCGGACCGTCTCGGACTGCATCGACACCGTCGCAGACACGTCCTGCAGGGCCGCCCTCAGGCCGTGCACCTGGTCGATGAGGTCGAGGATGACGTCGACGCCGGGGTCGTTCACACCGATGTGGCGCCTGAGGTCGTGGACGAGCAGCGCGCGGGCCACGTCGGCCTCGGTGAAATGGACGCTGCCTTCGCCGCCCGACGGCCGGAGCCATCCCGCCGCGACCCAGGCCTCGAGCTCGTCCGGGGCGAGCCCGGCGCGGACGCAGAATGTCATCGCGTCGTGCATTCAGCCCTCCATCGTCTTGCGCGGGTCGAAGCCGCGGGCGCCCGCCCACTCGCCGACGAAGCGCTCGAGGTCGGCGTCCGGCGCCTCCGGCAGCACGACCTTCAGCGTCATGTAGGCGTCGCCGCGGCTGCCGTCCCGGCGCGGCACGCCCTTGCCCTTCAGCCGCAGCACCTTGCCGCTGCTGGTGTTCTTCGGCAGCGTCGCCGCCACGCGGCCGCCCGGCGTCGGCACCTCGATGCGCCCGCCGAGCACGGCTTCCGCAAGCGTGATCGGCACTTCGAAGCGGACGTCGTCGCCATCCTGCACGAACAGCTTGTGCGGCCGCACGTGCACCTCGATCAGCGCATCGCCCGCCGGCCCGCCGTTGAAGCCGGGCTCGCCCTTGCCGCGCAGGCGCAGGGTCTGGCCGTCGCGAGTGCCGGGCGGGATCGTGACGTCGAGGTCGCCGGCTCCCGGTAGCCCGAGCCGCCGCGTCGCGCCGTTCACCGCATCGAGGAACTCCACCTCGAGGGAATAGGCGACGTCACGCCCGCGCCGCGGGCCGTCGCCCCGCGCCCGCCGGCCGAACAGCTCCGAGAGGAAGTCGTCGCTGTCGGAGAAGTCGGCGAACCCGGCGCCCGTGCCATAGGGGCTCTCCGCACCGGCGTAGTCGCGGTAGTACTGGCGCGGCGGCCGCTCGGCGCCACTTGCGTCGATCTCGCCGCGGTCGTAGCGCGCGCGCTTCTCGGGATCGCCGAGAATGTCGTTGGCGGCGGCGACCTCCTTGAACTCCGCCTCCGCCTTGGCGTTGCCGGGGTTCAGGTCCGGATGCAGCTTCTTGGCGAGGCGGCGGTAGGCCGCCTGGATTTCCTCCTGGGTGGCGTCCTTCTTGACGCCGAGCCGTTCGTAGGGATCGCCGCTCATCTCCCGCCTTCCATTGCCGCAGGCTCCTCCGGCCTCACCGGGGTGGCCGCTTGCGGCCGTCCGGCGTCGGGCCGTGATGAAACGTGATCACGCGTCGCCGCGCCAGTCCGTAGACGAACGGACGTCGCGAACAATCCCCGGCGCATCGGCCGACGACGCGAGCCGTACTCATGCCAGGAGCTGTTCGACGTCCTCGCGCCGATAGAAGTCCCAGCAGGCGCTATCGCTCTTCAGGAGCCTCTCGGCGATCCGCACCGCCTCCGGATCCTCGCCGATCGCCCGGCGGTTTCGCGAACTCAGCGGCTCGTCGAGGTTCACTGCGGCGGGGGCGATGCGCGCCAGCTCGCGGCCGCCGCTGGCGATGACGTCCTCGTACTTGATGACGTTCGCGGGGATGTGGTCGCGGTACTGCGCGAAGAAGAAGTCGATCAGGGCGATCTGCCGGTCGACGACGTCCGTCATCGTCGCGAGCCGCTCGGCGAAGTCGGGATGCAGCGTCTCGATCGCCCCGCTTTTCCCGGCGGCGATCGGCATGCCGCTGTCGCGCCACGACAGCAGCACCGACAGCGGGTTGCGCACCAGCGCGTAGCAATCGAAGTGCGGCCGGAGCTGATGCAGGCGCGCCGTGAACAGCGTCGGATGCTTGATGCAGAGATCGAAGTTCTCCGACGTGACGTTGGTGATCTCGAGCGTCTTGCCGTTCAGCTGGCGCTGGCGGACCCCCTCCGCGTCCTTGTCGGCGAGCGGGTTCATCGGCACCTTGCCGTCCTGCGTCTTGCTGAGGGCGCGGCCCTCCTCGCGGATCATGCGGCGCTGGCGCTCGAAGAAGGCCACCGTGTCCTCGACGAAGCGCGTCTCGTCGAGGCCCTTGAGACGGCGGATCGGCATCGGCTCGTGCAGGGCGACGACGTTCTCGAGCTTGTTGAGGAGATGGCAGCTCAGCGTCGTACCGGAGCGCGGCAGCCCGGTGATGATGACGTTGCGCGGCCCGAGGCTGTTGAGGGCCGACAGGAAGTCGAGCCGTTCCTGCTCGACTGACCGTGCGAGTGCCGCGCGCCGGCCACCGTCCCGCACCTTGTCGCGAAGCGGCGCATCGGCGAGCAGGCGCTGAACGGCCGCCGCCACCGACGGCGCGTCGTAGTCGGGGACGAGGCATGTCTCGCCATCGATGCAGAAGCCGCGGTTGCCGACGCAGTCGGGGCACACCACCGCCCGCTGCAGCAGCATCGCCTCGAGCGCCGGCAGGAAGAAGCCCTCCCGCTTGAGCGGCAGCACCACCGCGATCTCGGCCGCCGCCATGCGGGCGAGGAACTCCTCGCGCGGGCAGCGTTCGATGGCGCAGTCGACCTCGATGCCCGCCTCCGTGAGAAGCCGCGCGAGGTCGGCCGCGACCTGCCTCGCCTTCTGTCCGGCGATGAAGACCTTGCCGTTCGGCGGCGACGGCTCCGGGAAGGCGCCCGCATCGAGCGCCGTGGCCATGACGCGCACGAGTCCGTTGACGAGACCCGTCGCCTCGATCTCGGCCTTGACCTCATCGCTCACGCAGAGCCGCAGCGCGCGGCGCTGCAGGTAGGCGTGCTTGCGGTGCGAACTGTCGGCGTGGCGCATGCCCTGGACGAGATTGACCACCGGCACCGTCTCCTCGATGCCATCCGGCACGAAGCGCCAGGCGCTGCCGCCGAGCACCAGCACGTCGGCCTCGTCGAGATCGAGCTCGGAGACGAGGCTCGGATGGTCCTTCCAGGGATGGTCGGCGCTGCTCTCCGACGTGACGTAGAGCCGGGCGCTGTAGGCGGGCGAGGAGCGGACGTGCTCGAGGCAGTCCAGGATCTTCAGGTGGCCGCCACGAAAGGAATTGTAGTTGCGGACGAACAGGACCGTCTTCGGCACGCTTTGACCCCATCGACACGCCGGGTGGCGGGCGAACCCGGCGGCGGCACGTTAGCATCCGGCTCCGCCGGCTGATACCGCGCGGAGGGGGCTGGCGGACGTGCGAACACCACCCGCCGGCAAGGCGGGGCCGCAGCGTCACACCGGTTCAGAACTTGACGGGGAACGAGTAGCCGATGGTGGCGCCGACGCCGAACTGGTTGGCGGAGCCGATGTTCTTGACGATCGGGCTGTTGGCGGCCTGGTCGACGAGGCGATCGTACTGACCGTAGAGGGAAACGGTCCAGTTCTCGTCCCACTGGTAGCCCGCACCGGCCAGCACACCGGCCGAGACGATGCCGCCGGACGGCTTGTAGCGGCCGACGCGCGTGCTCCGCGCCGCCTCGCGTGGCGTCACGCCGAAGTACATGTTCATGAAGTCCTGCGTCGCCAGCGTCAGGCGCGGACCGGCGGCGATCGTCCACTTGTCCTGCTTGTAGACGCCGTCGATGGCGAAGTCGGAGATGACGCCGCTCGCGCCGTTCAGACCGTGCCGCACCTCGACGCGCCCGCGCAGCCATTCCGTGGGCCACACCTCGACGTAGCCGCCGACCTCGACCGTCCACGGGATCGACTTCAGCCCGCGCAGCTTTCGGTCGGAGCCGTTGTAGCGGCCGGACCGGTAGCGCGCGACGGGGCCGAGGTTGAAGTACTCGTTGCCGTAGAGCGAGAAGTCGATGCCGTCGTCCGCGGCCGAAAAGCCCTCCGGCGTGTCGGCCTTGCGGAACGAGAACAGCGGGTAGCCGATGGCGGTGTAGGTCTTGGCGCCAAGGAAGTCCGGCGAGACGTTGCCGGTCGCCTTCACGGTGATGATCCAGGTCGAGCTGGACTCCGGCGACATCAGCGGCGCGTCGGGCGCCCCGTAGTTCGGCTGAGCCGGTGCCACCGGGGTCGGGTCCTGGGCGACGGCCGGGACCGAGATCGCCGCCGCGAGCAGCACGCCTGCCCCTCCACGCCAGCCAAACCGAACCGCCATTCCGACCTCACACATGCACAGGCGTCGCGGCCGACACGGGCGCGCCACGCAAACCACTAGCAGACCTAGAACACGCCCGCCTCACCGCAAAGGCCCCGGGGCGACCATTCGTGACAATCCCCGATCACCATGAAAGAGTTGTTACCCACACGCCACACATCCCCCCCGGCAACTGGATGAGGCAAGACGATGGAGCGCGGCGGCGTCCGGCCCGGCGAACTGACGATCACGCCCGACCCCGCCGGGCTTGCCGGCGACGCCCGCGTCGTCTTCATCGGCCGCATCCGCACGCCGTGGCGGACGCTGGCCGACTGTCCGAAGAACGTCCGCACCGCGCGGGAGAAGGGCGGCGCCGCGCGGCTGGAGATCGACGCGCCCTACCGCCCCGGCCTCGCGGGCCTCGCGGGCGTCAGCCACCTCGTCGTGCTCTACTGGATGGACCGCTCCCGCCGGGACGTCATCGTGCAGGTCCCCCGCCATGCCGGCGGACCGCGCGGTGTCTTCTCCCTGCGCTCGCCGGCGCGCCCGAATCCGATCGCGATGGGCGTGGTGCCGCTCCACTCGCTCGACCTCGACGCGGGTCAGCTCGAGATCGGCATGCTCGACTGTCTCGACGGCACGCCGCTCCTCGACGTCAAGCCCTACGTGCCGAGCGTCGACGCCATCGCCGACGCCGCGTTCGACTGACGGCCGGGACGCTCAGGTTCGGTAGATCCACTGCTCGGGCAGATGCGCCACGATCTCGTCGCCGACGGCGATCTCCCCCGCCCGGTCGACCGCGGCGACAACGCCACGCAGGCGCTGTGCCACCTTCGCGAAGCCGAGCTCGATGTACGGACGGCCAAGGTGCTTCGCCAGGCTGCGGCCGGCGACCCGGCACGGCGCGTTCTGGTCGTCGACGTGCAGCGCCGCCACCGGTCCGATCGACAGCCGGGTACCGCGCGGGAGCATCGTCAGTCGCGGAATCCCCTCGACCACCAGGTTCGCCCCGATGCTGCGCGCATCGACCTCGGGGACCGCCAGGCGGCGGGCGATCTCGGCGAGATCCTCCACCGACAGGATCGACAGGTGTCGGCCGTTGCGGATCGGCGTGCCGCGCGGATACCACGGCTCGCGTCCGCTGGAACGGCGCTCGAAGCCGCCGTGGCGGTCGCCGGCGATACCGTCGAGGCCGAGCGCCAGCCGCTCGACTGCCGCCGTCTCGAAATGCTTCGGATCGGTGGTGGCGAACAGCGCCACGACCCGCCCCTTGAGCTTGCGCGCCGGGACGATCTCGTCCGTCTCCGCCCTCGCATCCATCACCAGTTCCTCGTGCTCCGTGGCTCCGCCGAGCGATAGGCGCCCGGCGTCGCCCAGGCAACGTCTGCGGAACGACAGCCTCCGCGTGACGTCGACCCTGCAGCCGACGTGCCGCACCTCCGCCGCCGCGCGGCGCCCGCAATCCCGTTTCCCGCCGACCGCCCGCCGCGCTAGTCTGCGGCCGCTGAAAGCGCGCCTGCGAGTCGCCCCGCGACCGGGTGCCAACCGAAGAACAGGATATCGCGATGGCCACTCCGATGCCGTCCGGCGCGCCGTTCGGCGCCAAGCTCGTCGAGATCCGCAAGAAGTGGGGCTGGTTCGTTGCAGCCGGCATCTTCATGATCATCTTCGGCATGATCGCGCTGGGCAACCTGTTCGCGGCCACCGTCGCCGTCATGGTGGTGACCGGCGTCATGCTGATCGTCGCCGGCGTCGTCGAGATCGTGCAGGCCTTCGGTGCCAAGACCTGGGGCAAGACGATCTACTGGCTGCTGAGCGGCCTCCTCTACGCCGCTGCCGGCGTCATCGCCCTCGTCGACCCGGCGCTGGCCGCGGCCGGCTTCACGCTGATGCTCGCCGCCGTGCTGTTCGCCGTCGGCGTGCTGCGCGTCATCGCCGGCTTCGACGCGAGACCCGGCGAAGGCTGGGGCTGGATGGTCGCCGCCGGCGTCTTCACGGTGCTCTTCGGCATCCTCATCGGCGTCGGCTGGCCGATCAATTCGATCTGGCTGATCGGCATGATCCTCGGCATCGACCTGATCTTCCAGGGCGTCGCCTGGATCTCCTTCGGCCTCGCGCTCCGCGCCAAGCGCTGACGACGGCGGGCGCGTGTCGCTGCTCGACGCGGGGACGCGCGTCTACGCCATCGGCGACGTGCACGGCCGCTTCGACCTGCTCGAGGCGCTGCACGATGCCATCGCCGCCGATCTGTCGGCGTGGCCGGCGCGGCGCTCCGTCGTCGTCCACCTCGGCGACTATGTCGACCGCGGCCCACGCACCCACGATGTCATCGAGCGGCTCCTGACGCCGCGGCTCGCGGCCTCCGAGATCGTCTGCCTGAAGGGCAACCACGAGGACTGCCTCTTGCAGTTCATCTCGGGCGGCGACGACGCCGAGGTGTTTCTGCGCTATGGCGGCCTCGAGACGATGGCCTCCTACGGCATCGACCCGGCGAGCCCGGCGCTCCTCGGCCATCCCGACCATCTCGTCGCCGCATTCGACGCCCACCTGCCCTCGCGCCACCGCCACTTTCTCGAGACGCTGCCGTTCAGCGTCGAGATCGGCGGCTACTTCTTCTGCCACGCCGGCGTCCGACCCGGCGTGCCGCTCGACCGCCAGTCGCCGCGCGACCTGATGTGGATTCGCGAGCCCTTCCTCGGCTCGACCATGTCGCACGGTCGCGTCGTCGTGCACGGCCACACGCCGACGGATGCCCCCGAATCGCTGCCGAACCGCATCAACGTCGACACCGGCGCCGTCTTCACCGGCCGCCTCACCGCCGTCGTCCTGGAGGACGACCGCCGGCGCTTTCTCACCGTCGCCGGCGGTGCCTGAGCGGTGAGCGCCGTCGGAGTCGGCAGACGTCGCGCGGTCGCGGTTCACCCTGTCGGGCGTCTCAGGGTTGACGAAACCGCCGCCGGGGGGTGGAGTCGCGCGGCCGCACCGGGCCGCCTTTGCCCCGGACGAGGGATGTTGCGCGCATGGCCGACGGCATCGACATCACGCTGACGGCCGACGCCGCGGCCCTGCCGGCCGTCGAATCGGCCCTGGAAGCCTTCGTCGAGCAGAACGAGTTGCCGCCCCGGACGGGCTATACGCTCGCCCTCATCGTCGAGGAACTCGTCACCAACATCGTCAAGTACGGCTACGCGGGCGCTGACGCCGGCCCCCTGAAGCTCACGGTGACGCTGGCCGACGGCCGCGTCGTCGGCACGCTCGTCGACGCCGGTGCGCCCTTCGATCCGACGGCGATGGACGCACCCGACGTCGAGGCCGCCATGGATGACCGCCACATCGGCGGCCTCGGCGTCCATCTCGTCCGCACGATGTCGGAAGACTTCTCCTACCGGCGCGACGACGGCCACAACATCGTCAGCTTCCGCCTGCCGATCGCCTGACGGCCGGTCGCTCGGTCGTGCGCGACGGCGGCGCCGTCACGCGCCGCGATAGAGCCGCGGCAGGGTCCGCCCGAGCCGCACCAGCACCTCGTTCGAGACCGTCGCAGAACTCGCCGCCATCTCGGCGAGCGCAATCGTCCGCCCGGTGATCTCGACGAAATCGCCCGGCCGCACCTCGTCCTCGGTGAAATCGGTGACGTCGACGGTGGCGAGGTTCATCGACAGCCGCCCCACCAGCGGCGCCCGCCGGCCCCTGATGGCGACCGCGCCGCGATCGGCCATCGCCACGGGCAACCCGGTGGCATAGCCGATGCCGATGGTGGCGATCCGTGACGGTCGCCTAGTGACGTGGCCGCCGCCGTAGCCGATCGGCGTCCCCTCCGCCACCGAGACGATGCGGATCACCGGCGCCGTCGCCTCGATCACCTGCTCGACCGGCTGCGGATAGCCCGGCGTTCCCTGCACGCCATAGAGCGCGCTGCCGACCCGCAACAGGTCGCCGTGCAGGACCGGGTCCATGAACAGCGCCGCCGAGCAGGCGATCGAGATCGGCGCCTCGGGCAAGGGTGCGATCGCCGCGCGCAGACGCTGCAGCTGCGCGAGGTTGCGCTCGTCGTCGGGGCGCTCGAACCAGGCGAGCTGCGTCACCCAGCAGGCGACGTCGAGCCGCGCGAACACCTCCGGCCGACCGGCGAGCGCCGTCGCCTCGGCGTCGGTCAGCCCCAGTCGAACGAGCCCGCCATCGATCATCACCCCGACGCGAACCCGCGGGCCGGCGGCGACCGTCGCCTCGAGCTCGGGCATCGAGGCCAGCACCGGCACGAGGCCGTGGGCCGCGTGTTCGCTCGCCGGATGGCCGGTGAGGCCGCTCAGGACATAAATCTCGACGTCCGGCAGGATCGCACGGAGCCGCACGCCTTCGGGGAAATCGGCGACCCAGAAGACGCCGCAGCCCTCGCGCCGCAGCCGCCGCGCCACCGGCTCGAGCCCGAGCCCGTAGGCATCCTCCTTCAGCACGACGCCGAAGCGGCCGCTGCGGCGGTAGCCGTCCATGCGGTGGTAGTTGCGCGCGATGGCGTCGAGGTCGACGAGCACCCGCGCTCCGGCCGGATCACCCTCGCCCTTAAGCGGCAGCGGCGTCACCGGCGGCAACATCGCCCTCACCTTCGCCCCGACGCTCACGGCCGCACCTCCGGCGCCGAGACGAAACCGATAGCGAGCCCCTCCGGCCCGTGCTCGCGCCACAGCGGGCCCACGAGGCCCGTCGCCAGCACCGCGCGCACGTCCTCGGTGCGGTCGGCGCGGCACCACGTCTGCGCCGCAGCGCCGCCCGGCGTGCCCGCACGGACCGCGACCGGGCGGTGCAGGAGGTAGCGCTCGAGGCTGCCGTAGGCGAGGACCACGTCGACGATCGCGAAGCCCTCCGCCATCAGGTTGCGCCAGCTCACCGTGTTGGCCGGTGCGGCAGTCGCAAACACATGGCGGAAGCCGAGGTTCCCCGCCCGCTCGATCCGCCGGCGCACCAGCGCCTTCTGCAGCCCCAGACCGCGGAAGCCCGGGTCCACCCCGGTGCCGGCGATCTTCGCGAGGCCGTCGTTGCCACCGAGCCCGATCCGAACGCCGGCGTCCTCGCCATCGGCGAGCACGGTGAGGAGCACGCCGTAACCGACGAGGCGCCCACCGGAGACGCCTGTCTCGGCATCGCCGCCCGGCACGATAGCCCCGACGACCGCGCCCCGCTCGGCGAAGACGCTCTCGAAGAAGCTCCGCCGCTCCGGCTTCACCAGCCCGCGGTCGATACCCGCGATCGATCGCAGGTGCAGACGCTCGACGGCATCGAGCGCGTCGGCGCCGAGCCAGACGAAACGCACACCCGGCACCTCGCCATCGGCGGGTTGGTCATTCAACGATGACCTCCGCATAGTTCAGCATCGCGAGCGGCGGATAGAGCTGGAAGCTCTTGGCGAGCGGCATGTTGACGATCAGCGAAAAGCGCTTGAGCGTTTCGACAGGGATCATCGCCGGGTTCCGGCCGCCCACCAGGATCTGCTCGGCCTTGGAGGCGGCGAGCTGGCCGACGGAATAGTAGCGGCAGACGAGCCCCGTCACCGCGCCACCCGAGCGGATGGCGAGTTCGGTCGCGCCGAAGGTCGGCAGCAGAACCTGCTCGCAGATGGGCGTCACCTGCTCGAGGATCGAGCCGAGGAAGGTGTCGGGCACCAGGTAGAGCCAGTCGGCCCCCTCCTCCTTGATCTCGCGGATCATCCCGTCGAGCCCGTCGGCCACCGGCTTGCCGGCCGCGTCCGTCTTGAACTGACGCTCCACCAGACGGAACCCGACCGTCGGCGCGAGCTGGCGCAGTTCCTCGACCAGCACGACGGAGTTCTGCTCCGTCGCCGTATAGAGCACGCCCAGCGAATCGAACGGCCGGTAGGACTGCATGGCCCGCAGCTGCGCGTCGAGCGGCACGACGTGGAACGCCCCGGTGACGTTGCGGCCCGAGGAATCGAGGCTCGGCACCACCTTGGCGCGCACCGGCGCCGCCACCATCGTGAAGATCACCGGGCGATCGGCGATGTACTTCGCCGGGTCCGGAGCGTCGTAGGGGCCGACGGTCGCGAGCGTCACCGGCGTGCCCCAGGTGTAGACGAGGTCGGGCTTCAGCGCGCGGATCTCGTCAATGAAGCCGGCCACCTTGGTCGGATCGCGGTCGACGTCGCGGTTGATGTACTCGACGGGGATCTGGCGCTGCGCGAGATAGTCCCGGAAGCCGGCCTCGACTTCCGTGTCGCCGCGGAAGGTGATCATGTAGATCGTGTAGGGCCGCTCGGGCGCCGTCTGCGCGAACAGCGGCGCGGTCGCCGCCGCGGTGCCGACGGTGGCACCGGCGGCGATGAGAGCGAGCGCCTCGCGCCGGTCGATGCGTCTCATGTCGCCTTCCCCTGCCCCGAATCACGCCGACGCCGCTAATGCAGCCTCCGACGCTTCCCTTCACTATCCCAAATCGCCGGGACCGGCCACGCGAGGCGGATTAAATTCTCGTCACGCGGCGGCTGCCCGTCAGCCTCGCTCGAGGGCCACCGGCGACGGTCCGCGCGCGTCGGCGAGGACGGCGATCGCGAACAGCAGGGCACCAACGGCGACCACCGCCCCGAGCACGGTCAGCGTCATGCCCTGGCCGAACCCGCCCAGCAGCCAGGCCGCCAGCAACGGCCCGATGGCGTTGCCGATCCGCTCGATCACCCGGAAGACGCCATAGAGCGTGCCCTCGGAGATCTCCGGCGCCACCCGCCGTCCGATGTCGCCGACGAGCGCCGACTGCGGCGTGATCGACAGCGCCTGCGCCACGCCGAGCTGCAGCACCGCCGCCGCCGCCCCCCACGGCTCCGGCCACAGGAACGGATGCACGACCGCCGTGGCGGCGAGCAGCCCGCCGATGATGACGAGCATCGGCCTGCGGTTCTGCACCTGACTGATGCGCGACACAACCGGCACGATCACCAGCATCGCCAGCGCATAGAGCATCAGGACGCGGCCGATCGCGGACTGGTCGAAGCCCTCATCGGACAGCACCAGCGGAACCATGAAAAACACGAGCCCCGCGAGGATGAGCTTGGCCGGCAGCGCGCAGCCGATCAGGAGCAGGCCCATCGTCGGCCGCAGCACCACCCGCATGACGTCGCGGAGGGAAACGCTGGCGAGACGCTCCGTCGTCTTGCCGGTGTCGTCGGAGAGCGCCAGCCGGGCCGTCATCACGGCGGCGAGGCTGAGGGCGGCCGAGACCATGAAGGTCAGGCGGATGCCGATGCGGTCGGCGAAGATGCCGCCGATCAGCGGCCCGCACAGCGCCGCCACCATGATCGAGGTGACGAGGAGCGCGAGGCCGCGGGCGCGGTTGAGCCCGCCGGTGTGGTCGATGATGTAGCCCTGCGCCGAGACGAAGACGGCAGCGTAGCCGACGGCTGTCAGCGAGCGGAAGGCGAGGATCTGCCAGAGATCGGCCGCGAGCGCCGTGCCGACGAAACCCACGACGGCTGCCGTCGCCCCGAGGCGCAGCGCCCGCCCGCGCCCGATGCGCTCCGTCACGCCGTTCAGCCACGGCTGCAGCAGCGCCACGATCAGCATGAACAGCACGATCGGCAGGCTGATCACCATTTCCCGCGACAGCCCGGGAACCGTGCTCGCCACCTCGCCGATGAAGGTCGGCAGGAACGGCCGCGTCATCTCCTCGGCGAAGAAGAACAGGAACAGCGGCGCCCGGACCGCGAACACCCTAAGCGGCGGCTCGACGCGCTCGCGCGTCAGGCGGAACTTGCGGTCGATGGCGTCGAGCTCGACCATCGCCTCCGCGTCGCGGCGCTCGAAGGCGGCCTCGCGCAGTTCCTTCTGGCGCAGGCGCAGGGCGGTGATGCGCCGGTCGATGCCGGTGACGATCTCGCCCAGACGCCCTCCGCCCGGTGGCTGCTGGTGGTGCCGGGCGAGGTCGCCACGGCGCAGCGAATCGAGCCGCTGGCCGATGGCCCGCAGCGACGAACCCGCCCCCATCGCGAAGGCGAAGGCGATGAGCTCGAGCGTCACCAGCACCGACACCAGCAGCACCACCGCGACGTCGAGCCAGAGGTCGAGCACGAAGGCTTCCGTCACCGTGTCGGGAATGCCGATCGCCACACGCCCGAGATCCTCTCCGCTCGCCGACGAGATCGGCAGCGCCACGTAGCGCATCCCGACCGGCAACCCGTCGAGGCCGCGCAGGGGCTCGCCGGACGAGGTGTTGCGCATGGCGAGCGCGATCACCCGCCCGCCGGGATCGAGCAGCGCCAGCGTGCCGAATTCGGCGCTCTCGGCGAGTGCCGTCTGGAACACGGCGTCGACGCCGACGAGGTCCTCGAGGTCCATGCCGTAGCGGTCGGCCTGGGCGACGAGCTGCGACAGCGACCGGCCGACCACCTCCGCCTTGCGGTCGAGGGCGGGCAGCAGGATGCCCTCGGCGGTCACGAGCGTCCGCCACGAGATCGCCGCCAGCGCGGCGACGAGGACGACCGTGATGCAGGTGAGGACGATGACGTCGAAGCGGCGCATTCCTAGTCCCCGCGCCGATCGGCGAGCCGGGCGGCGATTGCCGCGTGCGCCGTCTCGACCTCCGCGATCGCCCAGCCGAACGGATCGTCGGCGCCCTCGGAACCGTCGTCGGCGAGCCGTGCCGCACCCAGCGCCTGCGCATAGAAGGCGCGCAGCGGCACGAGGATGACGATGGTGCAGAGGAGCACGGCGATGATGCCGGTGATGGCCGCCGTCCGCTCCACCGCCGCCGCGACGCCGTCGAGCTGCCGCTGGATGCGCGCCATCGAGCCGCGTACCGCCACGGTTCCGACGGGCACGCCGAAATCGTTGGCGACGATGCGCGAGCGGACGTCCACCGCGCCATCGAGCGCCGCGATCGCCGCGCCGATCCGGGACGGATCGCTCGAGAACAGAACCTCGCCGTCGGCGGCCGCGACGTCGATTGATTCGAGCAGCGGGTCGTTCGACTGCTCGCGCGACAGCAGCGGCGTCAGCGTGTCCTGGCCGGCGAGCGGCAGGCCGAAGCTCAGCGCCACCTCGATGTCGGACCCGATGCGGTTCGCGAGCTGGTCGAAGCGCGAGTGCACCAGGCTGATGTAGATGATGCGGATGCTGCCGAAATTCAGATAGGCGCCGAGCGCGATCGCGCCCACCGCGACGGGCGCGATCGTCAACAGCAGGATGATCGCGAGTCGCCTCATGCCTCAGCCCCGAACCCGTCCCTCAAGCGTCACATTCGAGGAGAGAATCGGCCGGGTTCGCAAGCTCCAGGAGCCCCGTCCCCGACGATTCCGCCGCCGCGGCGACATGCGCCGCCCACGTCGCCTCCTCGGCGACGGTGGCGACGACCCATTGCATTGGCTAGCATACCGCTAGCATAGTCCGCCGCCCTCCTGCGAGGAGCCTGCTTGCAAATCCGCCTGACGTTCCAGCGCCGGCTCGCGCTGATGGTCGCCGCCGCGACCGTCACGGTGATCGCCCTCGTCGCCACGGTGGGCGTCGGCGTCATCGAGCGGGCGCATCGCGACCTCGTCGATTCGCGCCTCGAGTTCGTGCTGACCACGCTCGACGGCACCATCGAGGCGAGCCTCGACCTCGGCTTGCCGCTCGGAGAGCTGCGCGAGATCGAGGACCTGTTGGAGCGGACGCTCTCCGCCGAGCCCGGCATCGAGGCGATCGAGGTCTTCGACGCCACCGGCGTCTCGCGGTTCGGCACCGACCGCGGCGCCGCCAACGAGCCGATCCCGCACGCCTGGGTTTCCGCCATCCGCGACAACCGCTCCGACCCGATCTGGCGCGCGGTCGACCGCGGCGGCCTCACCATTGGCGCCCCGATCCTGACCGACTTCGGTGCCGTCGCCGGCGACGTCGCCATCGTCGTGCCGCTCGACCTCCTGGAGCGCTCGCCCGTCGATGCGGGCTTCGTCTTCCTTCTGACGCTCGGACCGGCGATCGCCGCCGCCCTTCTCGTCTTCGTCGCCGTGATCTGGGCGGCGCGGCCCTCCGCGCGTCTCTACGAGACCGCCGCCGCTGCGGTGACGGCCAGCCGCGCTCCGCCGGCCGACGGCGGCGTGCTCGCCGCCGCTGCCGCCGCGGCCGTCGCCCGCATCGCCGCCACCGGCGGA
>SXGT01185343.1_pt1 | contig 18242 bp, 18 predicted proteins | sample 3176221 | NCBI WGS metagenome assembly SXGT01 (sample SAMN11356862, study PRJNA531348) | freshwater metagenome | isolation source: freshwater sample F1-120 | place: China: Fuxian Lake, Yuxi | collected 2017-12-25
AACGCTGGCTCGCTTCAACTGCGCCGCAGTTGAACCCGCAGCAAACCTTCGAACGTTATTTGTGCTGGAATAATCCGCTCAGTCCGGACGACTGGCTCCCAAAACTGGCCCCCTGAACCTCAACTGCGGGATTTAGGATTACAGCGGACTGGGCATGCCCTTGTTCTGGCTGCTGGTTGTGGTGCACTCTGGGTCCTCCTCGCGGCCATCCACAAGCGGAAGCCGGCCCTCGTTTCGGTCACCATCGCGTTGTTTGCCGTCGGGTTCGGCGTGTTGTATGTCGCCAACGCCGCCGCGAACCGTCAGGCGACGACCGTTTTGCTTCTCCATCCATTCCATTGATGACGTCGATCTCGCATCCGCCGGCGCAGCCACTGTCGGCCATCGGAATCTATTCTCATTGAAACTCACGGTCGTCATTCCGACCCATAATCCCAGCCTCGAACGCCTGTTCAGGACGCTGGATGGCCTGCGCAGTCAGACCTTGCCCGCTCACGAGTGGCAGACACTGGTGGTGGACAACGCCTCGATGCCAGCGCTCTCCGTCGACTTGCTGGCCAACCGCGCGCCCCAGAATTTCCGGTTGGTGGCCGAGCCGCGGCTCGGGCTCACGTCCGCTCGCCGTCGCGGTTTTCGTGAGGCGAGTGCACCGCTTTGCGTGCTCGTCGATGATGACAACGTCCTGGCTTCTGACTATCTTGAGCAGGTCGCGCGACTGTTTGCCGCGTACCCGCGAATTGGCGCACTTGGGGGACGAAGCCTCCCCGAATTCGAAACGGAACCTCCGGCTTGGACCCGCGAGTTTTATCCCTTGCTCGCTTTGCGCGACTTCGGAGACCAGCCGACCATTGCCGCGAGTCTGACTACCGGCGGCACAACGATTAGAGCGTACCCCTCCGCCGCGGCACCAATCGGCGCAGGTATGGCACTTCGCCTCGTAGCCATCCAAGCTTGGCTGGACGAAGGTCTGGCCACGCAACTTCCTGATCGTCGCGGAGAAGTATTAACCTCGGGAGGAGACAACGATATCGTGTTCGCCTTGTTAAGGCGGGGCTGGCACGTCGGCTACTTCCCCGAATTGTCGCTCACTCACCTTATCCCCTCCGCCCGCCTTGCGCCTGGCTATCTCGCGCGGATCAACGCCGGTATTCAGCATTCCTGGATGCAGGTACTCACGAAGAACTGCGCCAACCCCTGGCCACGAATTTCACGCTGGAGCCTGCCCCTGCGCCAGCTGAAGGCGTGGTTTACTTTTCACGGATGGTCATATCCCGTCGGCTACATCCGCTGGCGGGGCGCCTGCGGTCACTTCGCCGGCCGGACGAGCTCCCTCGCGGGGCGAATCAACTGACATGCGCAAGCTTACAACTGCATTTTCCCTGCTGGCCGAGGGTTCATTTGCTGTTTTTTTTCGACAGATCCGCATTAATGCCCGGCGCCGCCAACTGGATCGCGCCAAAGGACGACCGTTCACTTATTGTACAGACCTTTTCCCATTCGTCTGCGTTCCTGGCCTCCCGGATTCGGAGGACGCGTTTGTTTCCCCCGAACTTGATCGAACCGAACTCGCGCTCCTTTGTGACTGGCTTGAGCCCGGCGACACGTTTTTCGACGTCGGCGCCAATCTCGGCCTCTACACTTTTTGTGCCGCTCACCGTCTGGGCCGCGGAAGTGCCGTCCTGGCCATCGAAGCGTCACCTGTCCTCGCCAAGGCCATTCGGGCCTGCGCTGATGTCCTCGGTCTGGACAGCATCTACGTTGAACAAGTCGCGGCAGGCGACGCGATCAAGGAGGTCGTCTTCTTTTCTTCGCCTTCCGGTGCATCAACCGCCGAGCAGTCTCTGAACCCCGATCCTCGTCGAGCGGTCAATTACGTGACGCAATCAGTCCATATGACTACGCTGGTCGAAATTGCCGACCGCCACGCTAGCGCGAAATCCCCCGCGGCGATTAAGGTCGACGTCGAAGGCGCCGAACCGATGGCTCTGCGTGGCGCACCACGGGCCTGGTTCGAACCCAATGGTCCAATGTGGATTGTAGAAATGAATCTCTCCGCCCTCACGCGCAGCGGGTCCAAGCCGGAGGACATCACCGCCCATTTCCCGTCCAACTCATTCGCTTGCTGGCTTGTGCCGCATTTCCCTTACCACGGCGGATGTGAACTTCCCATGCGTCCTATGCAAGACCACGAAACATTCGAAGATTCTACCTTCTACAACTTCATCGCAATTCCGCGAAGCGCCGAGTGGAGCGCCCGCCACCGTCATATTCAGCGACATTTTTCCGCTCCGATCTTCATCCACCCGTGAGTCCTCTCTTCTCGGTTGTGATCCCGGGCTACAACCGGCCGGAGCCGCTAAAGCACACCCTGCGAAGCGTCGCCGCTGCAGCGTATGGTGTGGGTGAAGGCGGCGTTGAGACCATACTTGTGGACGACGGTTCCGCTCCGTCGCTCGAAAAGCAACTCGCCGGCTTTGAGACCTGCGTCGAGATTCATCACCTGCGGCAGCCCAACCAAGGGTCAATCATCGCCCGACTTACTGGCCTGCACGCAGCTACTGGCAAATTCGTGCTGTTTCTCGATTCTGACGACCTCATTCACCCGGAGAAGTTGCTCCGTCATCTCGCCGCGCATCGCACGCACCAGACGGACATCGTTTACGATGACATGGCCATCGCTACACTCCAGGCGGACCACGATTCCCTTTTTTCGGACGGTGAGCGTGTGCTTACAACAAATGACGTTCCAGATTTCTTTTTACGCGCGCAGCCGGCGCCGCACTGCCCTTCCTACCGTCGGGCCTATCTGACCGCGGCGCTCAATGCCCCAATCGTGCCACTCGATCGCCGCATGGATCCAGCCGGCGACATTTGGCTTTACTACAACTTGCTGTGCCACCCCGCCAAGATCGTCAAAGTAGATCAGCACCTGACTGCAGTGGGACCCCATCCGAACGAACGATTCAGTCAACACTGGGAAACGCTCGGCGCTGCGGCACTCCTCGTCGCTGAAGGATTTCAGCGGCGTCGTCCAAGCACGCCATCCACCATTCACGCTGGAGCACTCGTGGGAGCCGTGGCGTTTGAGAGCTGGCGTCGCTTGCCGCACGACTTCCACCACGGTTTTTCCGAACGGCTCCTGGCGGTGTGGCGCAATTCACCAAAAGGCACCGAGATTAACCTTGGCGGTCCAGTTTTTCGCGGGCTGTCCCTCGTACTTGGTCCAGTCAATGCCGGCCGGCTTCTCCGACGCCTTCGCGGCAAACCCTATGCGACGTGCAGAACGTTTACGACGCTGGAACTCAAGCGCATGCTTGCAGCTTACGGCCTATAACACTCCATGCGCGCGCTACTGCAAAGCATCGGTCTTGGAAAACTACTATTCCACGTAGTCCACCGCCCCCTCGGTGCCTTATGCACCTCCTTGCGCGAGGGAGGCCCCTTCGAACAGCGTCGGACGGCGGAGGGTCGTGCCGCGATGGAAGAGGCGGCGCATCGACTGCCAATGCCCATGGCGGAGCCAAAGTCGGGCCCGCCCCTCACGCTACATGTACTTAGCGGAAATCGCTTCTGGTACCAAACCGCGTTCTGCTTGTGGACGCTGGCACACCAAAGCAAACGCAGGTTGACTCCTATAATCTACGACGACGGAACGTTAGCACCCGCTCAACGCGATGCGATTGCGCGCATCTTCCCTGCCGCCCGCTTCATCTCGCCGGCCGATGCGCTCAGGCAACTTGATCTCCATCTACCCGTCTCGCGCTTCCCCGCCCTGCGCGATCGCTGGCTACACTATCCCAACATTCGCAAACTGATTGATCCTCATCTCGGCGCGACAGGGTGGAAGCTAGTAATCGACTCCGATCTGCTTTTTTTCTCCTTTCCTGAGTTCCTTGTCGACTGGCACGACCTTCCTACCGTCCCGATGCATGCCGTCGACTGCGAGAGCTCCTATGGTTACTCGCGCCCGCTGCTCGATTCACTCGCCGGAATTCCCCTGGCGGACTTCGTAAATGTCGGCCTCTGTGGTCTCAATAGTAGTGAGTTCGACTGGCCACGCCTCGAGCACTGGAGCCGCACCCTCACCGAGCGCGAGGGCACCCACTACTTCCTTGAGCAAGCCCTCTTTGCAATGCTGGTTGCCGGCAGGCCATGCGCCATCGCTCCAGCCGCCGACTATGTGACCTGCCCCCGCTTCCCCGAAGCTACCGATTGCCGCGCCGTCATGCATCACTATGTAGCCGGTTCCAAGCGCTGGTACTTCCGGCGCAACTGGTCCCATGCCCTGCAACGAATTCACGTCGAAGATAAGTCGGCATGAACGCCTCGCTCTGTCTCATCACTCCGGGTCACCTCGCGTCGTCTCCGCGGGTTGTGAAGGAAGCAGAGGCTCTGGTCGCGGCGGGCTACCAGGTACGGGTTGTCGCCGGTCGATACTTCGATCCCGTCGAAGCTCTGGATTCGGAGATAATGGCTACTGCGAAGTGGCAGGTCACGCGGCTTGACTACCGCCGCGGTGTCAGCGCGTTTGCCCGTAAGTCCATGCGGCTTCTCGCACGGTGTGCGTTCGGGCGACTTCGGACTGCGGTGATGCACTTGGCCGTTCGAGCACACCATGCGGAATCTTTTCACCTCGGTGTCGTCGCTTCGAAAAATCCCGCTGACCTCTACCTCGGTCACTGCCTTGCCGGGCTGCCAGCCGCCGCACACGCCGCGCGCCGACGCGGCACGCGCTTTGCCTTCGATGCCGAAGACTTTCACGATTCCGAGACGCTAGAGGCCTGCGGAAACGGTGTTGATGCCCGGTTGCCTCCGCTCCTCCAAGCCGCGCTTCTACCAAAGTGTGCGCACATCACAGCATCGTCGCCACTCATTGGCGGAGCACTTGAGCAGAAGTACAGAGTACGCACCGTTCCTGTCTTAAACGTTTTTCCTCTAGCCCAAGCACCGCGCGCTCCGGTCGTTCCAGAACCGATCTCTGACGCGACTCCGGCCCGGGTGTACTGGTTCTCCCAAACCATTGGCCCGGGTCGCGGGCTCGAAGCGGCGGTGGCGGTGCTCTCACAACTCCGCACGCCCGTCGAGCTTCAGCTGCGCGGCTTCGTCTCCGACTGCTACAAGACTCAACTCTCTAAACTCGCCCGTGACGCAGGCCTTGCGCGCTCGATTGCATTTCTTCCGCCTGCCCCGCCGAGCGAAATGCCGCGACTCGCCGCAAGTGCCCACCTTGGGCTTTCTTGCGAAGAATCGACCCCGTTGAATCGCGATCTCTGCCTGACGAACAAAATTTTCGCCTACTTGCTCGCAGGCCTTCCGCAATTGCTGACTCCGACCTCCGCCCAGCGCGCTCTCGCCGCGGAACTCGGAGACGCGGCCGTGCTGTTTGATGTGAGTCGGCCCGCCGCCACTGCTGCCTGCGTGGATTCGCTGCTCACTAACTCCGCCCAACTTGCCGCGGCCCGCGCGGCGGCATGGAAATTGGGTCAGACTCGTTTCAATTGGGAATTTGAAGGTCGCCGAGTCGTCGAAGTCGTACGGTCCTCACTCACCAAGTCTCGATGAGTGCGACCCCGCTCGTCTCTGTGGTCATTCCCTGCTACAACTCCGTCGCGTGGATCTCAGCGGCGATCAACTCGGTCCGCGTGCAGACTTGGCCGAACCGCGAGATCATCGTGGTGAACGATGGCTCGACCGACGCCAGCCTCGGGGCGGCCCGCGCCTGCGCCGGTCCCGATCTCAGGGTGTTCGATCAACCCAATCGCGGCGCGTCCGCGGCGCGCAACGCTGGTCTGCGGGTCGCGCGCGGCGAGTTTATTCAGTTTCTCGATGCCGACGATTTGCTTCACCCGGCGAAAATCGAGACGCAGGTTCACGCGCTGGCGCCCGCCGCGCACGCCCTCGCGTCGGGCGAGTGGGCGCGCTTCCGGGATAACCCCGCCGAAGCGCGCTTTATTTCCGACTCCAACTGGTGTGATCTCAGTGCAATTGAGTTTCTCCAACTCGCCTTCGAGGACGGGCGCATGATGCACCCAGCCGCCTGGCTCGCACCCCGCGCGTTGCTCGATGCGGCCGGGCCCTGGGATGAATCGCTCTCCCTCAATGATGACGGCGAATATTTCGCCCGCGTAATGCTGCGCGCCTCCGGCATTCGCTTCTGCGCTGGCGCCCGCAGTTACTATCGTTCCCACCTGCGGCAAAGCCTCAGCGGCCGCAAGGACTTCCGAGCACTCGCGTCGCTGTATCGTTCCTTCGAATTGACCCTCGGCTATCTTGCCGCCGCCGACAACTCCCCGCGCACGCGCGCCGCTGTGGCCCATGGCTGGAAGTGGCTGGCCTTCGAGCTCTATCCCGGGCGGAGCGATCTCGCGGCCCAGGCCGAGGCCCACTGCCGCGCCTTCGGCGGCAGTCGCCGCCCCCTGCCCGCAGGCAGTCGCTTCCAACTGGCTTCACGCCTCCTCGGTTGGCGCCTCGCGAAGCGCCTCCTCGGCTGACATGCTAATCTTCCATCCCAGCGTGGCGCCTTTTGTCCAGCAGGCCGCGCGAGCCATCGCGGAGGCCGGGCAACTCGACCGCTTCGTCACGACCGTGCGCGACGATCCGTCGGCATGGTCGCAGCGTGCTGTCTGCGCCCTCGGCCGCCTCGCCCGCCGCGATCTCGCGCGGCAGTTCCGTCGCCGCGCCGTCACGGAGATTTCGGCCGCACGCGTCGAGAGCCACCCTGGCGGTGAACTCCTCCGCGTCCTCACCGCGCTCGTCGATCGCGACGGCCGCGCCACGGACGTCGTTTGGGAATGGTCCGAGAAGCTTTTCGACCGCGGGGTCGCTCGCCGCCTCGATCCGGCCGTCACCGGCGTCTACGGCTACGAGCATAGCTCGCTCGCCACCTTCCAACGCGCCCGCGCGCTTGGCCTGCGAGTCGCCTACGATGTGCCGGCTCCGGAATCCAAGTACGTCCACCGCCTCCTCACCGCTGAGTTGGCGCGTTTCCCGGAGCAGCGCACCGCCTATCACCGCCACACCGCCGCCCGCGAGGCACGCCGCCTGTCGCGACGGAGCGCGGAGTGGCACGCCGCCGACCTTGTCGTCGCCGCCTCGCGTTTCACGCGGGATAGCTATGCGCAGGCGGGCCTGCCGGTGGACCGAGTGTGTGTCGTGCCCTACGGCGCGCCGCCGCCCGCATCTCCCGACTTGGGCAGGCGCGGTCCCACCGATGGCGCACCGCTCACTCTGATTTGGGCTGGCACGCTCAGCCTGCGCAAAGGCGCACACTACCTCCTTGAGGCCTGGCGCAACGGCGGCTTCGGTCGCCACGCGCGCTTGCAGATCTACGGCGCCATCACACTGCCTGCGCGGCTTCTTACATCGTTGCCGGAGGGCGTGACCCTCAGCGGCAGCATCCCCCGTTCGGAGTTGCTTGTTCGGATGGCGCAGGCGGACGCGTTGATCTTTCCCACCCTCTGCGACGGCTTCGGGATGGTCGCCACGGAGGCGTGGTCGCGCGGTCTGCCGGTAATTACCACCAATCGCGCCGGAGCCGCTGATCTCCTCGAACCCGGGCATAACGGCCTGCTCGTCCCGGCCGGCGACGCCGCCGCCATCGTTGAGGCCATTGCGTGGTGCCTCGATCACCGCACTGAACTCGCGGCCATGCGCGGGCCCGCGCTCGCCACCGCCGCGCGCTGGCAGTGGAGCGATTACCGTCTCGCCCTTGCGGACGCGCTGCGCTCCGGCGGCTTCTTTCGCAACGCCTGACGCTATGCTATTCGCCGCTGTCGTTCGCACGATAACGTTCGCCATGGAAAAACGCGCTCCGCACAACAACGATCACTGCCTCACAAACAGTATCTTCGCCTGCCTCCTCGCCGGTATCCTCGCTGGTATCCGGGCTTGGCTGCCTCAGGCAAGTGCGCAACGATGGCTTGACGCCGACCGCGGTCACGCCGCGCTCACCGTCGACTTCTGCAACCGGGCAACTGTAGAAGCGAAACTCGACGCGGGGCTCATCTCGTCAGCACGTCGCTCGTGAACGCGCAATCTCAAATCCGTCGGGGACGATTCGTCATGCGGATCCGTCCCGCCTTTTTGGCCTCACTGGTGAAGATACTGCTCCGCGTCCGTCGCATCGAAACCATCACTCCCGAGGGCAAGTTCTGGCTCGATCCTGCGAGTTACCTCGGTCTGCGGTTGCTTGAGCACGGGGTTTATGAACCGGATATGCTGGCGGTGGTGAAACACTTTGTAAGTCCCGGCAGCGCTTTTGTGGATGTCGGCGCCAACGAAGGTTACTTCACCGTCGTCGGCGCGAGGCAGGCGGGACTGACTGGGCGGATAGTGGCCGTGGAGCCACAGGCGCGTGTCCGCGCCGTGCTACTGCGAAATTTCGAACTCAACGGCTGCACCCAAATTTCCCTCGCCCCCTACGCCGTATCCGACCGGCCAGGACAGGCTACGATGCACCTCACGCCTGGCGTCAACAACAGCGCCTCTTCACTCGTTCAGCCGACCCGTTACCCGCTGCAACGCCAAATCGTCGAGTGTCTCACCTTGGAGGAGATCCTCAACCAACACACCGTCGCAACCTGCGATCTGCTGAAGGTCGACATCGAAGGCTGGGAATACGAGGCGGTTCTAGGCAGCCCAGAGCTGTTTCGCCAGGGACGAGTCAAAACTGTCGCCCTTGAACTTCATCCGCCATTGCTCAGGCGACGCGGACTCGACGCCGGCCGGATTACCGGATTTCTGGCGGAGTGCGGTTATCGACAGTGGCCACATTCGCCCAATCTCGTGCTCGTCCACGCCGGTTCCAACTGACGTGCGCATCCTCCTAACGGCCGACCCCATGATTCCAGTGCCGCCCGTCGGCTACGGCGGCATCGAACGCATCGTGGCCGCACTGCTCCGCCATTTTCGCGCGGCGGGTCACACGGTGGGTTTGGTCGCGCATGTGGCCTCGTCCGCATCGGCGGAGGCGCGTTACGCTTGGCCAGGAGCAACACCCGGCGGTTGGCTTGACACCTGCCGTAACACTCTCGCCCTCCGCTGCGCAGTCCGTAGCTTTCAGCCCGACGTGCTGCACAGTTTCTCGCGGCTCGCATATCTGTTATCGCTGCTGCCGTCGCGCCTGCCAAAGGTCATGTCTTATCAGCGGCACGCGGGCGGCCGCCAAATCTCTCTGGCCGCACGGCTCGGCGGGCGTTCGCTGAAGTTTACGGGCTGCAGCGAGTTCATCTGCAACATGGGGCGGCCCGCCGGGGGCGAATGGAGCGCCATCCCAAACTTTGTCGAACCCGACAAGATCGATTTCACCGATCGGGTCGCCGCCGACGCCCCTCTCGTTTTTCTCAGTCGAGTTGAGTCAATCAAGGGCCCGGATCTCGCCATTGCGGTGGCCCGCGCGACAGGCTGGCGTTTGATCATTGCTGGCAATAAGGCTAAGCATGGACCCGAGCGAGACTTCTGGGATCGTGCGATTGCGCCGGAGATCGGACGCAACGGGATCAAGTACATCGGCGAAGTGAACAATGAACAAAAGAATCGCCTGCTGGGCCGCGCGGCGGCCTTGATCGTACCGATCCAGTGGGATGAACCCTTCGGTATCGTGTTTGCTGAGGCTCTCGCGGCTGGCACACCGGTGATTACCTGTCCGCGCGGGGCCTTGCCTGAAATTGTCGACCCCGGTCGCACCGGGTTTTTCATGCGGACCGTACCCGAAGGGGTCGCCGCGGTGCGTCGTATTCATGAACTGAATCGGCAGGCGTGTCGCCACGCGGCGGAAACCCGCTTCAGCGTCGAGGTGTGCGCCGCAAAATATCTTGCACTTTATCACGGTATGCTCGGCCGGACGGCTATGACGTTGCCGGAGCAAAAAATTGATACGGCATGACCAAGAAAAACACGGAATGAATCAATATCAGACCACTGCACCTCGGCACCCGGCGGCGGTCGAAATCCAGCGGCGACCGCGGACAACCGCACGGTTTCGGCGCCGACGAAGCGGCGCCCTCCGAGAGGAATTGGAGAACTTTCTTCGGAGGGCTGCGTCCAGGACCCTGAGCTCGTCGAACGGGCTTTGTCGCAGCCGTGTCACACCCGCCGCCTCGCTTCACGATCCACATGGCGGCAGCATCCAGATGACCTCCCGATGACCGCACCGTCCACAGAGGCGACGACCATCGACCCCACCCCCAACGCTCCGCAGGAAGGCCAACAGCGAGGGACAAAACTCTTCGTGATAGGTGCCGCCGGCCTGGCCGCGTTGCTCGCGTATTACGGTTACACGTCCAAACTTGAGGACCCACTCCATCTCTACTTCGGCCTGTTTATTCTCTTTCTGGCGATCCTCCCCTGCCTGCTCTGGGCCCGGCGTGGCGGTCGGCACCTGCCAACGTTTGAGGTCCTGATGCTCACGACTGCCAATGCCTACGGCCTGCCGTTGCTGACGGGGCACATCCAGCTCAAAGCCTACGATTTCGAGACCATCTCGACTGCCGCTCTCGGAATCCTGGTTTATCAGATAACCGCCATCAGCACGTTTCTGCTGATCAGGGGTCGCCCGATCAGATCTCCCATGTTCATGAACGAAGTCCTGACGCGCGATCTGAAGAAATTCGTGGCATACGGTCTGCTCCTCTCCACCGCGTATTCCGTTATCAGCGTTTACTATAGCGACCTCATTCCCAGTGAAACAAACAGCATCTTGCGTGCTGTCTCCTTCGGCATCGGGATGGTTTCGACCTTCGCCCAGGCAAGAAGCTGGGGCCAAAAAGAACTGGCTGCCTACGAGAAGATTTTTCTTGTCGTCATGATCAGTGTCCAGGCCGCGTCGCAGTTTTCGACGCTGTATTTGGTCACAGGAATGTCGCTGATTGTACTCGGCTTGGTCGGTTATGTGAGCGGCGCGCGTAAGCTGCCCTTCGTCGCGACGCTCGCATTCTTTTCCATCGCGGCCCTCCTCCACAACGGAAAATCCACGATGAGGAGCAAGTATTGGGGCGCGGAGGGCGTTCGGGAGCAAATCACAGTCCAGCAATTGCCCGCATTCTTTTCCGAATGGGTTGAAGCCGGGTTGTCAACCACCGGCCAGGATGACGAACGAGAGATGACAAAAAAGCTGTTGGAGCGGTCGTCCGTTTTTCACATCATGTGTCTGGTCGTCTCGAACTCCCCCGAACGCCTGCCTTATCTCAACGGCGAGACCTACGTCCATGTGCCCGGTCAACTTATCCCCCGCTTTTTCTGGAAGGACAAACCGCAGGCCCATGTCGCCACCGATATTCTGTGCATTTACTATGGCCTGCAGGATGAAGTCACCGTGCGTAACGCCACGATCGGCTTCGGCATGATTGCCGAGGCCTATGCGAACTTCGGGTTCTATGGGGTCGGGTTGCTGGCCTTTGTCTTCGGCGCCGTGTACAAGCGGATACAAACCGCCACCTCCGAAAGCCCAATGCTTTCATATCCTGGAATTTTTGTCATCGTTCTGACCGCGTGGTCGTTTCAAACCGAGTCCACCATGGCCATTTGGATAAGTTCGATGTCCCAGGCCTGCGTCGCCGTCCTTGGTCTGCCCTTCGTGGTCCGCAACTTCGCCGGCGGTTGACAAGCAAGGCAGGGCCGCGGACCAGAGACTACAGGACCAAGGGACCACAGGACCAAGGGACCACAGGACTACGGACCACGCGACCACGGACCTCGGGACCATAGGACACAGGACCAAAAGACCAAAGGCAAGAACGCCCAGAATGACCTCTCCTGATCATCCTCTCCCGCTCCCGTTGGCGCTTTGCGTGCTTCGACGTTTCGAATTTCCCCGCAAACTCGGCTTGTTTGACCGGCTCTTCGGGCGCTCGCTCTCCACCCATGGCATCTGCTGGGTGCATACCGCGCCTGGTCCCCTCTGGAAACTCGATCTGGCAAATGCCACCCACCGCTGGATCGTCTACGGCTACTATGAAGGCCCTGCCTTGTGGAACTGGGCGCGCTCTCGGAAAAATGCGATTCACACCATCGTTGATTCCGGGGCCAATATCGGCCAGACCGCCTTGTATTTCGCCACCCTGACACCGCAGGCGCGCATCCTCGCCTACGAGCCAGGTACCGCCGCCCGATCCTGGCTGCAAGAATGCGTTAGTTTCAATGGGTTCACCCAGATAGCGATTCACGCGGCCGGCCTCGGCGCCTCACCGTCCTCCGCTCGCCTCGTCGATGACGGCGGGGCTGGTCGACACGGCTCTTGGAACAAGGTCAACGACTCTCAGGGCGAGCCGATTCAACTCGTGACTCTCGACGATGAACTCGCGCGACTGGGGATTGAAACGCTGGACCTTTGGAAACTCGACATGGAGGGTCATGAAGGCTTCGCCTTGCGCGGCGCCGCCCGCGCTCTCGCCGCGGGGAAAATTCGTGCGATCTACATTGAAGCGGCTGGCGACGCCGGCCGGGAGAGCCTCGGATTTCTGGCCGCGCATGGCTATCGCGTGCATGGCATCGCCCCATCGGGACGGCTGGTACCGTGGCACCAACATCATGATTACGAAAATGCCCTCTGCCTCGCGCCGGGCGCACAGGCGGGTACATCGTGACGGGAAACGACCTCTGTCATCCCTGAACATGTCGGCGCAGTGTGTGCACTCTTGTTGGGCCACAGAGGACACGGAGGAGACGCGGAGGTTACGGAGGACAAGGCATTGCTCGGTGCGCTCTGGCTTGAACTCCGTGTGCTCTGCGACGAGATTGATAAGCTCCTTGGTTGCGGCCAAAGGCCGCGGTGGGAAACATGCACACTAGCGGACAGCGTCTGGCGATTGTTCTGTCGCACCCGACACAATATTACAGCCCGTGGTTTCGTTGGCTTCGCTCCCACACCAGTCTGGAATTCCGCGTGTTTTACCTCTGGCAATTCGGCGTCACCGCGCAGCACGACCCGCAGTTTCAAAAGACGTTTTCCTGGGACGTCGATCTCCTTTCGGGTTATGAACACGAGTTCGTGCCCAACATATCCAGAGACCCAGGTACCCATCATTTTGCGGGATTGCGCAATCCGCTCCTAATCGCCCGTCTCACTGCTTGGAAACCTTCGGCCCTTCTTTTGTTCGGCTACAAGTGGTCCAGCCATCTCCGGGCAATCTATTGGGGCCGAAGTCGCGGCATTCCTTTGCTGTTTCGTGGCGACTCCCATCTTCTCGGTCGTGGTGCGCCACCTTGGCCAAGTCGGATTCTCCTGCGGATTCTCTTCGCTCAGTTCCGTGCCTTCCTCGCCGTGGGCGCGGCAAATCGCGACTATTTCACGACCCTTGGTGCACCAGCCCGCAAAATAATCCAGGCACCCCACTCGATAAACCACGCACTCTTCGATCCGAAACTCGACGCGCATCGCACCGCGGTCGACGCTCTTCGCACCCGCCTGGACCTGCCCGCCGGCTGGCAGATTGTCCTATTCGCCGGCAAACTCGTCCCCGCCAAACAACCGCGGGAACTTCTCGAAGCCTTTATGGCGATTGGCCGGCCAAAGACCGCCTTGGTTTTCGTCGGCGAAGGGCCGGAGAAGGCTGGGTTGATGGAGCATGCTCAAAGCCGGCCCGATGCCGCGGTCCACTTCCTCCCCTTCGCCAACCAAAGCGAGATGCCGGCGCACTTGTTGCTCGCAGATGTGCTCGTGCTGCCATCGCGGGGCCACTACGAAACCTGGGGCCTGGTGGTCAATGAGGCGATGCACCTGGGCGTCCCGTGCCTCGTCAGCGAACTTGTCGGGTGCCAGCGTGACCTCGTCACCGATGGCGAAACCGGCTGGGTGTTCCCTTCATACCAACCAGCGGCATTGCGCCTGACATTAGCCCGAGCACTCGACGACTTGGCGAATCCCGGGCGTCGCGAACAACTGCGGGCCAGTGTATTGTCACGGATTTCTCACTACACCTACGCCCAAACAACCGCCGGTCTCATGGCTGCTCTAGCCCTGAATTCACGCAGATTGAATAACTGAATTGAAAATCAGTATTGTCACCGGCTTTTTCCTACCGGTTCCCCCGCTGCGTGGCGGCTCCACCGAAAAAATTTGGCACCGGCTCTCACAAGAATTTTCCGCCGCGGGTCACGATGTCACGCTGATCTCCCGCCGCTGGCCGGGGCTCCCGGGGCAGGCGACGGTCGACGGAGTGCAACACGTTCGCGTTCGCGGCGCCGATCATTCGCGAAGACTGTTTCTCAATCTGTGGCGTGACTTTTGGTGGGGTATCCGCGTCGCCGCCAGGTTGCCGACGTCGGATGTGGTGATCTGCAATACCGTGACGTTACCGGTGTGGTTGCGGAAGTTCAAACCGGCTGTCGGCCGCATCGCCGTCGTGCTGGCTCGTATGCCAAAAGGTCACGGCTACGCCTATCGCAACGTCGACCTGCTGCTCTCCCTCAGCGAGGAAGTCACTTCACGGCTGCTGCGCGAGAACCCTAGACTTGCAGGTCGGATCGTCGGCTTCCCCTACCCCATCGACTGGACGCTTCACGCCCAAGCGTCGGCCAAATCCCAACCACCCGCTCCGATTACCATTGGATATGTTGGTCGAATTCACCCCGAGAAGGGACTTCCGCTCCTCTTGGCCGCGGCCAGCCGACTCGCCGATCGAACCGACCTGCCCGCCTGGCGGCTGGAATTAGTTGGGCCGTGGACGATCCCCGAGGGCGGCGGTGGTGAAGCCTATCGCGAAAACCTCCTGCGCGAGTTCAGAGGAAAACTTGGGGCACGACTGATCTTATCCGGTCCGCAATTCGATCCGAGTGCGCTGGCCCAATCGTACGGCAAAATGGATATTTTTTGTTACCCGAGCATCGCGGAGGGCGGCGAAACCTTCGGAGTGGCGGTCGCCGAAGCCATGGCTGCGGGTGCTGTGCCCGTGGTCTCGAACCTCGCCTGCTTCAACGCTCTCGTGGAACATCGGAACACCGGAATGGTATTCGATCATCGCAGCCCGGACGCTGTTGCGCGCCTTGCGACCGCGCTGGCCGAACTCCTGGGTGACGGCGTCATGCGAAAAAAATTCGCCCACGCCGCGCAGAACCACGCACGCCAGTTTGACTTCGACGCGAGTGCCCGATCAGTCCTCGCCGCCTTGACCCGACTTGTCGGTTCGAGGGCACACGCGGGCGGATAAGATTGATCGGCTAAGTCGCCATGTCTCAAAAGAGCCCCATCTCCATCCTCATACCGGTCAAAAACGAACGGGAGAATCTTCGCGCCTGCCTGGAATCCTGCCAATTCGCCGATGAGGTGGTGGTTGTCGACTCCGGCAGTTCCGACGGCACGCAGGAAGTTGCCACCAAGTACGGCGCGAGCGTCGTCCAGTTCCAGTGGAACGGACGCCTGCCCAAGAAAAAAAACTGGGCTTTGGCTAATGTCGCTTGGCGCAATGAGTGGGTCTTCATTCTGGATGCCGACGAGCGGATCACGCCTGAGCTTGCTGTTGAACTGACCAAAGTCGTCGCGGCGCCCGCGTGTGATGGCTATTATGTCAATCGACGGTTTTGGTTCCTCGACGGCTGGCTGATGCACTGCGGCTACTACCCGAGCTGGAATCTGCGGTTCTTTCGCCATCGGCTCGGCCGCTATGAAGAATTCCCGGACGCCGCGGACTCGCAGTCGGGTGACAACGAAGTGCATGAACACGTCATCCTAAAGGGCGAGACGGGGCACCTGCGACATGAAATGGAGCATTACGCCTTTCCAACGATTAGTGTTTGGGTGGAAAAGCACAATCGATACTCCAACTGGGAGGCGCGCCTGCTGGCCGCGGCTGACACTCAGGTGGCCGACAACGCCGCGCAGCTCGATCCCGTGCTGGCGCGGAAGCGTCGGCTAAAACACGCCGCGGCCCGCCTGCCGTTTCGCCCGACGTTGCGATTCCTGTATCACTTTGTGTTTCGCGCGGGATTCCTCGACGGGTATCGCGGATTTGTCTTTTGCCGGCTCATGGCCTTCTACGAACTCCTGAGCGTGGCCAAGGCGAGCGAGCTGAAACGAAGCGGGAAATGAAGCATTATGATAACTCGCTCGTAGCATCATTCCCGTGAAAATCACCATCGTCATGGGTTTCTTCCTTCCCGTGCCTCCGGAATCCGGCGGGGCGACGGAAAAGACGTGGTTTCGCCTCGCGCAGGACTTCGCCGCCCGCGGCCACACGGTTACGATGATCTCACGTCGGTGGCGAGGCTGGGCAAATCGCGAAATAGTCGGCGGCATCCAGCATATCCGAGTCCGCGGATGTGATCATCGGTCCCGCCTCTGGCAGAATCTCCTGCTCGACCTCTCGTGGGGCATCCGCGCCCACCGAGTCCTGCCGCCGGCCGACGTAACCGTGGTGCATTCTGTCGCCCTGCCCGCCTGGCTGGGAGCTCTGCGGCCCAGCGCCGGGCGAGTCGTGGTCATGCCCGGTCGCATGCCCAAGGGGCAATATCGATTATACCGCCACATCAGCCGCGTGATTGCGACCAGCACGCCCGTACGCGACCGCGTGATTGCCGAAAACGCCGCCCTCGCTCCGATCACAACTGTCTATGGCTACCCTATCGGCTGGGAGAACCTTTCAAATGCCCGCCCAAAAAACCGCCCAGCTAGCGACGTCGTAATCGGATTCGCCGGTCGTCTCCATCCCGAGAAAGGCGTGGATCTTTTGGTTGATGCTCTGCTCCGCCTGAAAGATGACACCTCTCTTCCGCGTTGGCGCGTCACCTTTTGCGGACCAGAAGCTGTCTCCGCCGGGGGCGGAGGATCGGAGTATCGCCATGCCGTGGAAAGAAAACTTCGCGCGGCTCTTCCCGCCGATCGGTGGACCATTCGCCCGCCGCTCTACGCCGAAAAAGCGCTCGCTGCATTCTACGGCGGCCTTGATATTTTTTGTTATCCCAGCCTGGCCGCGAAGGGCGAGACGTTTGGCGTCGCGGTCGCGGAAGCGATGGCCGCTGGCGCCGTGCCCGTCGTCTCCGACCTTGCCTGCTTTCGCGATTTTGTCCGGCCGGGCGTCAACGGCCTGACCTTCGACCACACCGCACCCGATGCCGCCAGCCAGCTCGCGGCGGCTCTGGCGCAGCTCGTGCGTGACCTGGCGCCGCGCCAGGCGCTCGCTGAAATCGCGCAAGCAGATGTGCGACGCTACGATTTCCGCCAGTACGCGGATACTCTCATGAGTGATTTCGAACGTCTCATTGCGCCCACCCAAGGGGCGAAAGGAAAGTGAGGGGGAGGGTGGAGAATGCGCTATCGGTGAATGGTTCAAGGTTCGGGGTTCGGGGTTCACAGTGATCAGTAATCGAGCCCTGGTCGTCGGTCGATAGTCTGCCGTCCGAAGTCCACCGTCCTCCGCCCTCTGGCGTCCGGCATCCGTCCTCCGTAGTCCGTCGTCCCTCGGCCGCCTCTTTAGTCTCTTCTTCACTCTACCATTCTCCATCGAATGATCCCCGAACCGCCCTATCTTGGCCAAGGCTGCACCAGCCCGTACACGAGATCCGAGACCTTGCGGCGCTGGCTTTGGCTCGTCGTCGAGCGAACCGTGTTTCGCTGGAGCCCACGGCCGTTCCATGCGTGGCGGGCCTGGCTCCTTCGACTTTTCGGCGCGCAGATCGAGGATCTCACTGCGGTGGTGATCTTCCCCACCGTCACCGTCCACTTTCCTTGGAAGCTTAGTCTCGCCCGTCGCGCGATGCTGGGCCGCCACGTGCGCGTATATAACCTAGCCTTTGTCAGCCTCCGGCGCGGGGCCAACGTCAGCCAGTTCACCCACCTTTGCGCCGGGACTCATGATTACCGGCAGTGGAGCATGCCACTGATCACCCAGCCCATTGTCATAGGCGAGAATGCCTGGCTGGGAGCGGATGTGTTTGTCGGCCCCGGCGTGACCATTGGAGAACTGTGCGTCGTGGGGGCGCGTTCGGTGGTCGTGCGAGATCTGCCCGCGCGGAAGATCTGTGTGGGACATCCGTGTCGGGCGGTGAAGGAGCGGGAGGAGCCGACATGAGGGAACACGGGACTGCAGAAAACGGCAAAAAGGTGAAACTGCAAAAAGAAGAAACGGGGTGGTAATTGGAGTGAGGATTTCTGTCCCTTTGTCCTCCGTCCACTGTAGAACGCCAGTTCATCTTCGACAGCGGCGCCAACTAGAACCCGACACGTAAGTATCTGGTTTTACGTGGGCGCCGGCCTGCGTGAGCGGTAGTGCTTGGGGCCTTTACGCAGACCCCATGATCACCCCGGCTCAACA
>SXGT01241488.1_pt1 | contig 18237 bp, 13 predicted proteins | sample 3176221 | NCBI WGS metagenome assembly SXGT01 (sample SAMN11356862, study PRJNA531348) | freshwater metagenome | isolation source: freshwater sample F1-120 | place: China: Fuxian Lake, Yuxi | collected 2017-12-25
CCGCCTTCGTTGACGAGGTCGTCATTGATCGATTGGATGAAACACGCATGCGGCGCGGGCCGTTCGTAAGCGCTGGTCGCGCGCGTCATGGCGCCGGTGGGCGCATCGACGAAGTAATGCCCCTGCGGCGGACCTTCGACGCCGTAAGCCCAGTTGAGACCGGTATTGAACCATTGCGGACTGTTCGGCGCAGCCATTTGCATGGCAAGCATGTAGCAGGATTCGTCGAAGAACGCGACGGCGTCGGCCTCGGTCGAGAAGTAGCCCCCCTTCCAGCCCCAGTACGTCCAGCATCCGGCAAGGCGGCGGAACACCTGGCGCGCGTCCGTTTCGGACCCCATCTTGGCGTCGAGCGCAGGCTTGCCGCGCTGAAGCCAGGTCGGAACGCCAGGTTCGGCGACCTTTTCCAGTGAAACCGGCACGCCGGCCCGGCGGAAATATTTCTGTGCAAGGATATCCACGGCGACTTGCGACCAAGCTTCCGGGGCCAGGACGTCTTTCATCTCGAAAACGACCGAACCATCCGGATTCACAATCCGCGAACCACGCGGAGAGAACTTGATGGAAGCGAAGGGATCCTGCCCGGGGGCGGTGAAGCGACGTGGAATGTGCATGGTATCGTACCTTAGGGTCTACTGAAATAGCCAACTTCCTTGATGACCTATGCTGTATGTCTGTCCAACAAAGGCTGGATACTGTTCACCCTAACAGATATTCCTGAGGAAGCAAACGTATAGTGCTCGGAACTACCAAAAATCTTTCACCAGTGACAATGAATGTAGCCATCTTACAAACTGGGTCAACCAGCTAGACCTTGCCGACCCTTCCCACCCCGGGGACTGAATGGTTTCTTCTGATGCGAACGATTTCGTACCTCAATTGCGGAAAGTCTGTAAGAACTCGAAGAAGATTCGTTGTTCATGCACGAGGCTTCGGCCAACACCGGACGCCAAAAAAAAAATGCGGCGTCCTCCATCGAACCAGCTGGCACCCCGATAAACCTGACCACTACTTCCGCACAAACGAAAAACCGTGTCAAGAGGACAATTACCTAAGAAGACTACTGGCCCCAACTTTTCCGTAGTCCCGCGCGATAAAATGGGATGACTGGACAAGCCAGTACGTCCCGAAACTCAGGTGCCCTTGTTTTTCCGCGGCCAATCGGGCACGTTAGGCGGCGGTGGATTTCTCCAGGCGCCGTGTAACTCGAATCATCAGAAGTTCGGCTCTGGAGACGGAAGTTCATCCCGATACTCCCGAGGCGCCTTGCGTGGTCAGGATGGTCCTGGAAATCTGGCAGCTGCGCCATTTTTGGCTCGCACTGGCGCAGTACGACGTGAAGGATCGCTATCGGCGTTCCGTGCTTGGCATCGCCTGGTCGCTGATCAAGCCCGCCGTCATGACGCTTATCTTGACCGTGGTCTTCACCAGCGTCTTCGACATTGCCGTGCGCGAATATGCGCCGTACCTCTTTCTCGGATTACTCACCTGGCAGTTCCTGACCGAGTCAATCCTCCAGGGCTGCAACGCCTTTCGTCTGGGTAATACCTATCTCCGCGTCCGCCCGGTTCCGCTTGCGATCTTTCCGCTCCGCGTCGTCTTGTCGGCAGGCGTCCACGGCTTGATCGGCCTGGCCGCCGGCATCGCCGCGATTGGCTGGATCCAGGGAACGGTGAATCCCGTCTCGTTGGTCGCGTTGCTGCCGGGGCTCGGCATTCTCGCCCTCACCGCCTGGGCATTGGCTTGCATCGGTGCGATCCTCAACACTCGCTTTGCGGACACGCAGCAGATCGCGGAGATCTCGTTGCAGGCGCTTTTTTACGCAACGCCGGTCATTTACATGCCGGACTCCCTGCACAAAACGGGCTGGCTGCACCTATTCGTCAGGTGCAATCCCTTTGCATCGTTTCTCGATCTGGTACGTCGTCCGCTCCTTCACGGCGAATTGCCGGCGCTGTCGTCGATTCTGATTGCCCTGGCGTTTGCCGGCCTGACTACTGCCATTGCCGTGGTTATTTTACAGCGAGTTGAAAAGCGATTGGTGTTATGGTTGTAACGTTTGCCGATCGCTAGACGAGGCTTCCGCGACTGTGTGGTCCCCCATGCCGCAGATCGTTTTCGAAAACGTCGATCTTCTCTATCCGGTCAAGGCACACCGGCGCACGACCTTCAAGGACATGCTTGTCCGGGGCTTGTTTCACAAGAGGCCGGCCCAGGCCAACCACATCCAGGCGCTTGAGCGAATTTCGCTGCACGTGGACGGCGGCGAGTGCGTCGGCCTCATCGGCCGAAACGGCGCGGGCAAGAGTACGCTCCTCCGCGCCATTGCCGGCGTTTACCCGATCAGCGGCGGGCGCCGGGGCGTCGAGGGCGCCGTCTGCTCGCTGTTCGATATCGCCGCCGGCTTCGAATGGAACGCCACCGGCTGGGAAAACATCCGCCTGCGCGCTTACCTGCAAGGTGAGACGCCGACCTCGCTGCACGACAAACTTGACCGTATCGCCGAGCTTACGGGCCTTGGCGACATGCTCGAATTGCCGCTGAAGAGTTTTTCGACCGGGCGAATCATGTTGCTTTCCTTCGCCATCGCCGTCTGTTGCGAGCCGGACATCTTGTTGATTGACGAATTCCTCTCGACTGGCGACCTCCAGGTTCGCGAAAAAGCGATCGCTCAGATTGTCGCGATGCTTCGGCAACAGCGTATCGTGGTCATTGCGGGGCACGATCTCGCGTTTCTACGGCAATTCTGCTCACGTGCTTTGTGGCTGGAAAAAGGCAGCATCCATGCGGATGGCCCAGCGGAACATGTGATCGAGAATTACACCCACGCGATGCGCGCGGGTTTTGCACCCTCCCCCGCGAATCGCGGCGTTGTGCCCCATCAGGCTTGACCTCTCCAGCCACCCGCCCCATGTACATCGCCCGCCCCACCTGAATTTGTGGTAAGATTGCGCTTGCCAGTTGTCCGAATTTGTAGAAAATGACGATACTGGCTGAAAGTTCAGTCACCCAACCAGCCAGCCCACCGCATTGGCCGACCGCATTCGGCTCTCACCCGATTGGTGCCATGATGACGCATCGGTTTGTAGCATTTCTCTTCGCGATCATTGCCAGCTCAGGCCATGCTTTCGCTCAGGACGCTGACAAGTTTACGTTCTTCGAGAAAAGGATTCGGCCCGTCCTTGTCGAGAATTGCTTGAAATGCCACGGCGAGACCAAAGCGAATGGCAAACTGCGCCTCGACAGCAAAATGGCCGTACTAAGAGGGGGCATTTCCGGTCCGGCCCTGGTCCCTGGCAAGGCGAAGGACAGCCTGCTCATCAAAGCCATTCGGCATGAAGATCCGGATTTGAAGATGCCGTCGAAGGACAAGAAACTTCCCGAAAATGTAATCGCGGACTTTGAGACCTGGATCAACCTGGGCGCGCTCGACCCACGTGACGGAAAGCAACCCGCGGTCGCTGATGGCATCGACTGGAAAAAGTCCCGTTCCTTCTGGTCTTTTCAGCCCCCCCGCATGGCGGAATTGCCGAAAGTGCAGAATGGCAGCTGGGCGAAAACGCCGATTGACCACTTTATCCTTGCCAAGCTTGAGTCGGAGAAATTGACGCCGGTTCGCTCCGCCAACCCACGCGAACTGCTTCGTCGCGCGACCTTTGACCTCACCGGCCTGCCTCCGACGCCGGATGAAGTCGAAGCGTTTCTAAAAGACGAATCGCCCGCGGCTTTTGCGAAGGTCGTGGATCGGCTGCTGGCATCGCCGCATTACGGCGAACGCTGGGGCCGTTACTGGCTCGATGTCGCCCGCTACGCGGAAGATCAGGCTCACACGTTTGCCGTGGTGCCCAACACGTTCGCCTGGCGCTATCGTGATTGGGTCATCGGGGCGCTGAATGAAGACATGCCGTACGATCGCTTCGTCAAGATGCAGATTGCGGCCGACCTCGTCGACAAGGACGATGCCGCGCGGGTGAAGAACCTTCCTGCCCTCGGCTTCTTCGGCCTCGGCGCCCAGTATTACAAGAACACAGACGCCGCCAAGGCCACCGCAGACGAACTCGACGACCGCGTCGATACGCTCACCCGCGGCTTCCTCGGCCTGACGGTGTCCTGCGCGCGCTGCCACGATCACAAGTTCGATCCGGTGCCGCAGATCGATTACTATTCGCTCGCCGGCATCTTCACCAGTTGCAAGCTTTCCAACGTGCCGCTCACCGACAAGGAAACCGCCCGGCGGCGAGAGGAGACGCAAGCGAAGATCAAGAAACTGGATGCGGACGTGAAGGAACTCCTGCGTGTGGAAAAGGCCCAGCGCGCCGAGGCGAAAGTAGAAGAACTGCCTCGCTACCTCGTCGCCGCCTGGAAATTCCAGGCCGCCAAGCAGAAGAACCCCAAGGCCTCGGTGACCGAAATCGCCAAGTCCGAGATGCTTGATCAAGGGACGCTGACCCGCTGCGTCAAGTTCGTTGAGAAAGCCCCCACCGGTTTCGAGATGATGCGCAAAATGAGTGCCAAGGAAACGGAGGTCGTCGCCGCCGCGCAGACGATGCAGAAGCAAGTGCGCACGATGATCGGCCAAAAGGGCAAACTCGACAAGATGAAGCAAGAGCTGCTAAATAGCCTCTTCTACACGGACAGTTCGGTCTTCCAGCTTTCGGATTCCCAGGTCCGGGCCTTGCTGCCGGCCGAGAAGAAGAAACAGCTCGAAACCATGGCGACCACACTGACGACCTTGCAAAAGAGCGACGACGCCAAGCCAGTGCCCATCGCGCATGGCCTGGTCGAGACGACGCCGGCGAACATGAAGATCTACCTGCGTGGCAACCCCGCCAAGCTCGGTGATGTGGCGCCGCGCCGTTTCCTCAAGATCCTCGCCAGCGACGAGCCCAAGCCATTCACCCAAGGGAGCGGCCGGCTTGAACTCGCGAACGCCATCGCGTCAAAAGAAAACCCACTAACGGCCCGCGTCATGGTCAATCGCGTCTGGCAGTATCACTTTGGCCGACCGATCGTTGGCACGCCGAGCAACTTCGGCTCCCTCGGCGATCGGCCCACGCATCCCGAGTTGCTTGATTACTTGGCTGTCCGCTTCATGGACACCGGCTGGTCAATCAAGAAGCTGCATCGCGACATTATGCTGTCCAGCGTGTATCAACTCTCCAGCGAGCCGAACGAGAAAAACTTCAGCACCGACGCTGACAACCGCTGGTTCTGGCGTATGAACCGCCGCCGCCTGGATGTGGAAAGCTGGCGCGATGCCATGCTCTCCGTCAGCGGCAAACTCGACGCTAAGCTGGGCGGACCGACCACGAATCTGTCCGCCGTCGAAAATACCCGCCGTACCGTATACGCCAAGGTCAGCCGGCACGATCTCAATCACGTGCTGCGGCTCTTCGACTTCCCTGACGCCAACATCACCAGCGAACGCCGCGTCGAGACGACAGTGCCGCAGCAGCAGCTATTCGTCCTCAACAGCCCGTTCGTGATCGAGACCGCGAAGGCGCTGGCCGCCCGCGTGCAGGAGGAAGCGACGAACGATGGCGAACGCGTGCAGCGCGCGTTCGCGCTATCCTATGGCCGGCCCGCGAGCGCCGAGGAGGCGCAGATTTTCGTGGCATTCTTGTCAGGGGCGGATACGGAACCGATGGCGAATCGCTTGACGCGCTGGGAGCGCGTCGCACAGATATTGATTGGGAGCAATGAGTTCATGTATGTGGATTGATGCAGTATAATAGCGCCATGACGCAAACTCCTTCCTACGTCCGGCTTGATGAACACGGCGTCTATCGCGTCGGGAACACGCGCGTAATGCTCGATTCGGTACTTGCGGGTTTCCATCAAGGGTACTCGCCGGAAACGATCCAGCAACAGTATCCGGCGCTGAGCCTGGAAGCGGTGTATGGCAGCATCGCGTTTTACCTGGCTTATGCCGCGGAAATTGACGCCTACCTCAAGCGTCAGGATGCCGATTGGGAGAAGGCGCGGACACGGTCGGAAGCGAAGCCGAGCGCCGTCGTTGAGCGATTGCGTGCTTTGCGAAAAGCCGGCGTCTCGGAGACGCCATGAGCCGCCCGCGCTTCCTTGCTGACCATGACCTGAACGAACCTATTATCGATGGCGTTCAGCGCCGTGAGCCGGCGCTGGAATTTATTCGGGCACGCGACGTGGGAATGAGTGATCAGGAGGATGCAGTCGTTCTCGCCTTCGCCGCCGAGCAGGGATTCATCGTGGTTTCACATGATGTGAACACCATGCCGAGCGCGGCGAACAGAATTATTGACGCGGCCGGAGAAATGTATGGGCTCCTGATGGTCCAGCAAACCAAGCCGATCGGGCCGGTAATCGAGAGCCTGGTGCTGATCTGGGCCGCGACTGAGGCGGAGGAATGGCCGGGCCAGATTCGCTTTCTTCCGCTGTAGACGGCGAGTAGGTCAGTGGCACCATGGTGTACGCGGCGCAGAGGCGAATTGCAAAGTAATATCGAGTTGCTCAATGACCTCAGTGTCCGACCATGACGTATTGGCGCAGTTGACACACAACGGCTTGTCGCTTGATAGCTATTCCTTGTTGGGTGCCGAAAAACTAACAGCCCTCTGGCATCCTAACAATGGCCTAATGGTAACCGCAATAGACAACAATGAACTGGCCACGGCTGGTCGACAGTTACTTGCCCGACGTGGGATACGCGAATTTCAGACGCTACTAGATGTCCTGGAGAGTGCTCGCTGCGAAAAATGGCCCAATTGGGAGAAGTTTCATGCTCACCCGTCGTGACCTCCTGCAACGCACCGCCACCGGCTTCGGCATGGTTGGCCTGGCTAACCTCCTGAACGATCAGCAATTGCTTGCTACGCCGCAAGCGGCGGGGGCGGGCAATCCGCTGGCGCCGAGGCTGCCGCACTTCGCGGCCAAGGCGAAGCGGATCATCCATGTGTTCATGAACGGCGGACCGTCGCAGGTCGATACGTTCGACCCGAAGCCGTCCTTGGTGCGTTACAACGGCCAGCGGCCGCCTGCCGCCGACCGGGGCACCGAGCGACGCACCGGCGGACTCATGATGTCGCCGTTTCGCTTCAACAACTGCGGCAAATCGGGATTGCCGATCAGCGAGATCTTCCCGCGCATCTCCGAGTGTGCCGACGATTTGTGCGTCATCCGCTCAATGTACACCAATGTACCGAACCATGAGCCGTCGCTGCTCATGATGACGTGCGGCGATATGCAACCCGTGCGGCCCAGCATGGGGTCGTGGCTGCTCTACGGCCTCGGCAGCGAGAATCAGAACCTGCCTGGCTTTGTGACGATGTGCCCGGGGATTCCTGTCGTCGGCCCGGCCCTGTGGTCGAACAGCTTCCTGCCCGGCATCTATCAGGGGGCGCATATCAACAACTCGAACATGGACCCGCGCCGCGTTCTGCAGAATCTCACCAACGGCTACCTGAACCAGACGGCCCAGCGCGAGCAGATGGACTTGATGCGCCGCCTCAACGAAATGCACCTGCGCCAGCGCGGCGGCAGCGACAACCCGCTCGAAGCCCGCATTCAGTCGATGGAGATGGCCTTCCGCATGCAGTTCGAGGCCCAGGAAGTCTTCGACCTCAATCGCGAGACCACCGTGACGCGCGACCTCTATGGCCGCGGACAGTTCAACGACGCCTGCCTTGTCGCCCGCCGACTCGTCGAACGCGGCGTCCGCGCGGTGCAGATCTTCACCGGTTCAGGCCAGCCGTGGGACGATCACGGCAATATCGCCAACCATCGCAATAACGCCCGCACCGTCGATCAACCGGTCGCGGCACTTCTCAAAGACTTGAAGGCGCGCGGCCTGCTCGAAGACACGCTCGTCCTCTGGGGCGGCGAGTTTGGCCGAACACCGACTTCGGAAGGAGCGACAGGCCGCGATCACAATAGCCACGGCTTCACCGTCTTCCTTGCCGGCGGCGGCGTCAAGGGCGGCATGGCCTGGGGCGCGTCCGATGAATTCGGCTTCGCAGCCGCGGAAGGCCGCATGCACGTCCACGATCTGCACGCCACCATCCTGCACCTGATGGGCATCAACCACGAACGGCTGACCTACCGCTACTCCGGCCGCGATTTCCGCTTGACGGACGTGTCGGGGACGGTGAATCACCATCTCATTGCGTAAGCAATTGGAATGAATTTCGAGAGCTACCAACGAGCGAGGCCGCCGATGGCATACCGGCGGCCTCGCTCGTTTTGACGCGTATCTGTGGTTCACCCTCGTGCGAACCGCTTATTCTCAGGCTCCTCTTCGGAAACCGTTCCCTGGGCCTTGTCGAAGTAGGCACCGTAGGCGAAGAAGGCTACCGTTGCGACGAGTCCAAGAATCTTGCTCAACGATGCGCTGATCGTTTCTGTGGCCAGCACCTGCGCTGGCGGCTCGCTTGCATTCAAAGCACCTGGAATGGCGAGATCGGACGTTGCCGGTTGCGGGAAGCGTCCTTCGGCATCCCTCTCCTCGTTCAGTTCCGTCGCTGTTGCCTGGGTGAAAGCGTTTCTTGCGTGCGATGCGAAATCGGCCCGCGCCGTGCTGACCATGAAAACTTCAGCGTCCTCGTCCATTCTCGAGGGCTGCGTGGCTTCGCTGCCGACAATACCGAAGGAACCGGTGATCGTCATCCACGCCGGCAAGGTGGACTTGCCAGTCATCACGGAGGTCGTCCGGGCGCCGTTGAGGTTGGCATCGGAATGATTCATCACCGCTGTAAAACGATCCGCGGTCAAAAACAGCAGGCTGAAAGAGCTCGTGGCTGCCCTGTCGGCCGTCACAACAGCGGAATCATCAGGGTCCGAGCCGAAGGAAAGGCTGGCAATCTGAAATTTGCCTGCGCCATTTTTCTTGGACGGCGAGGACGTCGTCGTCCCCGGATCGGCGGACGCATCGGCACTTACCTCGGCAGCAGACATGGTGCTGCTGCTCGTGAGCGCGCGCGCGGCATTGAGCCGACCCTTCGAGACTGTTTTGGACATCGAGCTAACGATATCCACGCTCCCCAAGATCGCCGACTTCAACTGAGAAGCTGTTTGGCTCGGGTACTTGGCGAGAATGAGCGCCGCCGTGCCGGCCACATGCGGAGAGGCCATCGACGTGCCGCTATAAGACGCATAGCCGCCCCGCAGGACCGTGCTCACCACACTGGCGCCGGGAGCACCAAGATCGACTGTGGTTGATCCATAGTTGGACCAAACCGGCTTCTGATCGGAGGAGGTCGTGGCCGCGACGGCGATGATATTCGGAAGATCGTAGCTCGATGGGAAATTAGCCCGTGAGCTGGTATCGTTGTTCTGCCCGCTGTTTCCTGCTGACGCTACGAAGAGTACCTCCGGCGTGGCTGCGATGGCATCAAATAACGCCTGGTGCACGTGCACCGTTCCACTCTTGGTCTCGCCGAACCCGTAGACGCCCCAGCTATTGTTGGAGACCTTGGCGCCGTTGTCGGCCGAGTAGTAGATAGCTGCCGTCGCCCGGTCCAGCGCGGCCTGAAATGTCTCGCCGCCGCCGTTTTGATCGAAGCCCTTGAGGGCCATGATCTGGGTCTTCCAGTTCACTCCATCCACGCCGGTGCCGATGCCGTTGTGAATTGCGCCGATGGTGCCGGCCGTGTGGGTTCCGTGCCCGTTATCGTCGAGCGGATCGTTGGTGTTGGCGACGAAATTCCAGCCGACGAGGTCGTCGAGATACTCATTGGCGTCTGCATCAATGCCGTCTTCCCACCCGCCCGGCGCCAGCAAGTCCCCCGCGTCGATGCGGTTATTTTGATTGAGATCAGTGATCTTTCCCGCCCCCTGGTTTCGTGCATCGTTCAAATCCCAGAAGGTGATCAAGCCGTCGCCGTCAACGTCCCAGCTCGTGTCAGCGATGATGGCATCCTTGACACTGACGGGGATTTCCGCCTGGTTGACCCAGACGTTCAAATACAGGTCCGGATGCGTGTAATCAATGCCGGTATCGATGTCCGCGACAATCACCTTCGTACTGCCCATGGCGCCGCTGGTCCAGGCTGCGGGAGCACTGATCTTGGTCATGTCCCACTGGTATTGTGGCGGCGAAGCCGCTTTGCCTTGCACCTGAAAATCCGCAAGGAGCGAAACCGACAGCAGGCAGCGGTCTTCCAGTTGCTCGATAGCCGGCAGATTGCGGCGGCGGACCGGGTTCAATCGTGACGACAGGGACTTCAACATGCGCCTTGCCATGAGCGGACTCCGTGGGCGAAGTGGAAACAAGACTCACACCTCCAACCTACTCATGCACCATGCATGACGCAAGCGAATTCTGTGCGAAGGAAACGCCTCTCGCTTCGATTCCAACCTGGGGCGAGCCGCTACAGTCGCTTCAACGCTCCTCCATGACACAAACGCCATAAACGAGAAAGGCAGGCGTCTCGAACTCCACACCGCCAGCGACCTGCCGGATCGCCAACTGCTGCTCGGCGCCAGAGTCGGGGGAGTGGAATCGTATACGCTGAATGGCGACATTCGGAGGGACGCTAAATCGTATCGCCACCGGTGCGGCAGCAAGCGGTGCTTCGCGCTCCGACACCGACTTCCCCGCTGCATTCTCCTTGTGGTTGTAATTGACCAAATGAATCACCCACCGCTTTTGCGCCTCCTGCCGATAGGCGTGCATCTGCACCGTCCACGGCCCACTTGCCTGAGTCCAGGCCTTGCGGTCACCAAATTGCTTCAATGCCTTGCGAATCGCCTCGCGGTCCACTCGTGCATGGTCCAGTCGCGTCGTGGTTTTGGGCAACGACGGAGCGGGAACGAAACGCCGATTCGCATCGAGGCTCCTCGCGCCGAAACGTTCGCGATCAGCACTCTGAACTGGCGTCCACACCAGTTGACCGCCGCGCTCGGCGAACTTGCTTAACGCGGCCAATTCTTCCTTGTGCAAATATTCCGGCGCGGCAACGACCAGCATGCGAAAGCGATCAAGCGGCGTTTCAGCCAGTAGATCGTCGGGAATCATGTCGAAAAGCAAATGCTCGCGAACCAGCGTACGACCGCAGGCTTCGGTGTACTCCAGAGCCGACGCGTCGCCGGCGTCGACGGCACGGCGTGGAAAGAGAAGCCCTATCTCGGCATGCGGTTTCGTTTGCAAGTACAAGTCCTGGTGCTTGTGCAGAAAACGAAAATAACGCAGCACGACTTCGCGATCCTCCTCGTGCGTCCATGGTGTTGCGATGGCATTCGTGGCGTACCCCAGAGCGGCAGCTTCCGCCATCATCACGCGCGGGCGATAGAAATCGTACTTGTTAATGACGAAAGGCTTGCCACGCGCCATCGCACGCAGGTATTGCCCGTAGAGCACCGTATCGCCAGCGTATTCCTTGGCCCGAATCGTGTTCTGCGTGGTGCCCCAGTTGCAGTACCAGAGCAAATCCTCGTCGCGTCCCCACCGATTCGCGGGAACACCCCAGCGTTCATCCGCCAGGGCATGGGCCAGGTTGGTCCGCGTCGAAGGCGGCAGGTGCCCCTTGTCGAGATGCAGCTCGTCGAAGTACGCCATGTGGTTCCATTGAGAGACAAAAAGGTCCTTCTTGACGCCGCGTCCGTGCTTGATGTAAACGTCCTCGAAGAACTCGCGGACCCGATTCTTGACGAAGCGCAGCTTCTCAAGGTGCAGGGCATCCGGGACCGATTCATGCGTCCGATGGTTGCCCGTGACACAAGTCAATCGATGCGTCGCCAGGCTGGCGATGCCGAAACGCTTTTTCAACTCGTCGGCTCGAAAGCGCTCGCCTAGCCAGCGGCGGAAATGCTCCTGGCAGTGGGGGCATTCGCAATGTTCGAAGAAATTGCGGTTGGTCATGAAGCCATCGATACCGTGATCGATCGCTGCCTTCACCATGCGCTTCTGCACCTCGGCCCAGTGCGGCCCGTTGACGCAGCCAAGGATCGCCTTGGTATTGATGCGGCAGCCGCACAGCGCGGTCTTGTCCTCCTTGAGATGGTCGGCCCCAGCGGAGTGGGCAAGCATCTCTCGGACGGCCTTCGTGGGCCGTTTGCCCAGCAGTTTTTCGTTCCAGTGTTTTTCGTAGAAGCCGAACCAGCCGGTCCCGTCGGCAAGCTCCTGCGGTTGATCGCTGACAACGAAAAGCTCCATTTGGCCGATCAGGCGGATGCCCTTGCGATGCAATCGGTCCGCGACGGACTTCCATTTCGCGAGATGTTCGGCAGGATCGAGCGGCGCCTTTTTGGATTTCGCCCCAGGAGCAGCGAGCGCGTAGAGCCGTTGATCGAAGACCCCCATGATGAGGATATCGGGCTGTGCTTGCTCCACGAAGCGCAAGTACTCCTCGGTTGGCAGTTCGTGGCTCATGTTGCCATGCAGCATGAAGCGGACTGGCTTGCGTGACTCCTGTGCGTTGACGAACCCTGCGAGGGCGACGACCGCACAGATCGCGAGGTAGTGCTTCATGGCGTTCCCCAGACGAGGTTCGCCGCGGCGCCGAAGGCATGCGCGCGGCCGAGGTCTTGCATATACCTTATGGTAGCTGCCATCGCCTCGCTTGCGCACACCTTCGGCTCAATGAGAAATACCATGAAGATTCGTCACGTTCTCGGCGCCGTGTGTTTGTTGACCTGGATTCAAGCCGCACCGGCGCAACCTCCGGTGCCTCGCAATTACCCCTATGCCGAGCTGGAAGGCGCGGTCGAGGAGTTTCACTTCACGCGAAACTGGCGCGCGTATTACTGGCGGCAAGACTTCACGCTCATCGTTTGCGATGATGCCGGCAAGACCCATCGCGTCATCAGTCGCGAGCCCACGCCGTGGTCCGGTCATCGCCTGGGCACTACCTATACGGGTCTTGCTGTCGATTGGACTCGCCAGCCGCGCGTGCAGATCATCGGCGTGCGCGCCATCGATCGGCAGCCTGCGGAGTTTTACGATGTGAAGCTTGATCCTGACAAGACCGTGACGGCGTTCATCCTGCGCGTGCAAGACGCCAAGGATAAACGCTGGCACGATTTCTACGTCAACAACTGGTTCCACAAATGGAGCGCCGAGACCGACAAGAAAATGCTCAAACACTACGCCAACGATTCTCCGCACTACACCGTCTTTGGCTACCTCGGAGGCATCACCGCGCCTTTTGATGAGAAAGGCAAGGCCCTGCTGAAGAAATACCCCGACACCAGCATCTACCATGGCCGAGTCGTCCCTGCCAAGAACGAGATCGGCTACGAGCTACGTGTGCTGCACCTGCTGGGCCGCGATAAGAAGACGGCGAGGTACGAGATCTTCCACGGCAATCCGCAGGAGATTGAAAAGCTGGAAGGGACGCCGCCGGGAGAGGCGAAAAAGAAATAAGCGGCGCTATCACGAAGAATCGAGAGGACGCTCCTACCCGCCTGGTTTACTGACATCGATTTGCAGAAAGCCGTCGTCCGGGATTTTCTTGAAGAGGTTTGAGCTTTTCTCGTCGAACTTGCCGCCCAGCTTGTCCGGCGTTTTGCCAAACGCTTCGTACCACTCGACGCAGATTTTATACTTACCCGCGACGATACCACTGCCTTCGCCGCGCACCTCAAAGGATCCGTCTTCTTCGACCTTGGCGTACTTGGTGTCAACGGGTCCGGGAACGTCTTGCTCGATGAACTTGACCATGAGCCGGCCGACCATCGGCTGGATCTTCATCGGCTCACCCTTGTAGAGAATCTTTCCTTTCACAATGTGCTTGGGAGGACCGGACGAACAGCTGGAGAGAGCAAGCACCGCCACCACAAAGAGGGTGCCGATCAAGTACCCCGCACGCGCGCTGGTCATGATGAAACCTCGAGAACGGCTTGGAAAGGAAGGCCAGGAATGAGGTAACAAGAATCCCAGGGGTTCGGAAAACCGCACCCCTGGACGTCTAGCGGTTTGAAGCTTCTCTCAGGGCTGCCAGGTGCTCGTATCGCTGTAATTGATCGTTCCCATGGCTTGCCAGCTGCTCAGGCCAACGTCATAGGTGATGAAGCGGACGCCGCCATCGCAGAAGAGCATATTCAGTCCTCCGGTATGCGAGGAGCCGAAACGCAGTTCACCCCAGCCGCTGCCATTTCGAGTGTCGGGCAGAGGTAGGCTGGAGGTATTGCGGATCGTGTCGTGGTCCCATCCGGAGGAATAGCCCTCGTTGTCGTCGCTTTGAAATTGGCCCAGATAGGTCAGGTCCTTGCGAGCATCGCCGGCCAGAAAGGTGCCGGAGGTGCCGTCGGTGATGTCGGCAATTCGGCGACCGGTATAGCCATAGGCAATGGCGCCGGTGTTCTCGCCGTTGGCGCCGCCGTAATCCCACATGCCGTGTTCATAGGTCCCGCCAGGCCCATACCAGGCCCCGCCGCTCACCCCTTGAGGATCGCGGCGCGAGGGGCAGAAATAGGTCGGGATACGCGCGCCGATGGCATTGATCTGGCACTGATTAATCGAAGTCGCGTTGCCCCCCTTCCAGACCGCAGTTTGTTCGATGAAGGGGAGTATCTGAAATGCCCAGCCCCCTTGCTGGGCGCTGCCGGTTGCCGGCTGGCCAGGCGCGATGTAGGTTGGCGGAATCCACCAGCCCGTCCCGCCGCTCGGAAACGTGCGGTAGTTGTCATGATGCATATGGCAAGCAATACCGATCTGCTTCAAGTTATTCGAACATTGCGTTCGGTTTGCCGATTCGCGCACTTTCTGCACGGCCGGCACCAAGAGGGCAATCAGGATTGCGATGATGGCGATCACCACCAGCAATTCGATCAGCGTAAACGCCGACCTTGTTCGTGAAGAGACTTTCATGTACGACTCCTTGATGAATGGGAGAAATGAAGAACCCATTATGACACCACGGCCATTACACGGCCGGAAAGATACTCACTTGAACTCCAGCTCTACGCTCGGCAGCGCTCGCGATCGGGCGTTAGCCCTCCAGAGGCCATCTTTACTCTAACCCATTGGGCGACAGAATTCAATCGGTATAGCGTGAAACGGCGCAAATCCGGTCGCGGTAACATCCATCGAGGGCATTGGGTTGTGCCGAACGAGAGGAAAGCTCCGTCCAGGTCGGTTGACGCGCGGCAACTCGTTCCCCAGTTGAGCATTTGATTCGCTTATTTCTTAGGTGTCTCAAGCTCTTTGACCACCTGCGCGAGTGTCTTTGAGTTGAACACGTCCCCCTTCTCCAGCCAGCCGCGCCTTGCCACATCGACGCCGAAGCGCGTGAACGCCAGATCGTCCGAAGAGTGAGCGTCCGGATTGATCACGAGCTGAACTCCGAGCGCCTTGGCTCGTTTGCAGTGAATCCAGTCGAGATCGAGCCGATACGGATTCGCGTTGATCTCGATCATCGTGCCGGCCCGAGCTGCGGCGTGCAGCACGGCATCCAGATCGACCTTGTAGGCGTCGCGGCGGAGCAGCAACCGCCCTGTCGCATGCCCCAGCATCGTGACACGCGGATGGGTGATCGCCTTGATGATGCGGTCGGTCATCTCCGCCTGCGGCTGATTAAAGAACGAATGCACACTGGCGACGACATAGTCGAACGTCGCCAGCAATTCGTCATCAAAGTCGAGCGAACCATCGGCGAGGATATCGACTTCGGTACCCTTGAAGACTCGAAAACCCTTCTGCTTTGCGTTAAAGGCGTCGATCTCTTTTTGCTGATCGCGCACGCGCTTCGGCGTCAGGCCGTTGGCAACGGTAAGGGATTGCGAGTGGTCGGCGATGCCCAGATACTGGTAGCCAAGCGCCTTGGCAGCGTCGGCCATCTGCTCCAGGCTGGCGGCGCCGTCCGACCAGGTCGTGTGATTGTGAAAAACGCCGTGCAGATCACGGAGTTCCAGCAATTCAGGCAATACCTTCGCGGCGGCAGCATCGATCTCGCCGGTGTCCTCACGCAATTCCGGCAGCACGTAGTCGAGGTCGAGGGCCTTGTAGATGTCGGGTTCATCCTTGATCTTCTTCTTGCAGCCGGCCAGGTCGTATTCGTTGAGCTTGTAGCCATGGTCGATGGCCCGTTGCCGCAGGCGGATGTTGTGCTCTTTCGAGCCGGTGAAGTAGTTCAAGGCGAACGGGAACTGCGAATCGCTGACGACGCGCAAGTCGGCGTTGATGAGCACGCGCTGGGTGTTGTGATCGATACCGGCCAGCGTGACGCTCGATTTCGTTGGGCCATGGCCGACCACTCTTTGCACGTTTGGCAGTTTGACGAATGCATCCATGATCGGTGCCGCATCGTCGGCGCTGACGAGGATGTCGATGTCCTTGATGGTCTCCTTGCGCCGCCGCACGCTGCCGCAGAGTTCCATGCGGTGGATGCCGGGGACCTTCTTTAGTTCAGTGACAATGCCGTCGGCAATCATCATCGCCTGGTCGAGGCGGACGCGATTGCCCATCTGGTCGAGAAACGCCAGCCCTTCGAGAATGTTCGCCTGCGTCTTGGCGCCGAAGCCCTTGAGCTTGGCGACGGCCCCCTTGTCGCATGCTTCCTTGAGTTTTTCGAGCGTGTCGATGCCGAGCTGATCGCTGAGGGCTTTCACTTTCTTCGGCCCCATGCCGGGTAGCCGCAGCATCTGTAGCCAGCCAGGCGGCGTTTTAGCCTTGAGTTCCTCGTAGAACGGGAGCTTGCCGGTGGTGACGAGCGTGGTGATCTTCTCACGCAAGGTTTCGCCGATGCCTGGGACATCACCGAGCGTGCCAGCCTGAATGAGCTCGGCGAGGTTGCTTTCCAGTTGTGCGATGGTGCGTCCAGCCCGCGCGTACGAGTTGGCGCGGAAGGGGTTTTCGCCTTGCAGTTCGAGCAGCACGGCGATCTCTTCGAGCACGGCGGCGACTTCGGATTTGTCCATGATCATGACCCCTAGCTTGCGTTTAGCGCTCGCACGGCGTCATGTGAGCGCTAAACGCAAGCACAGTCTCAATACAACCCCACCTTCTCGTCATACCCATACATCCGATTGAAATTCTGCACCGCCACGCCGCTGGCGCCGCGCACTAAGTTGTCCTCGGCGACCAACACCACGATACGGCCACGCACCACCCGCACCGTCATGTCGATGAAGTTCGTGTGGGCGCTGTCCTTCGTCGCGGGAATTTGGCTGGTAACGCGCACGAACGGAGCGTTCGCATAGTAGGCGCGATACAGCTCCAGCAGTTGCGCTTCCGTAAAGGCGCGGTGCGGCGTGGCGTAGATGGTCGTGAAGATGCCGCGATCCATCGGGATCAGGTGCGGCGTGAAGATCACTTCCACAGGCTCGCCAGCCACATCCGACAGGGCCTGCTCGATCTCCGGCGTGTGGCGATGCTGGCCCACGTTGTAGGCGACGACACTCTCGTTGCACTCGGGGAAGTGCGTCGTCAACTTCGGCGTACGCCCCGCTCCGGACACGCCCGACTTTGAGTCGATGATGATGTCCTTCACGCCGATGTATTTGCCGGCCACCAGCGGCGCCAGGCCGAGGATGCCGGTCTGCGGATAGCAGCCGGGGTTGGCGACGAGCTGAGCATTCTTGATCTCGTCGCCGTAGATTTCAGGCAGACCATAGACGGCCTTCGCGAGGTTGGCGAGATCGTGGTGGCTTTCGCCGTACCACTGGGCGTAGACGTTCGGATCGCGCAGACGATAGTCGGCGCTCAGATCGATGACGCGCACTTTCCCTTTCAAGAGAGGCGCGATTGCTTCCATGCTCGCCCCGTGCGGCAAACAGCCGAAGACGCACTCCACGCCCTTCGCGATCAGCTTGTCGGCGTCGAATGGCTCCATGCGCAGCTTGATTCGGCCAGCCAAGCTCGGATGCGACTCGGCAACGGGAGGCATCTTCTCGTCGCGCGACGTGACGGCGACGATCTCGGCGTGCGGATGTCGCAGCAGAATCTTGATCAGTTCGCAGGCGGTGTAGCCGGTGCCGCCGAGAATGGCGATTTTGGTCATGTGTCCGTAGTCCGTAGTCCGTGGTCCGTAGCAACAAGGATTTATCATACACGCAGCGTCTTTTTCACTGTACACTTACCCAGATGAATTGACTACGGACTACGGACCACGGACTTTCGACTCATGCAAACGATTCAAGAAGCCGCGGAAGCGATCCGCGGCAGGCGCGTCACGCCGATCGATCTCGTGCAGCAATGCTTGGACGCCATCGACCAGTGGGAAAAACACGTCCATGCCTGGGTATTCGTCGATCGCGAATACGCCATGGCCGAAGCCAAACGGCTCACCGACGAGCTCGCAAAGGGGCGCTACCGCGGCCCGCTGC
>SXGT01019046.1_pt1 | contig 18234 bp, 16 predicted proteins | sample 3176221 | NCBI WGS metagenome assembly SXGT01 (sample SAMN11356862, study PRJNA531348) | freshwater metagenome | isolation source: freshwater sample F1-120 | place: China: Fuxian Lake, Yuxi | collected 2017-12-25
ATCGACCAACAACCCCAGCGCGATGATCAGCGCACCAAGTGAAATGCGTTGCAGATCAATGCCGGCCGGCTTCATCAGCAGAAAAGTCACTGCCAGCACAACCGGAATCGACAGCGCCACAACCAGGCCGGTACGCAGGCCTAGAAACAGGAAGCTGACCGCCAGCACGATGGCGACCGCTTCCAGCAGGCTGCGCATAAATTCGTCGATGTTCCGTTTCACCACTTCCGGCTGATTCGCGACCTGATGCAACGCCAGGCCTACCGGCAATTCGGCGCGCAATCGCGTGGTCTCGATGCGCAGGCGCTCACCCAGGTTCATCACGTTGCCGCCGCGCGTCATCGACAACGCCAGGCCAACCGCCGGACGTCCCTGCCAACGGAAATGCGCCTGCGCCGGGTCGGCGTAACCGCGCCAGACTTTCGCCACATCACCCAGTTTGAACAGCTTGTCTCCGGCACGGATGCCGATGGCGCGGATCGCATCGACGCTGTCGAAACTGCCGCTGACCCGAATCCGGATACGTTCGCTGTCGGTATCGATGAAACCGGAAGGCGTCATCGCGTTCTGCGCTTGCAGCGTCTGTTGAATCAGGCGCGGGTCCAGTCCCAAAGTCGCCAGCTTGGCTGCCGACATCTCGATCCAGATGCGTTCATCCTGCACACCGATCAAATCCACCTTGCCGACATCCGGCACCCGGCGCAGTTCACGCGCCAGCGCATCAGCCTGGCGGCGCAGTTCCGCCAGCGTATAACCATCGCCGGTCAACGCAAAAACATTGCCGAATGCATCGCCGAACTCGTCGTTGGGAAACGGCCCCTGCACGCCGGCGGGCAACAAATGGCGAATGTCGTTGATTTTCTTGCGCACCTGATACCAGAGCTCGGGCACCTGCCTGGGCGGAGTGAAATCACGCAGTTCGACAAAGACCAGAGATTCGCCCGGTTTGGAGTAGCTGCGCAGACTGTCCAGGTTGGGCAGTTCCTGCAATTTCCTTTCAATGCGATCGGTAACCTGCTGCTCCACCTCGCGCGCCGTCGCTCCCGGCCAGAATGTCCGTACCACCATGATCTTGATGGTGAAATCGGGATCTTCCGAGCGGCCCAGATTGAAGTAGCTCAGGATGCCGGCCAGCGTCAGCACCAGCATGAAATAGACTACCAGGCTGGGGTGCGCCAGCGACCAGGCCGACAGATTGAAGGATTTCATGGCGCTGCCACCTGCACAGCTTCACCCTCGACCAGCTTGTGCGCGCCGGCAGCAACGATCCGCTCGCCGCCGGATAACCCGCTATCGACGGCAACACCATCTTCGCGCCAGGCGGCAACCCGCACGGAATGCAGATGCACACGGCCCTCTCCGCCGATCAACCAGACCGCCGGCTGCCCACCGCGTTGAAACACGCTGCCCAGCGGGATCAGCACACCCGCCTGGCCCGGCGAAGCACTCAACCGGACACGTGCAGTCTGACCAAGACGCACCTCGGCATCGGCGTTCAGAATCGAAACCCGCGTAGCAAAAGTGCGCGTCACCGCGTCTGCCTGCGGTGCGATCTCGCGCACTCGGCCACGATAGTGCTTCTCCGGTGCAGCCCAGAGCGTCACGTCCAGTTCACCGGAACGGGCGAGTTCGGCCACCCGGTTTTCCGGTACTGCAACCAGGACTTCAATCTCATCGGTACGCGCCACTTTCACAACCGGTTGCCCGGCTGAAACCACCTGGCCGACTTCCGCCAGCACCGCCACCACTACACCGGCGGCATCGGCGCGCAGTGTGCTGTAGGCGCGCTGGTTACCCGCCAGACTGGATTGGGCGGCAAGCGCCCGATAGCGCTCCTCCGCCGATTTCAACGCAGCTTCCTTGGCATCCAGCAAGGCCTGGCTGACAAACTGCTGAGCGCGCAGATCGCGATAACGCAGCGCCTCCGCCTGGGCAAAGGCGCGATCTGCGGCAGCGGCGGCCAGATTGGCTTCCGCGCCGGAAGCGGAGAGGGAAAGATCGGCCGCGTCGAGCCGCGCTAGAATCTGTTCGCCAACGACGCGATCACCTGCATCCACCAACCTTGCGATCAATTTTCCAGCCACTCTGAAACCGAGACTGGTTTCATGTCTGGCCCGCACTTCACCCGAATATTCTGCCTGCGCGCCCGCGCTTCCAGCCTGCACGACGTGTTCCAGGACCATGCGGGGCAACGGCTTCGGCGGCTCGGCCTTTTCGGCACAAGCAGACAATGACAAGGCAAGCAATAGCAGAACAAGTCGATTCATGACGATGATCCTCGCTGAGAAGCCGTAGTTTGCGGGAAGAACCCTTGCGGGCGCCAACGCCATTATTTTCAATACTCGCTATAGGCTGTCTCTATTGCCTGTCCGGTGCAGCGCAGATGATCATCCGCTTCCTCAGCGTCCAAGGAGAATCAGATGACAAACCCGACCGAATCCGCCTCCCCGATCCCGCCCGGCGACTGGGAAGCCCAGGTGGCCATCATCGGCGGCGGCCCCGGCGGCGAGGATTGCGCGCGCGATCTGGCCGATCACGGCATCAAGGTGGTGATGATCAACAACGCACCCTTGCCCGGTGGCGAATGTCTCTGGCGCGGCTGCATTCCCTCCAAGGCCTGGCGACATGCTGCCGACGTGATCCGCGACCGCGCCCACGACCCGGACAAGGGCGTTGTCGGCACCCAATCGCCCAGCCTGGACTGGGCAACACTGGAAGCGCACCGAAAAGGGATTCTGCAGACCCGCGGCGAACTGGCGCAGCGGGCCGACAAAAGCATCAAGATCGACTCGCGGCAGGGGTTTGCCTCTTTCATCGACGCGCATACCTTGCGCATCGTCGCGCCGGATGGCACGGAATCCACCCTGACCTTTGGCGCAGCGGTGATTTCCACCGGGGCGCCGCCGTTCGTGCCGCCAATTCCCGGTGCGCATGAGTCAATCACCAGTGGTGGCGTGCTGACTTCCGACAGCATCTGGTCCTTGCCGGCGCCGCCCCGTCGGCTGGGCATCATCGGCGGTGGGGTGATCGGGGTCGAAATGGCCCAGATCTGGCGCGATTTCGGTGCCGAGGTGCTGATGCTCGAAGCGAAAGACCGCGTCCTGGCGGAAATCGAAGAAGACATCGCAAAACAACTCGGCCTCATTCTGGCCAGCGAATTTCCCGTCGTGACCGGCGCCAGCATCCATGAAATCAGCGGCCAGCCCGACAACATGCGGATCAAGTACAGCGACGCCGCCGGAAACCCGGGTGAGTGCCTGTGCGACTATGTGTTGATCGCCACCGGCAAGCGCCCGAACACGGCCCGATTGAATCTCGAAGCGGCCGGCGTGGAACTCGCTGGTGCGGCAATCCGCACCGATGCGCATTGCTGCACCAGCGTGCCGCACATCTACGCAGTAGGCGATGTGATTGGCGGCTACATGCTGGCCCACACCGCCGCCGCGCAGGGCCGCGTAGCTGCGCATAACCTGCTCGGCAAGTATCTGGAATACCACCCGGAACTCGATTGCGGCGTCACCTTCAGCCGCCCGCAGGCCGGCTTTGTAGGCGTCTCGCTGGCGCAGGCAAAAGCGGCTGGCATCGACGCGGTGGAAGCCCGCATGCCGATGAACATCGACGCCAAAGCCATGATCACACTGGAAACCGAGGGCATGATCAAACTGGTGGCGGACAAGGCCAGCGGCCGCATCATCGGCGCGCATTTCCTCGCCGACCACACCGACACCCTGATTGGTGCGGCGGTCATGATGGTGACCGGCGGCATGACGCTGACCCAGGTCGCCCAGGCAATCTTTCCGCATCCGACGCAAACCGAAATCTTTGGAGAACTGGCCAGACGCCTGCTGGCGCGACTGCGCCGCCTGAACAGGACTTGAACGCGGCGCTGGCCGGTCCGGTCAGCCGGCCAGCACGCGAATTCGGGTTTCGCCGCACAGCACGGTCTGGCCGGCGCGGATCTTGGCCGTCTTGCGATGCTCGGTGACGCCATCGACCCGCACTTGTCCGCCCGCCACCAGGGTCTTGCCATGCCCGCCGCTGTCCGCGACGCCAACCAGTTTGAGTAAATCGCAGAGTTGGACGAATTCACTGCGCAGTTTGAAATCGACATCCGGCATGGCTGGCTTTCTAAGGGGCTGTCCATGGATAACCTGGACAATTATGGTTGAGCTGGCGGGATGCGATGCAAGGCGCCGGACGTGCCGCATGGTCATTCCCTGCAAACGGCCGGCAACGCGGCAGCGCGCCCGCCAGTGCAGCCAGAATGTTCGGGTTATTCATGGACAGTCCCTAAAGCAACTTGATGGGCTCGACATGAACCGTCTGCAACGTATCGGTGATCCATATCTGACCATCCTGAATGCTGCATTGCAGACGCATGCCGCGACTGGCCAGCGCGGCCAGCGCCTGACTGGATTCAGTGGACAGGTTGTATACCCTCAGTCGGTCCAGCCGCGCGAATTTCGACTTGTTCGCCTCCCACCACATCTCCGCCGTGCGGCCGCCGTAGCTGATCACCACAACCTCCTCGGCGCGGCCGCAGGCCTTGCGTATCCACTTCTCGTCGGGCAGGCCGACTTCTATCCATAACTTGATCGCGCCGGTCAGATCGATCTGCCACAGGCCCGGCTCGTCATCGGCATCCATGCCCTTGGCAAAAACAAGATGCTCGTGCGCGAACAACGCGAACGCGAACAGCCGCACCATCATGCGTTCATCGGTTTCGGAGGGGTGCCGCGCCAGGGTCAGGCCATGTTCCGCATAGTAATTGCGGTCCATGTCGGCGATCTGAATATCCGCCTTGAAGATGGTTGCCTTGATGGCCATAAGAACTCGGGTTGATCAAAAATCAGGCATCCAGGCGCGCGCTGACTTCCTGGACCAGCACCCAGGGCGCCGCAACCACCGCCCAGAAAACGCATTGCTGCGCATGCCAGGCCAATGCGTCCTCGGTCGAAGCACGCGCGATTCCGCCCTGCCGCAACCAGGCCTCGACCTGGGTCTTGTCGTCGCGCGACATCGCCGCAGCGGTCTCGACCAGGTCAAGCTCGGCCGCCACCTTGATCACCACGCCGCGCGCGAAATGACGTTCCAGTTCTTTCCAGACCAGCTTGCCGGTTTCGGCGTTCAGCTTGGCGAGCAGGATTTCATCGGATTCGGACATGTCGGCTTGGCGGGTCAAAGGTCGCGCATTGTACCGGGTTGCCCCAAGGATACGGCTTGCGACCAGCCCAGTTGCGCCAGCAAGTCGGCGAAATCCTGCGCCAGGGGCGCAGCCAGGTAGAGCGGCTGGCCGCTGACCGGATGGCTGAACCGCATTCCGGTAGCGGCCAGCAACAGTCGACGGCAGCCAAACACATCCTGAAACAGACGGTTATGCCTGCCCTTGCCATGTGTCGCGTCGCCGATGATGGGGTGCGCGATATGCTTCAGGTGCCGACGCAACTGGTGCCAGCGACCGGTCTGCGGCACCAGTTCAAGCAGAGCGTAACGGCTCGACGGATAACGATCGACCCGATACGGCAATTCGACCGTCGCCAGCCGACGAAAGCGGGTCAGTGCGGGCTGGGCCGGCGCACTGGTCACGATACCGGCATGTTCATCGGCCATGCGCGAGAGCGGATGATCGATCTCGCCGACTTCCGGAGGATGGCCGCGTACCACGGCGAGATAAGTCTTGGCGACTTCTCCCCGCTCGAACTGGCCGCTGAGCAGGCGGCCCAGGTCGGGATCGAGCGCAAACAGCAAGATGCCGGAAGTGCCTTTGTCGAGCCGATGCACCGGAAACACCTTGCGACCGATCTGGTCGCGCAATATCTGCAAGGCGTAACGAGTTTCGTGGCGATCCAGCACACTGCGATGCACCAGCAAGCCGGCCGGTTTGTGGATGGCGATCAGTCCGGCATCGCGAAACAGAACCGGCAGGGCCTCCGGCGCGGCAGCCGGCACGCTATTTTTTGCCCTTGCAGGCGAAACGCGCGCTCAACACGGTCTGCAATACCGCGCCGGCAGGCTGATTGAGTGACTCGGGGTGGGAATCTAGCCAGGCCACCAGCACGCCCGGAACCTGTTCCTTGTCGCCTGCTTCAAGGCAAAAATGCGTCTTGCCCTTGCCGAAATAATGCGCCGCGTCGATATAACCGTTGAGATAGCTATGGCACATGACCGAGAGCGCCCTCACCTTTTCGGCACCTTTGCACATGCGCAGGATCACGCTGCCGTCATTGCTTTGAATCGGGGCAGCGAGGACAGATCCGGGCTGCAACAGCGCAGCCCAAACAAGCAGAATGGCGGCCAGGAGAACGCCAAACTTGGCAATCGTCGGCCGCGAATCCAATACGGTTCGAAAACAGGCTGCGTTTCGTAGAGTTTGCATATCACAATTTCGCCGACTTGAAAAAGGTGCCGATTGTAAGCAAACCGACAAGACCGTATCGAGATGATTGGTATTCAAGACAGATCAGAGATCGCCCACTTGAGCGGATAATCTTCAGGATTTATAAATTATCGGCCGCCCTGTTCGGGCATCACGATGGAGATGAACCCGGTTTGCAAGTGAATCTGAACTGGATGGCCGATGCCGCAGCGCATCGCGAATTTCTGGCCGAGCAAGACCTGGTCGGCAGAGACGATATTGCGCTGGTTTCGCCCGACATGCCCCTGCGCGCCAATCTTTCCGTGCTCGATAACATCGCCCTGATTCCGCAATATCGCGGCAATCTGGCCTACGCCAAGGCGGCAGATCAAGCCTGGGGGTTGCTGGTGGCAGCCGGTTTTCAGGAGTGTCATGCCAAGCGTGATCCCGATCTTGACCCAACCGAACGCTGCGTCGCCAAACTGTTGCGCGCGGTGATCGGCCATCCGCCCATCATCCTGATCGACCGTCCTGCCATGATTTTGCCGGATACCCATTACCCGCCGTTTCTGTTCGCGCTGCTGGACAGGCTGGCGAAGGAACTGGACGATTGCCGCATCGTCGATTACGCCTGGAACAAGCTGCTCTACCCGGCCCAATATCTATCCCCCATATGACGTCGCAACCATGAACAGACCCGCCGGCACCCCGCTGATCAAGAATCTCGAACTCAAGGTCGGCGCATTGTTGACCGCCACCGTCCTGCTGGTGGCCGGTTTCATCCTTTATTCCCTGTATGCGCGCGGCGCCTTTCATCGCACGCAAAGCCTGACTCTGATTGCGCACGAGGCCGAAGGGGTCAGCATCGGCATGCCGATGACGTTTTCCGGCTTTCCGATCGGCGAAGTCAAGCGCATGAGCCTGGATGATGACGGCAAAGTGCGACTGGAACTCGCCATTCCGACCAAGGACGCGCGCTGGCTGCGCGAGAACAGCGTATTCACGCTGGAGAAGGGTTTGATCGGGGGCGCAAAAATCAAGGCCTTCACCTCGAATCTGTCCGACAGGCAGCTTGCCGACGGCGCCGCCAGGTCGTTGCTGACCGGCGATGTCGCGCAGGAGATCCCGGTCCTGATCGAACGGGTGAAAGCCATCCTCGACAATGTCGCCGGCATGACCAACAAGGAATCCCACATCAATCGGACGCTGGCCAATGTGGAAACCATGACCCAGCGCATGACCGGGGAATATGGCGTGCTGGAAGGCGTACTGGGCGGCCCTGAGAAAGCGCAGCAAGTCGTTGCCGTGCTGGAAAAGACCAACACCTTGCTGTCTTCGCTGAACGGCGTTTCGCTCAAGGTTGATGGCGTCCTGGCCAAAACCGATGCTCGCCTGTTCGGCCCGGCAGGCATCATGGACGAGACCCATCAATCCATTGCCAAGGTCAACGCCATTCTCGGCGATGCGCGCGAAAGCCTGAAGAAAGCCGACGCGCTGCTCGCGCATGCGCAAAGCGCCAGCGCCGACCTGCCGAAAATCACCGCCAATGTGCGTGAAGCCACCACCGACATGAGCCAGTTGCGCACCGAAATCGACGACAGCGTGCGCAAGGTGAATCACCTGATCAACGAAATCAACAAAAAGTGGCCATTCGCACGCGAAGTGGAGATCACCCCGCCATGAAGCCCTTTCTCCCTATCCTGCTTTCTGCCGCCCTGCTCGCCGCCTGCGGCGGCACGCCACCACCGCCTGACTGGAAACTGAACGCGGTCGGCCTGCTGGATCATGCCCAGATGCGCTGGCTGGAAGGCGACAGCAGGTCGTCCGAGCTGGCGCTGACCAAGGCGCGCAACGAAATCGCCAAATCGGGGCGCATCGACCTGTTGGCCCGCGCCGAACTGTCTGCTTGCGCCGCGCGCATCGCCAGCCTCGATTTTGCTGCCTGCGCCGCGTTCGAGAAACTGGCCCCGGATGCCGGGTTCGGCGACAAGGCCTATGCGCATTTTCTTGCCGCCGACTGGGAAGGCCTGGATGCCAAGGCGCTGCCACCGCATTACGCCGATCTGGTCACTGCCAGGGATGCCGCCGGCGCCAACCGGGCCGTGGCTGAAATCAAGGAGCCCCTGCCCCGACTGATCGGCGCTGCGCTGCTATTCCGCACCGGCCGCGCCACCCCGGAGACGTTGGGCGTCGCCATCGACACTGCCTCCGAACGCGGCTGGCGTCGCCCGCTCCTGGCCTGGCTGGAGGTACAGCACAAGCGCGCGCAAACCGCCGGTGACAGCGAAGCAGCAAGGCTGTTGCGCAAGCGAATCGACTTCGTGCTGGGCACCCCCCAATGAACCGGCTTTCACCCTTCGCCACGTGAAGCCTGGACCTGATCGCGACCACTCGACTTGGCTGCGTACAGCGCCTTGTCCGCTCGCGCGATGAGCGTTTCCAGATCGGCGTCGGCGGTTGATCTGCTGGCCACACCGATACTCATGCTGACTGGAAAGAGGTTGTCCGCTTCGCCATAGCGCCCGTTGCGGACATCACGCACGATACGTTCGGCCAGGCGGATGGCGGCCGCCAGCGTGGTATTCGGACAAACCATGCAGAACTCCTCGCCGCCAAAGCGAAATGCCACATCATCCTTGCGGCAACCGCGTTCAATGACGCGCGCGATCTGATTCAGCACATGGTCACCGACTTCATGGCCGAAGCGGTCATTCACCTGTTTGAAATGGTCGATGTCCAGCATCAGGCAGGACAAGGGCGTGCCGCTGTGCGCCGAGAACGCCCACTCCTGCGCGAAGCGGTCGAGGCCATAGCGCCGGTTGTGCAGGCGGGTCAGCGGATCGGTCAGGGCCTCCTGCAACAGACGCCGGTTGCTTCGGGCCCAGTCGCCGGAAGAGCGGATCACCGAGTCACGTTCTGCCCGCACGGCACCTTGCAGGGCGACCACACGTTGCGCCGAATTCAGCCGGGCGAGCAAGGCGGCCTCGCTGTAGTTCGACAGCAGGTAATCCGACGCGCCGGCCAGCATCAGCCTGGCGACACCGGCCTCGGCCTCGGGTGGTATCAGCGCGATGCAGTAGGTCTGGCGCCCCCCCTCGCTGGCGCGCAGATCGCGCAATATTTGTACGGCCCCGTCACCACTGTCGGACAGTTCGACCAGCATCACGTCAGTGGTGTTATCTCGCAGCAGACGCAAAGCACCTTCATGGTCCGCCGCGATCTGTACGACAAGTCCCATGGCATCGAGCGTTTCCGCCAGGCTCCGCAATTGCGCTGCATCCCGGGTGATCAGTGCGATCCGCATCGGCAACAGCACCAGGGCGGAAAGCGTCTCGTCACGCGCGGGTTCGGGTGGCGTGCCTAGAAACAACTCGATGTCGCTGAAATCGCGGGTCGGCAGATGCAATTCACGGCCCCAGTCGCGCCACTGGCCGACAACGCTCTCGACCAGAGGCGGCACATGATGGTCTTCCAGGCCGATCTGGGCGGCAGCGTGATACAGCGAGGGAACGCGCTCCCAGCGTTGCGCCTCGTCAAGCGTAAGCAGGGAGCCCGCCTTGGCCGAGAAATGCAGCGCGGCAGTCAGGGTCTGTGCGCGCGAACCCGGCGCGAATGGCGCCTCGGTGGGTAACTCGTGATAACGCACCGCCTGATAGAAAATTTCCGGCAAACCCCAATCCTGCAACAGCTCTGCCGAGAGCGAGGCGTGATCGAGGCCGAAACTGTCGATCTCCGCGTCGCGCAAGGCCAGTCCGGTCAGGTTCTCGCGCAACATGCCGGCATACTCGTTGGGAAACACGGTAGCCAGCGCCAGGCGGCCGATACCGGCCAGCAGGCCACAGGTAAAACTCTCGTCGGGCGGGCACTGGGCCTGGACGGAAACCTGCTGGGCTGCAATGCCGGTAGCCAGCGAAGCTGTCCAGTAAGCCATGTAATCGAACGCCGCACAGGCGCCGCTGCGGTAATGGTCGATCAGGGAAAAACCGAGCGCGATCTGGCGTACCCGGAACAGACCGAGAAAAACAATGGCGTGCGGCAGCGAGGCGATATGCCTCAGGCTGCCACCATGCACCGCGTTGGCGTAGCGCAGAATGCGCCCGGACATCGCGGGATCGGTCTGGACCAGATGGGTCAGGGCCTGGATGCTGGCATCCGGCCTCTGTGTCAACTCGAGCACGGCCAGCGCGACACCCTGCGGCGACGGCAACATGCCACCGGCCTTCAGCGTCTCGAAGCGGACGTGCGCTTGCTCGATCATGCGACAACCCCCTGGGTCTGATTCTCGCGAAGGATTATGCCTGACCGCAACGCGGGCATGACGACTACGGCGTCTTCCAGGCGTGCGCCGCAGCAATCGAGCCGGAGCATTCCGGCCGCGATCAGTGCAGCTTGGGCGCGCCCTGTTCGGCCGGGAAACCGCTGTTCATTTCATCTGCTGTCGCCGTGCGGACCGACACGATATCGACCGAACACATTGCGTTCTTGCCGGCCAGCGGCGGATTGGCATCGAGGGTGACGATGCCGTCCGCGATCTTCACGACACGAAACATCACCGTTTCACCGGCCTCGTTCTGAAACTCGGCTTCAGCACCAAGGCGGCGATAGGTCGGTGGAACATTCTCGAACGACTCTTCGATGATCAGGGCGGGATCGGCATGGCCAAATGCCAGTTCGGGGGTCAGTTTCACCTCCACCCGATCACCCGCACGATGTCCCTCCAGGCCTTGCTCGATCTCGACGAACAGGCCGCTGCCGGCGCCATGCACATAGCCGGTCGGCATGTCCTGCTGGCCCATGATCTGGCCTTCCTCCGACAACACGGAATAGGTGATGAAGACCACCTTGCCCTTGCTGATTACTTCATCGTCCAGACTCATCTTCAACTCCAAAAACAAAGGGGCGCGAGTTTACCGGAGGGCAGCGATATCGACGCGTACCTGTACTTCAGTGGCTTCTTCCACCTGCCAGGTCAACGTCAATTCCACCGCCTGCATGATCTTCTCGAAGCCGGCCTCGGATTGCGATACGGTGAAATGCGGCTGTGCCTTGATGCGCGCAGGACGATTGGTTTCCAGTTTGATTGCGGCCCCCAGATACCCGTCTTCCAGCGTCAGTTGCTTCAGATCGCTCCAGTTGAAGCTTTGGCCGAGGCCGCCGGGAATCTCGCCATTGACCACATAACGCCCGGCCGGGCCGTCGCAGCAGGGCATGGCAATGTTCAGGCGAGTAGTCAGGCGACCGTTGCCGACGGCTTTCAGCGCGACGACCAGGCGGTTGTCCTGCACGCTGTATATCTTGGCAATGCGCACGGCTGCCTTGCCCTCGCCCGCCTGGCCGAGGCACAACACAGCGCCGCCCTGCGCAACGGTGCTGCTGTATTCGACCGGCAGCTTGGCGTCGTAATCGGTCCAGGTCTCTGCAAACCAGCCGCGCGAACGCAGGTCGGGAACCAGATCCTCGGCCTTGATTTCATGCTTGAAGCGAACCAGATCATGGGCCGAGGCGATGCCTCCGCCCTGATGCTGGTTTGCCGCGCCGGCTTTCGCCTTGTCGTGGTAGTGCTCCTCGTAGCGCTTCAGCGTATCGGCGAAGTTCTGCGCCAACGGATAGCTCGACAGTTCAATCAGCGCGGCATCCTTGTCCGGACGCAGCACAGCCTGCAGGGACAGACTGGATAGAAACACTTCGTCGATGCCGTCCAGATCAAGATCACCGGAAAACTGGGGCGGCCGGTTTTGCAGGCCATCAAGTCGGCGTTCCAGACTGATCAGCGCACGCCAGACCGCCCGCCGCAGATGCGGCAGGTAGAGGCCGCCAAACAGGCCATGCCAGTAGGCGTCGTTGGCCTGGGCTTCATGCAGCAGTTCGACCAGATCCTGGCGCACCTGCTCCGTCGGCAGGCTGGCCAGACGGGCCGACAGGCCGAGCATGCGTTTATGCATCCAGTTGGCTTCCGGATAACGGGTCAGAAAATTCTTCCAGATGCCGCCGCGAATGAACGGGCGATCACGCTCCAGGACGCCATCGTGGCGTGCGGCATACACCAGTTCCGTGTAGTGTCGCGCCGCTGCTGCCGGCAGAGTCCATTCCCCCATTTCGCTGTATGACACGGCAGGCAGGTAGACCACGCCGCGTGTTGGCGCCGCTGCGCGGTAATCACGGAAATGTGCGCTTTCGATCAACGGCGAAGCGAGCACGGCTTCGATAAACTGTGCCAGCCAGCCCTGTTCGTAAACCCAGTGATGGGTTTCCGGCCAGATACCGAATTTCTCGATATCGTCGAAATAAATTGCGGCTGCGTGACTGCTGCCGTCCGCCTGGGCCTCGATGAATGTGACAGCTTCGGCCGCCGGCGAAAACGGCAGGCGGTAGCGTAGCGCTTCGGAAATTGGAAACAGATCAAGCCGGCGGCCGTCCTCCTCGGTGCTGTGATAACCGTTCAGCTTTGCCCGGTCCGTGCCGGCGCAGAGAAAGTGATAGTCATCGACCATGACATAGTCGATACCGGAATCAATCAGCGCCGGCACCACAGTCGTTTCCCAGACCCGTTCGGTCAACCAGGCGCCACGCGGACGTTGGCCGAAAATCTGTTCGATCCGGTCGGACATCGCCGCCAACTGGCTCATACGGTCGCGGTAAGGAATCGCTGCCAGCACAGGTTCCATGTCGCCAGCACCGAAAAACTCGACTTGCCCGCGCGCCGCCATTTCCGTGAGCAAGGTCATGTCATCCGGATGCTGCGCGAACAGCCATTCCAGCAACCAACCGGAAGCGTGCAACGCGAAGCGGAATGCGGGATAGCGGTGAACCGTCTCCAGAAAGGGTTTGTAACAGCGTTGATGCGCATCCTCCATGACGTCCGGAAAGTTGCCGACCGGTTGATGGGCGTGTACGCCGAATAGCAGAGAAACAGTCTGGCTCATGAGTGCCTCGTTGAGTGTTCAGCGTTTAGGGACAGCGCCCTGCTCGCCATCCCAATGCTGGCGAAGGTGTGTGCGGGCATGTTCATAGATACGTTCGAGGTCATCCGGAGATACGTCGATATAGCCTTCCATCGAGCGTAGTGCAGCGAGCAGATCTTCCTCGCGAAAAACCGGGTGCGCCGGCGTCATTGGACGTGGCGCGAAAGCCAGAGGATAGCGGCGCCCGGGCAGGTTGTTGTTGACCAGCAGCGCGGCGATTACCAGAACCAGGGTATTAACCAACACCACTCCGACAAAGCCAAAACCCTCTGACTGCAACGCAGCACCGCCAAGAATCGGCAACAGGGCCGTGCCACCGCCCGGCGCATGCAGGCAACGCAATGACATCTGGGCCAGCACAGTAAGGGTCATCGCCAGCATGCACGCAACAATCGTGTTGGCAACCAGCATTGCCGCGAGCAACCCGGTCAAGGCTCCGACCAGATGACCGCCGATCACCGCCCAGGGCTGCGACAACGGGCTGTGATGTACGGCGATGACCAGAATGGTCGAGGCGCCCATCGAGGCGGCCAGAAACACCTGATAGTCGCCCGGCAAAAGCGCGTGGCTGAGCCATGCGTTAAGCGAGATGGCCAGTCCTGCCGCCAGTGCGCTGATCAGCATTTCGCGGCGGCTGATTGCGGACTGGCGCGGAAACAGCTTGTGCCAAATGGTCACGCCGTCATGCTCCGCGTCGCATCACACCACCTGCCTCGGCACCGCCACCGCCCTGGCAAAGTGGCGCATCGAGATAATCGGGCGGCGCGAGATTCAGCGCTGCGTAGAGCAGCGTCAGTTTCTGCCGATAGACACGATCAAAGCTGGCCACCGCATCGGCCGGGTTGTAATCGCCAAACCACCAGAACCAGTCCGAACTTTCACACGACCGCAGCAGGGTATCGGCGCTGTCCCGGGCCTCGGCCGACAAGCCGGCTGCCGCAGCGTCATAGGCACGTTTGGCCGCGACCAACCAGTCCCAGCCCCGATTCTTGGCGACATCGCCAATCCAGGTACAGAAATCGCCATAGACCCAGCTTCCGGCAACCAGCCTGGACAATCCGGCAAAGGCGCGCGGATGCAATTCCAGGTAGTCGCTGAACGTGGTGGCGCGAATGGTGGTGTGCTCGGCCAGTTCAGCGAACAATTCGGACAGGAAATAGAAGCCGTTGAACGGGTAGTACTCCCAGGCGTTCTCCCCATCCAGAATGATGCTGACCACCGGATTCGGGGTATTTGCGTGGCGGCGGACTTCATCCAGCGCATGCAGAAAATGGCGGGCGGCATCGCTGCCATGCCAGCTCTTGTATTCGAAGCCGATCAAATCGGAGAGATGATCGTCGCGGAAAAACAAGGTGGTGTCCGCCCCCGGCAACCTGTACGGCGTGTAACACCAGCTTCCTTTGTGGGCGAGATCGACGCCGGCCGCTGCCAGACTGTGGCGCAGTACGCCTTCACCGCTGGCAGCCCATTGCACGCCAGCCCTGGCAAGCAGGCGGACGCTGGCATCCGATACCGCACCCTCGGCCGGCCAGAAACCGGCCGGTCGCAGGCCGAACTCGGCCTGATGTGCAGCCAGCGCGGATTCAATGTGCGCCAGCGCACGCGCTTCGCCACCTGGATAAGCCGGCGCCTGCGGCAAGGCCAGATCGGGACGCGCTTCAAGCGCACTGCGAAAATCAAGCAGCAAGGGCAGGATCGGGTGACTGTGCGGCGTAGCGGACAGCTCGATCTGGCCGCGCTCCGCCATCTGCCGGTAACGCGGCAGCAGGCTGGCAATGACTTCGCCATACAGTTCGAACAGCGCGAGCCGATCCTCGAGTGTGAAACCCTCTCCCTTGGCGATCAACGTCAGTAGATCGGGGCGGGCTCGGCGCACGGTCTCGCCGGTCCAGACCAGGTGATACCAGGTCACCAGATCGGCCAGATACTGTTCAGACAGATAATCCAGGCCGGATTCGTCGCCCACATCCACGGTTTTCCAAAGGATGTAGAGCCGCTTGTAGGCCGGAAACGGCTCCAGCATGGTGGGGTGGTTGACCTTGAAACATTGCTCGATCAAGCGACGTTTTTGCGCTGCCGGCAATGCATGAAGATGGGGCGCAAGCAGGCTGGCCAACAGCGGATCACGCAAGTCACCGGTCTCGAACTGGGTGGTGTAATCGAGTAGTTGCTCGGTCAGGATCGGGACAAAATTGACCACGCAATGGAACTCGGGTGCCGATTCCAGGTGCGCCGCCATATCGGCGTAATCCTTGACGGCGTGAAGGTAGGTCCACGGCAGTTGGTAATGCCCCGCCGCATCGCGGTAATCGGGCTGATGGAAATGCCAGCAAAAAACCAGGTGGAGCACGATAGTCGGCCAACAAACGGAAAGGCGGCTATTTTAGCCGCCTCCAGCCGGTGCAAGCCGCTTAAGCCAGCAAGGTCATCTGAATTGATGGAAAGCCTGGCCGAGCATTTCAGGGGTCACCAGCGTGACCCCCTTCTTGGTGACATGAAACAGTCTTTCGTCTTCGGCTCGGTTGATCCCGATGCTCATGCCGGGCGGGATGATGCACCCCTTGTCGATGACCACTTTTTTCAGGATCGCGCCCTCGCCGATGCGGACATCGGGCAGCACGACCGCCTCTTCCAGATAGGCGCCATCCTTGACCCTGACGTTGGAAAACAGCACCGAATGTTTCACCGTCGCGCCACTGATAATGCAGCCGCCGGAAACCATCGAATCCACCGCCATGCCGCGTCGGTTTTCTTCGTCGAACACGAATTTTGCGGGAGGCAGTTGCTCCTGGTAGGTCCAGATCGGCCAATCCTTGTCGTACAGATTGAGGTCGGGCGTGATATTGGCGAGATCGAGATTCGCTTCCCAATAGGCATCCACCGTCCCGACATCCCGCCAGTAAGGCGGCTCGCCCTCCCCATGCACACAACTCTCGTTGAAGCTCTGGGCAAAGATTCGATAGCCGGCATCGATCAGGTGCGGAATGATGTTCTTGCCGAAATCGTGCTCGGATTTCGGATCGTCGGCATCGCGCACCAGTTGTTCGAACAGAAAGGCAGCGTTGAACACATAGATGCCCATGGAACACAGCGCTGTGTCCGGCTTGCCCTGCATCGGCGTGGGGTGTTCCGGCTTTTCGGAAAATGCGACAACGCGAGACTCCTCGTTGGTCGCCATCACGCCAAAGGCGGTGGCTTCCTTGAGCGGCACTTCGATGCAGGCGACCGTCATGTCGGCCTCGCTGCGCACATGATTGGCGATCATCTCGCCGTAATCCATCTTGTAAACGTGATCACCGGCCAACAGAAGCACATATTCGGGCTTGTAGACACGCAGGATGTCCAGGTTCTGATAAACCGCATCGGCAGTGCCCTTGTACCAAGTCTCTTCCGCCACGCGCTGTTGCGCCGGCAGCAGATCGACGAATTCGTTGAACTCGCCGCGCAGGAATCCCCAGCCGCGCTGGATGTGCTTGATCAGACTGTGCGATTTGTACTGGGTCACCACACCAATGCGACGGATACCCGAATTCATGCAGTTGGAAAGCGGGAAATCGATGATGCGGAACTTGCCGCCAAATGGAACTGCCGGTTTTGCCCGCCAGTCCGTCAATTGCATCAGGCGGCTGCCGCGCCCGCCGGCCAGAATCAATGCAACAGTGTTCTTGGTCAGCAGACTGACAAAACGCGGATACTCTTTTTGCACGCCATCTCTCCTCGATATCGTATGTAAACGACCAATGGTGAAATAATAACCGATAGAAATATCCTGAATAACCTTTAGAACAAATCGAGTAGCGCCTCGCGCCCGGAAACTCATGACGGCATCGGCTGAATCGGGATTTTCCGCGGTATCCAGTACAAGCGAGGTAGCGTTATTCTTGCGTCATCAAACAGGTACGACTGATCAAAAACAAAACCATGCCCCAAACTCTCGAACGACTCCTCAACGCCCGTCACCATGACCCCTTCGCCGTTCTCGGCCTGCATCCTGCGCCGGAAGGCTGGGTTTTACGCGTATTTCGCCCCGCCGCCAGCCAGGTCAGCCTGTTGTTGCCCGATGCCGGCGTAGAACTGGACAAGGTTGATACCGGCGGCCTGTTCGAATGGCGTGGCAAACTGGCACCACCACGGCCGTGGCGACTGGCCATCGAGGAAGGCGGACACCGATTCGAGATCACCGATCCGTATGCTTTCGGCCCGCTGCTTTCCGACCAGGAAATGTATCTCTTCAACGAGGGCAAGCTGCTTGAAGCCTGGCGTAGTCTGGGCTGCCACAGCATGCAGGTGGACGGCGTCGATGGCGTCCGCTTCGCGGTCTGGGCGCCCAATGCCGAGCGGGTTTCGGTGGTCGGCGGTTTCAACAACTGGGATGGCCGCATCCACGCCATGCGCGCACGCGGCGGCTCAGGCATCTGGGAATTGTTCATTCCCGGACTCGCCGCCGGCGATCTGTACAAATTTGAAATCCGCAATCGTGACACCGGCGCGGTCATGCTCAAGGCCGACCCATTCGCGCGCCAGTTCGAGATGCGGCCGAGCAATGCCGCCGTGGTGCCTGCCGCCAGCCTGCATGACTGGAGTGATGGCGAATGGATGCGCGGGCGCGCCCAGCGCGACTGGCTGCACAGCGCGATGAACATCTATGAAGTGCATGCCGGATCCTGGAAGCTGCATGCCGATGGCAGCTTCTACAACTGGCGCGAGCTGGCCGATACGCTGGTGCCCTATGCCGCCGGCATGGGCTACACCCACCTTGAACTGATGCCGGTCACCGAACACCCGCTGGATGCCTCATGGGGCTACCAGACCACCGGCTATTTCGCGCCCTCCTCGCGTTTCGGCACGCCAGACGATTTCCGGCATTTCGTCGACACCTGCCACCGCGCCGGCCTGGGCGTGCTGCTCGACTGGGTG
>SXGT01096568.1_pt1 | contig 18233 bp, 18 predicted proteins | sample 3176221 | NCBI WGS metagenome assembly SXGT01 (sample SAMN11356862, study PRJNA531348) | freshwater metagenome | isolation source: freshwater sample F1-120 | place: China: Fuxian Lake, Yuxi | collected 2017-12-25
CGAGGACGTCGGAGTCGTCGACGATGCGCGCGATGGCCTCGCGCATGTCGAAGGGCTTGCGGTAGTCCTCGGGCGGGATGCCGAGCAGTTCCTCCGCGGAATAGCGTGGCGCCATCCCTTGCGTCGCGGGCGCAGCGCCCCAACCGAGCCGCCCGAGCACCTCGCGCGCGAAGCGCACGCCGTCGGAATCGTCCTCGGCAAGATACTCGCCGAGCCCCGACACGTGCGTATGCATCACCGCGCCGCCGAGCTCCTCGTCGGTGGCGGTCTCGCCGGTGGCCGCCGTCAAGAGCGGCGGCCCGGCACGGACAGCCTTGGCGCGGCCGCGCACCATGATCACGTAGTCCGACAGTCCCGGCATGTAGGCCCCGCCAGCGGTGGAGGAGCCGTGCACCACGGTGATCACCGGAACCCCCGCCGCCGACAGGCGGGCGAGGTTGTAGAAGATCGCGCCGCCGTGGATGAATCCTTCCACGCGGTACTTCAGCAGGTTCGCGCCCGCAGACTCGACCAGATGGACGAAGGGCAGCTTGTTCTTCAGTGCGAGTTCCTGCGCGCGCAGCAGCTTCTCGCGGCCCATGTGCTGGATCGCGCCGGCGTCGATGCCCGAGTCGCTTGCCACGACCATTGCGCGCACGCCCTCGACGTAGCCAATGCCGGCGACCATGCCGCCGCCGGGAATCGACTTCTCCGGATCCGGGTTGTCCAGGCAGTAACCCGCCACCGACGACAGCTCGAGCCACGGTGCGCCCGGATCGAGCAGGCGCGCGATGCGCTCGCGCGGCAGCAACTGCCCGCGCTTGTCGAACAGGGGTTTCGCCTTCTGCGAGGCGTCGCGCGTGCGCGACTCGAGCGCGCGCAATTGCGCGAGCAGCGCGAGCATGCGCTCGCGGTTGCGCTTGAAGGTCTCGCTGCCGGTATCGAGGCGGCTCTGGATCGCAGGCATGGCTAGCTGAGGACCTTCGGCGTGGAAGCGAGGTGGAAGCCATCGAAGGCCGGCGTCCTGCCGCGGGGCTCGAACGCCCGCTTGGCGTTCGGCACCGCGCCGTCGACGCGCAGGCACGAGCCGGAGATGAAGCCGGCCGCCGGCGACAGCAGGAACACGATTGCCGCGGAGACCTCGGACTCGGTACCGAGCCGTCCCGCGGGCGACTTGCGCGGCAGCGAGCGGATGTGCGTCGCCATCTCCGGCGGGTAGTGGTCCATGCCGCTGGAGGCGATCCAGCCGGGCGCCACCGCATTCACGCGCACCGGCGCCCACTCGAATGCGGCAGTCTCCGTGAAGTTGAGCATCCCCGCGCGCGCCGCGCCGGAGTGGCCCATGCCGGGCATCCCCTGCCACATGTCGGCGATGATGTTGACGATCGCGCCACCCTTCGCCTTCATGCATTGCGTATAGCACTCGCGCGCCATGAGGAACCCGCCGGTGAGGTTGGTCCGCACCACGGTCTCCCAGCCCTTCTGCGAGATCGACTCGAGCGGCGCGGGGAATTGCCCGCCGGCGTTGTTGACGAGGGCGTCGATGCGTCCGGCGTCCTCGAGAATCGCGGCCACTATCTTCTTCACTGCATCTTCCTCGCGGATGTCGCAGGGATAACCCTTGGCGACGCCCCCAGCTGCAGTGATTTCCTGGTGAACCTGCTCCAGCTTCCCCGGCTTGCGACCCACCAGTGCCACGTGGGCGCCGAGGCTCGCCAGTTCATGGGCGGTGCAGCGGCCGATGCCGGAGCCGCCGCCGGTCACGACCACGGTTTGCCCGGCGAACAGGCTCTGGCGGAAGACGGACTGATAGGAACTCACGGACCCGATTCTACGTGTCCCGCGCGGGGAATCGATCAGTACTGCGCGCGGGCCTCGCCCGCTGCGGACGCGGCGGGCGCTCCATCGAGCGCCCATGCAAGATCGTCCAAGTACTGCTTCACCACCGGCTCATGCAGAAGATTCAGCATCAGGTGGATGCCGCGCGGTTCGGCCAGCCGGCTAACGAACCAGCCGCGCGTGGCGAGGCGGTCGCCGGCGGCGTGAATGTCCTTCGTCGCATGGCCGAAGGCAGTGATGCCGAGCTGCGGGTTGCCGATCACGTGGCAACCCAGCTCGCGGGCGCCGCGCTCGATTGCCTCGCGCGTCGCAAGGATGCGCTCGACCACGTTCAGGTAGCCGGATTCGCCGAGGTACTTCATCACCGCCCACGCCGCCGCGATCGCGCCCCCGGCACGCGTGCCGGTGAACGTCTGCGTGAAGTAGCGCCCGCGCGGCCAATCGGTGAAATCGTAGGCGAGGTGCGAGAACGCGGCCTCGTCGCGGAACAGCACCGTGCTCGCACCCTTGGCAGCGTAGCCGTACTTGTGGCAGTCCGCCGAGATCGACGTCACTTCGGGGATCACGAAGTCGAAGTCCGCGATCGGCCGGCCGAGCTTCCTCGCGAACGGCGCGATGTAGCCGCCGACGCAGGCATCCACGTGCAGCCACAGGCCGTGCTTCGCGGCAATGGCTCCGTAGTCGCGTACCGGGTCGACCATGCCGTAGGGGTAGTTCGGCGCGGAGGCCACCAGCGCGACGGTGTGCTCGTCGACTGCGCGGGAGATCCCTTCCATGTCCGCAGACAGGTCGGAACGCACCGGCACGCGCACCACCGCCATGTTGAGGAGATGCGCCGCCTTGTCGAAGGCGGGGTGGGCGGTGCGAGAGAGAACCACCTTGGGCATCGTCCCGCCGCGCTTGTGCGACCGGGCCCAGTCCCGCGCGGACTTCATCGCCAGCAGGATGCTTTCGGTGCCGCCGGTGGTCATGGTTCCACGCACATCGGCGCCGCCGGAGAGCAGGCCCGCCGTCATCTGCACCACTTCGCGCTCGAACTTCGCCAGGCTCTTGAACGCAGCGGGTCCCAGGCCGTTCTCGGTGAAGAACATCGCATAGGCGTCCTTCGCCACCTTGAGCACGTCCTCGCCGGCGTAATGCACGAAGACGCCGATGCGTCCACCGCGCCAGTCGGCGTCCTCCGACTTCGCGGCCTGCATCTCGGTTTCGAGGGTGGTCCAGGCGGTTCCCGCCTTTGGGAGTGTCACGGGCATGGTTGTCCTCACAATTCCAGTTTCAGGCCGAGCGCGCGGATGCGCTTCGTGTTCGCCTCGACGTCGCGCTTCAGGAACTCCGCGAACTCCGATGGCGTGTCGCCGATCGGTTCGTAGGCGAAGGGTTGCACGAAACGGGCGAGGAAGGTGCGGTCGAGCACTGCCTTGCGCACATCGGCGCCAATGCGCTCGATGATCGCGTTCGGCGTGCCGGCAGGCGCCGCCAGTCCGAGGTAGAAGCTTGCCTGCGTGCCGGGGTAGCCGGACTCGGCGAAGGTCGGCACGTCGGGCAGCGCAAACGAGCGACGCGCACCGGACACCGCCAGCACGCGTACCCTGCCCGAGCCGAGGTGGCCCATCGCCGCGCTCGCGCCGGCGAAAAGCGCATCCATGCTGCCGCCGAGCAGGTCCTGCATCGCCGGCGCGATGCCCTTGTAGGCGACATGGCGCAGCTCGAAGCCGGCTTCCTGCTTGAAGCTCTCCATGGCGAGGTGCGTGGTGCCGCCCGCGCCGGCCGACGCGTAGTGGCGCTCGCGTCCCTCGCGCTTCATCAGCGCGACAAACTCGCGCAGCGTCGGCGCCGGCAGGTCGCCGCGCACGATGAGCACCATGTTGACGAGCACCACGCGCGAGACGGGCGTGAGGTCGCGGCGCGCGTCGTAGGGAAGCTTGTCGTAGAGCAGCGCATTCTGCGTGTACGCCGCGTCGGTGGCGAGGAGCAGCACGTGGCCGTCGGGCGGGGCTTTCGCCACTGCGGTTGCGGCGACGATCTCGTTGGCGCCGGCGCGCGTCTCGACGAGTACCGGTTGACCCCAGATCGGCGACAGCGTCTCGGCGAGCCCGCGAGCGAGGGCGTCGACGGGCGCGCCGGGAGGGTAAGGCACGACCAGCCGCACCGGCTTTGCCGGAAACGCCTGCGCCCCAACGCCTGGCGCGAGCAGCAGGGCGAAAAGAAATGCGAAACAGCGGCGGGCCGGAAGGGAGAGCGAGGTTGAATCCTCAGTAGGAACGGCGTAGCTTGCGCGAGGCGGGCCTTGGTCGAGGATACGAGGCTGCCGCAATTTCCGTCAAGGAGCGTCAATGAACGCGATGGTCGACTGGAACACCCTGCCGCGCGAGTTCGTGCGCGAAGGCATCGAACGCTGCGGTTTCCGCGGCGAGAACGTGATCATGGTGATGAACTTCATCCAGCCGAAAGTGCAGGTGCGCCCTCACCAGCATGAATTCGAGCAACTGGCGATCTGCGTGCAGGGCAGCTTCAACTACCACGTCGGCGACGTGGTGCACGCGATGACGCCCGGGTGCATGGTGCGCGTCCCGGCGCGAACCCTGCATTACATCGAACCGACCGGCGACGAGGTGGCGCTGAACCTGGATGTCTTCGCGCCGATCCGCGACGACTACAAGCATCTCGTCGAGTACCAGGCCGCCGAGTTTGCCTCGGCAGGAAAGGGTTGATCATGGGCGCGCCGGCTCCGGCGTGGCGCAGTGCCGATCCGGGCCTCCCGGATCGCCTGCTGCGCGGCGCGATCGACCTGCACTGCCACAGCGGACCGTCGGTGATGCCGCGCTACTTCGACCACTATGACGCGATGCAGGAGGCCTCTTCCGTGGGCATCCGCGCGCTGCTGGTGAAGGACCACTACTATTCCGCGACGCCGGCCACCGAGATGCTGAACAAGCACTTCCGGCACCTCGGCGTGACCATGCTCTCGGGCGTGCCGCTGAACAACACCACGGGCGGCATCAACGTCTTCGCGGTGGAGCACGGCCTGAAGCTCGGCGCCCGGCTCGTGTGGATGCCGACGTTCTCGGCGAAGAACCACATCGACCAGCATGCCAAGGACCACGGCTTCAAGGATAAATTCCCGCAGACGAAGAAGGTGATGCTGGAACCCGTGCCGCTCGTCGCCACCGACGGCAAGGGAAAGCTGCTGCCCGAGGTGCTGCCGATCCTTGACCTCGTCGCGGAGCACGATGCGGTGCTGTCGTCGGGGCACCTGCACATCGACGAGATCTGGCCACTGTTCGAAGAGGCGAAGCGCCGCGGGGTGAAGCGGCTGCTGTGCAACCATCCGACCTACGTCGTCGGCGCGACCCTGGACGACATCCGCCGGCTCGCCGGCATGGGCGTCTTCGTCGAGCACTCGATGTGCATGTTCGTCCCCGGCTCGAAGTTCAAGTTCTACGACCCGCCGGAGCTCGAGGGCATGATCCGGGCGGGCACGGTGGAGCGCACCATCCTCGGCTCCGACCTCGGGCAGGTGGGCAACCCGAAGCTGGTCGACGGGTTTCGCAGCGTGATCGAGACCTGTCTCGACCTGGGTTACGGCGAAGCCGAGGTGCGCCGCATGGTGTCGGGAAACGCCGCGGAACTGATGGGGCTCTGATTGGCGAGCCTCGCCATTCGCGTCGGCGCGCTCGCGCTGAAGAACCCCGTGATCTGCGCCTCGGGCGAGCATGTGATGACCGAGGCCGGAATCCGTGCCGCGCTCGCGCAGGGCGCCGCGGTGGTGGTGGCGAAATCCACCAACGAGAGCGGACCTGCGCGGGCGCAGCTCTCGCAGGCCGACTACGCGGCAATCGGCGGCGACTGGCTCGCGCGCGACTGGCACGACGCGCACGGGGCGAGCGTGATGTGCCGTTCCGGCCTGCAGCCGAGGGCCGCGGAAGAGTGGATCTCGGCCGTTGCGGCGCTCGACCGCGAAGCGCGCGGGCGCGACGCCTACGTCGCCGCGAGCCTGATCCTCGCCAACCCGGAAGAATCGGTTCGTCTCGCGAAGGCAGTCGAAGCGGCGGGCCTCAGGCTGCTGGAGTTCAACGTTGGCACGCCCTATGGCGACGAGGCCGCGCACGGCGGCGTCGCCACGGAGCGCGCGGCGGCGAAGATTCGCGAGCAGGTCGCGGCGGTGTGTTCAGCCGTGCGCATTCCCGTATGGGTAAAGCTGACCGGGCAGAGCGAAAACGTCGCGGCGCTTGCCGAGGCGGCGCGCGATGGCGGCGCGGCCGCGGTGATCATGATCGGCCGCATGCTCGGCATGCTGCCCGACCTCGACACGCAAGCGCCGGTGCTCGGCACCAATCTCGGCTACGGCGGCGCGTGGTCGCTGCCGCTCGCCTGCTACTGGCTCGCTCGCAGCCGCAAGCGCCTGGGTGCCGGCTACCCGCTTGTCGGCACCAACGGCGCGCGTACCGGGAGTGACGCTGCGCGCATGCTGCTCGCGGGCGCGAGTGCGGCAGAGTACTGCTCCGCCGTGATGACCGGCGGCTTCGGCGTGCTGGGCGCGGCGATCGACGAACTGCAGTCGTACTGCGATGCAAGAGGCCAGGATGCGGCCTCGCTGGTGGGGCTCGCGGCGGATCGCGTCGGCGCCTATGCAGACCTGCCGGCCGAGCCCGGGCGCTGGCGGCGCTTCGTGCCGCCGGAGACGCTCGTGGACTGACCGCCCCGACAGCGGCGCTGATTCGCGCCTGCCGTTGACAGCACCGCGCTTTGCGCTGAAAGTCGCCTTCGCTGTCGAAACGAGGAGGATTCCCCATGAATGGACCGAGCCGCGCTGTCGCGGCGCTGGCGTGTGCGTTGCTGTTTGGCGCCGTCTCCGGTGCGCAGGCGCAGGGTGCGTTCCCGAACCGCGCGGTGCGCGTCATCGTGCCGTTCCCGGCGGGCGGTTCGGCCGACGTGCTTGCGCGCATCGTCGGCGAGAAGATGTCCGCAAGATGGGGCCAGCCGGTGGTGGTCGAGAACCGCGCCGGCGCCGGCGGCAATATCGGCGCGGAAACCGTGTTCCGCGCCGAGCCGGACGGCTACACCATCCTCTCCAGCCCGCCGGGGCCGCTGTCGATCAACCAGAACCTCTACAAGTCGCTGAACTTCGACCCGCCGAAGTTCGTGCCGGTCGCCGTGCTCGCGGTGGTGCCCAACGTGATCACCGCGCGCGCCGACCTTCCGGCCAACTCGATGCGCGAACTCATCGCGCTCGCCAAGGCGAGCCCGGGAAAGATCGTCTATGCCTCGCAGGGCAACGGCTCGACGTCCCACCTGTCGGCCGCGATGTTCTCCAGCATGGCGGGACTCGACCTGGTTCACGTGCCCTACAAGGGAGAAGGTCCTGCGCTGGTGGATATCGTCGCCGGCCGTGTCGACATCTTCATCGGCAACATTGCCGCGGCGCTGAAGCACCACCAGGCCGGGCGCGTGAAGTTCCTCGCCGTGACGAGTGCCAACCGCAGCGCGGTCGCGCCCGACGTGCCGACCACCGCTGACGGCGGCTTGCCCGGCTTCATCGCCAGTGCGTGGTTCGCGATGGTGCTGCCACCCGGCACGCCGCCGGCGATCGTGCAGGCGGTGAATGCCGCGGCGGTCGAGGGTCTGAAGATGCCAGACGTGCGGCAGAAGTACCTGGAGCAGGGCGCCGAGCCGGTCGGCGGCACGCCGGCCGAGACTGCAGCGTTCATCCGCGATGAAGTGGCGCGCTGGCAGAAGGTGATCCAGGACGCCAAGGTCACGCTGAATTGAGGCAGGCCATGGAAACGGGCGAATCTCAGGCGGTAGCGGCAAGGGCGTGGCCTGCGGACGGACTGACACGCGTGCCGTACTGGGTGTACCAGGACGAGTCGTGGGCGGCCGAGGAGCAGGCGCGGCTGTTCGAGGGGGCGGCATGGAGCTTCCTCTGCCTGGAGCAGGAGATCCCCGATCCGGGCGACTACCGCACCACCTTCGTCGGTCGCATGCCGGTGATCGTGTCGCGCGACGCCGACGGCGCGATCTATGCCTTCGAGAACCGCTGCACGCACCGCGGCGCGTTGATCGCGCTCGAGAACGGCGGCAACGTGAAGAGCTTCCAGTGCGTCTACCACGCGTGGACGTATGACCGGAAGGGCAACCTGAAGGGCGTCGCCTTCCAGAAGGGCGCCGGCGGGCGAGGCGGCATGCCGGAAGGCTTCTGCATCGAGAAGCACAACCCGCGCAAGCTGCGCACCACGGTGCTCTGCGGCCTCGTCTTCGGCACGCTGTCGCAGTCGACGCCGCCGATCGAGGAGTACCTCGGCGACGAGATCCTCGGCCGGCTGCGCAGGGTGCTCGGCAAGCCGACTGAGGTGCTCGGCCGCTTCACTCAGGCGCTGCCGAACAACTGGAAGCTCTACGCCGAGAACGTCAAGGACACCTACCACGCGAGCCTGCTGCACTCGTTTTTCGCCACCTTCCGCGTCACGCGCCTGACGCAGGCCGGCGGCGTGCTGGTGAGCCCGGACGGCGCGCACCACGCCAGCTACACGATCGACAAGAAGGAAACCGGCTCTGCGTACCAGGAGCAGGGCCTGCGCTCGGAGAAGCAGGATTTCCGGCTGGCGGACCCGAGCATCCTCGATGCGGTGGACGAGTTCGGCGACGGCATCCAGTTGCAGATCCTCACCGTGTTCCCCGGCTTCGTGTTGCAGCAGATCCACAACTGCCTCGCGGTGCGACAGATCCTGCCCAAGGGGGTCGAGCGCATGGAGCTGAACTGGACCTACTTCGGCTTCAAGGACGACACGCCGCAGATGCGCCAGCGGCGGCTGCGGCAGTCCAACCTCGTCGGCCCCGCAGGTTACGTGTCGATGGAAGACGGCTGCGTCGGTGGCTTCGTGCCGCGCGGCATCGCCTCTGCGGGCGCGCTGGAGTCCGTGGTCGAGATGGGCGGCGCCGGCACCGAGTCACAAGTCGGTCGCGCGACCGAGACCTCGATCCGCGGCTTCTGGAAGGCCTACCGACGCTGCATGGAGATCTGAGATGGCGGCCGACTCGCTGCGCGACCGGCTCGCGCAACTGAATGCCGACTATGCGCGGGCGATCGACGACGACCGTCTCGAGGCGTGGCCGGGGTTCTTCGACGATCCGTGCCTCTACAAGATCACGTCGGCCGACAACCATGCGCAGGGCATGCCGGCGGGCCTCGTCTACGCCGACTCGCGTGGCATGCTAGCCGATCGTGTTGCCGCGCTGCGCGAAGCCACTATCTACGAGCGGCAGCGCTACCGCCATCTCGTCGGGCTGCCCTGCGTGCTCGGCGAGCAGGCCGGCGTCGCCAGCGTCGAGACGCCGTTCCTCGTCATGCGCATCATGCGCGACGGCACGATGGACGCATTCGCCTGCGGGCGTTACCTGGACAAGGTGGCCGCCGTGCAGGACGGGCTGCGGTTCCGCGAGCGCATCGTGGTCTGCGACAGCGCGCGCGTCGATACGCTGATTGCCATTCCACTTTGAATCGGCCTACGTGACCCGTATCGCGATTGCGGTGGGCGACCCCAACGGCATCGGCCCGGAGATCGCCGTGAAGGCAGCGCGCGCGGCGCCGGCGGGCATCGAGCCGGTGCTGGTCGGCGATGCGCACGTGCTGATGCACTACGGAGCCGGCGGTCTGGACGTGCATCCGGTGGATGCGCTGCCGCTTGAGGCGTTCGTCCCCGGCACCTGCGATCCTCGCGCCGGTCGCGCGACCGTCGAGTACATCCGCGAGTCGGTGAAGCTGGTGCAGTCCGGGGAGGTTGCCGCGATCGTCGCGTGCCCGCAGTCGGAGGCGGCGATCAACGGCGCCGGCATCAAGTTCTCCGGCTACGCGGGCCTGCTCGCCGAGATCACGGGCACGCCCGAGGACAAAGTGTTCCTGATGCTCTGCGCCGCGGGCCTGCGCATCGCGCATGTCACGTTGCACGAGAGCACCGCGTCTGCGCTCCGGCGCATCAGCGTCGAGCGCGTGGTGAACGCCGGCCTCGCGGCAGTGCAGGCGACGCAGCGCCTGGGCATCGCGTCGCCAAGGCTCGCGCTCTTCGGCATCAATCCGCACGCCGGCGAGGATGGCCTCTTCGGCGACGACGACGAGCGCATCACCAAGCCCGCCGCCGCAGAATTGCGCCGGCTCGGCATCGCCTGCGACGGGCCGTTCGGGGCGGACCTCGTGCTTTCCCAGAGGAAGCACGACGTCTATCTCGCCATGTTCCACGACCAGGGCCACATTCCGGTGAAGCTGCTCAGTCCCTTGCGCTCCAGCGCGCTGTCCATCGGCACGCCGGTGCTTTTCTCCAGTGTCGGGCACGGTTGCGCCTACGACATCGCCGGCAAGGGCGTGGCTGACGCCACATCGGTATCCGAGACGCTGGCGCTCCTCGGTGCGGCGGTGCGATGAGTGTCCTCTTCCTGACCCGGCCGCAGCCACCCGAGGTGTTCGTGGCAAGGATGGCGGCGCTCGCCCCCGAGATCGAGTCGTTCGGCGCGATCGAGGCCTGCAACCCGGCCGCGGTCGAGGCGGTGGTCTGCTACCGCCTGCCGCGCGGCATCGGCGAGAAGCTGCCCAACCTGCGCATGGTCTGCGCGAGCTCCGCCGGCGTGGACAAGATCCTCGGCGTCGAGGGGTTGCCGCCGGGGCTTCCGGTGGTGCGCATCGTCGACGAAGCGCAGAACCGCCAGATCGCGCAGTTCGTGGCGATGTCGGCGCTGAATCACCTGCGCCAGCGCGCGCTCTACGCCCGCCAGCAGGTGGAACGCTCGTGGACGCGCCATCCGATTCCCGCGCCAGACGCAGCGACCGTCGGCGTGCTCGGCCTTGGCGCTGCAGGGCAGGTTACCGCCGCGACGATGCTCGGGCTGGGCCTGCGCGTCGCCGGCTGGAGCCGCAGCCCACGCACGCTCGCTGGCATCGAGACGTTCCACGGGCCGGCAGGGTTCGCTGCATGCCTGGCGAAGAGCGACATCCTGGTGTGTCTCCTCCCGCTCACCGACGACACGCGCAGCCTGCTCGACCGGCGTGCGCTGGCCAAATTGCCCAAGGGCGCATATGTCATCAACGTGGCTCGCGGCGCGCATCTGGTCGAACCCGATCTGCTCGCGCTGATCGACGAGGGCCACCTCGCGGGGGCCGCGCTCGACGTGCAGGGCACGGAGCCGCTGCCCGCCGATTCGCCGCTATGGGCGCATCCGGCGGTGGTGGTCACGCCGCACGTCGCTTCGCAGCCGACCGTGGACTCGGTCACGCGGCAGGTGATCGCGAGCGTGCGCCGTCTGCGCGCGGGAGAGCCGCTGGAGAACGTCGTCGACCCGGCGCGCGGCTACTGAAGCGCCGCGGCGGGTGACTACCAGTTCACCGGTTTGATCGCGTTCTTCTGCTTGCCGAGACCTTCGATTTCGGCTTCCACGTAACCGCCGGCCTTGAGGAAGTCGATGGTGGCGAAGGTCCACGGATCCTTCGCCGGCACGGTGCCGCTGGAGATGATGTCGCCGGGCTCGAGCGTGTGCGCCTTCGACAGGTAACTCACCAGGTACGCGGCGCCGAACATGTGATCGGCGCTGCTGCCTTCCATGCACATCGAGCCGTTCAGCCACGCGCGGTACATCAGCTTCTGCGGGTCAGGCACGTCGTCGCGCGTGACCAGCCACGGGCCGAGCGGCGCGCTGCGCTCCAGGTTCTTGTAGCGCCCTGGGTAGGACAGGCGCTCCTCGTTGGGCTTGCCGGGGTTGACGATCACCCACTCGGTGGTACGACGCATCTCGTGCGCGGTGACGTCGTTGTGCGTCATGTAGCCATAGACGTGCTCCAGCGCGCGGTCCTCGGGAATGAATCGTCCGCCCTTGCCGATCACGATCGCGACCTCGATCTCGGAGCCGACCTGCCCGACCGGCGGAATCTCCACCGGGTCGTAGGGACCGACGATCGTGGTGTGCAGCTTGATGAAGTAGTGCGGGTTGTTCTCCGCGCCCGGCGCGCGTTTGCAGCGTTGCAGCATCAGCTTGTTGTTGATCGCCACCGAGAAGAACTTCGGCGGCCGCGTCAGCGGCGCATGCACGTGCACCGCCGACATCGGGAACACGGTGGGCTCGGCCAGCGTCGCCACGTTCGACGACAGCCATGCCGCGGCTGCCTTCGCTGCCGCGAGGCCGGTGTCGCCGTCGGCAATCAGCGACTCGGTGCTGCGCGGCATCTCATAGTCGGCCACGGTGCCCGCATTCACCGCACCGACCAGGCCCGCGGCGAGGTCGCCGATGCGCTCGCCGGGCAATCCGGCTCCCAGTCGCGGCTTGCCGCCGCCCACACTGTATTGGCACAGTTTCATGGCGTCCCCCTCTTCACACTGGCGTTTCCTCGGGTACCCGAGTCTCGGCGAACGGCGCGTCGAATTCGTCGGCGCGCCGCGTCAGGTCGGCGAGCACATCGTCGATGCGCTTGAGCATCGGTTCCTTGGGATACAGGTTGTAGAACATCCCATACAACCGCACCGGATCGCCGGTGTAGTAGCGCTCGTAGAGCTGCTGGCGGCCCGAGAACGTCGACATCGACGCGTCCAGCGCGAGACGAAACAGTTTCACGCGATGTTCGGCATCGCTGTTCGCCGACTGCAGGTACTTCTTCACCATCTCGCCTGCTTCGCCTTTCAGCTCGGCGTTGGAGGGCACCGCGACCAGGCCGCCGGCGCCCAGCAGCTGCAGGATCTCGCAGCAGCGGATGAACATCTTCGGGAAGTTCATCCGGTTCACCCACAGCGGCATGCCGTCGGGCACCAGCGTGCCCCATGCGCTGGTCTTCGCCTGGGCTTCGCTCGCCACGATCAGCGCCTTGATGTTCTCGACGAAGAGCATCATCTCCGCGAGCATGCCCTGCACGTGCAGGTGCTCGGTGATCGCGGTCGACTTCGCCACCGACAGCGCCAGCGCCGTCATGAACTCGGCCTTGGCGAGCGCGCGAACCGCCGACTGCGTCGCGGTGTGGCCGCCGGCCTGCGTGCGCGCGTAGAGCTGGTTGCACATCGCCGGGTCGCGGTAGATGAACACCCGTTCCCAGGGCACGAAGACGTTGTCGAACACCACCACCGCGTCGGACTCGTCCAGCCGGTACGACAGCGGATAGTCGAGAAACGACCCTGTGCGGTGCGGCAGCACGGAGGGCCGGGCGATGTAGCTCATGCCCGGCGCGTTCGACGGCAGCGCGCAGCCGAACGCATAGTCGAGCGCATCCGCCCCGGTGTGGATGTAGCTCGAGGGCATGACGATGATCTCGTCCGAGAACGCGGCGAGCGTGGCCACCATGCGCGCGCCCGAGATGGTGATGCCGCGGTCGTCCTCCTTCACCACCTTGGCGGCGAGGTCCTTGTCCTGCATGTTCACGGGCTTGGAGCGGTCCACCTGCGGATTGACCAGGACATGCGTCATCACGATGTCCTTCTCGCGGCACCACTCGTAGTACTTCCACAGGTTGTCGCCGTAGGCGCGCTGCTCGCGGTCGAACGCGGTGCGTGCGCTGGCGATGCCGGTCACCATGACGTTCATGAAGTCCGGGCTGCGGCCGAACATGCCATGGGTGGCGTCGGCCCAGAGTTTCAGCGACTCGCGGCGGCGGCGCAGGTCTTCCGGCGTGCGCGGCTCGATGAAGGAAAGGCCCACGGTATCGCCGCTGGTCGGCGAGGCGTAGGTCATCTTCGGCTTCAGGTCCGCGGCGTGCTGCATGTCCATCAGCTCCGCGACGGTGCGCGCGGCGGCCGCGAGCCTCGGGTCGCGCGTGACGTCGTCGACGCGCTGGCCGTCCATGTAGAACACGCGGCCATCGCGCAGGCCGCGCAGGAACTCGTCGCCGGTTCGGATTCCCATCGAATGCTCCTCTGGAGGGCCGTTCACGCTGGTGGAACGGCTTTCTGGAAAGCGGAACGATAGTCGCTGCCCACCCCGAGTGTCAACGGCGCGCCTACAATGCGGCCACGATGACCCGCCCATCCCGCGCCGATGCCGATGGCAACCAGTCCGTGGCCGTCTCGGTGGCGGTGCTGGGGGCGCTCGCCTCCGCGGGCCGCCCGGTCGGCGTCACCGAGCTCGCCCGGCTCCTCGGCGAATCGAAGGGGCGCACCCATCGGCACCTCTCGACGCTGCGCGCGCTCGGGCTGGTGTCGCAGGACGAGGCTTCCGACCGGTACCTTCTCGGTTGGAAGACCTACCGCCTCGGCATGGCCGCCGCGGAGAACTTCAGCCTCGCCCGCATCGCCGCCCGGCACCTCGCGCGGCTGCGTGACGAGCTGCAGCAGACGACCGCGCTCGCGATCCCCGCCGGCGACGACGCGATCGTCATCGCCTCGGTGCCGAGCGACAATCCGATCACGCTGCACGTGAAGCACGGCTGGGTGGTGTCGAGCAACGCGTCGGCGCTCGGCCGGGTCATCCTCGCCTTCGCGCCGGCGCTGGTGCAGAAGCGCGCGCTCGCGCGGCCGCTGCGCCGCTTCGAGGGCGGCGCCATCACCGACCCTGGGACGCTCGCGCGCCGGCTCGCCGTGGTGCGGCGGCGGTTCTACGACACCGCGCTGAACGAGACCGCGTACGGCATCGGCGCGATCGCCGCGCCGGTGTTCGACGAGCACGACGTGATTGCGGGCGCGGTCGCCGTGGTGGGCTCGCCGCAGCACGTCAAAGCGCCGCCCCCGAAGGCGATGCTGAAGGCGGTGCAGGGATGCGCGGCGGCGATATCGCGCGAACTAGACTCCCGGGCCTGGCAGAAGCGCTGAGGGATGCGAGGGGCGCTGCGCCCTGCTCGCGCGGATCCCTGCGGGAAGATCCTGAATCCGAACCGGTCTACGCGGGCTCCAGCGCCAGCAGTCCGTACCCGGTGAGCATCGGCGCCCAGTAATTGCGGTGCACGCGGCGCAGCCTGCCCTGTAGCGCGCCACGCATCGCCAGCCACAGGATCACTTCCACGCCTTCGGCGCCGCCGCGGTCCATGTATTCGTCGTGCGACAGGTCGACGAGCGACTGCGGGTCGGCTTCCAGCCGGTCGAGGAATTCGCGGTCCCAAGCCGGGTTGAGGAAGCCGAAGTCCGGGCCCTGCAACTGGTGCGACAGTCCGCCGGTGGCCATCACCACCACACGCGCGTCGCCGGGGAAGCTGGCGACGCCGCGAGCCAGCGCTTCGCCCAGGCGCCAGCAGCGCCGCGCCGTGGGCAGCGGATGCAGCACCACGTTTGCCGCGATCGGCACCACCTTCATCGTCCACGGCATTTCGTCGATCAGCGGCAGGATGCACATTACGCCGTGGTCGAGCGCCATCTCCTGGCACAGCGTGGGGTCGAACTCGTCGGCGACCAGGCTTCTCGCGAGGTGCCACGACAGCGCTGCGTGCCCCGGCACCTCGGGAAGCGGACGCGGGCCGCTGCCTTCGTCGGCCACCGGATAGAGGTCGGCGCAGCCGAGCGCGAAGGTCGGGTAGGCGTCGAGCTTGAAGCGGTTGAAATGGTCGTTGTAGACCACCAGCAGCACGTCAGGCCGAAGGGCCTTCAGCCAGGCCTTCACGGGTTCGTAGCCATCGAAGAAGGGCTTCCATTCCGGCCGGTCGCGGTGACCGGCGTCCCACGCGAACGAGATCGAGGGCGCGTGAGAGGAGCCGATGCCGCCGACGATCCGCCCGGCCATGTCAGTCCCGCGCGGCGGTGCCGCGGTTGAGCGGCCGAGCGGCGAGGAACGCTTCCACCGTCTCCCCGCGCATCGCCGCGCCGGCATCGACCAGCGTGAAGCCGAGTGCCCGCCCGGCCTTGCCGAGGGCGTAGATCGCGACGCCGCGCTCGAGCAACTGGTTGAAGCGGCGCTCGCGGACCAGCGCGATCTCCTCGTCGCTGAAACCCGCGCTTCGCATCGAGCCCTCGGGGTCGGCCTTGAAGGCCTCGCGCGCCGCCGCGTCGGTGAGCGACGCGAACAGCCGGGTCATGTGGTAGCCCCGGCGCGACACTTCGCCGGTGTAGGTGATGCGGCGCGGGACGGCGGCGCTCACTTGCCCGGGGTCTGCGACGCCCGGAGGTTGAAGCGCTCGACGACCTCCTTCTCGACGAGGAACTGCTTCTTCGCCCACGAGGCGAACTCCTCGTGCGACAGGTACTGCGTCGTCTGGTGGATCTTGTCCAGCGTGGAGCGGAACTCCGGATCATCGGTGATGCGCTTGAAGATGCCGTCCAGTGTCCGCACGATCTCGGGGTCCATGCCCTTCGGTCCGCCGATGCCCACCACCACGTGGGCGCGCACCGGGTAGCCCGCCTCGGTGAACGTGGGCACGTCGGGGAAGCGCGCGACGCGCTTGTCGGTGAGGAAGGCGAGCATGCGCACCTTGCCGCTCTCGACGTATTGCTGGAACGAGCCGCCCGAGACGGCGAGCTCGAGGTGGCCGCCGGCGACGTTGTTCAGCGTATCGGTGTCGCCCTTGAACGGCACGTGGCGCATGTCGATGCCGGCGAGTTTCATGAACTCGGCCATGGGCTGGTGGGTGAACTGGCCGTGACCGATGGTGCCGAAGGTGAGCTTGCCCGGATTCGCCTTGGCGAACTGCACCAGCTCGGCGACGTTCTTATAGGGCTGGTCGGCGCGCGCGACGAGCGCGAAGTAGGAGCCGGCGATTCCGGAAACGTAGGTGAGGTCTTCGATGGGATTGAAGCCGATCTTGCCGTCCTGCACCCAGTACGTGGTCATCGCGCCGCGGCCCATCACCGAGAGGGTGTAGCCGTCGGGCTTCTGCTGGCGCAGCGCGTTCAGAGCTACCGTGGAACCGCCGCCCGGGCGGTTCTCGACCACCATGTTCTGCCCGGTGATGCGGCGGAAGTGTTCCGCCACGGTGCGCATCGTGATGTCGGTGACGCCGCCCGCCGGGAAGGTGACGTACAGCGTCACCGGCTTGGCGGGAAAGGACTGCGCGCCCGCGCTGGCGGTGGCCGCGAGAAGCAGCGCGGCGGCGAGCGCGCGCAGGGTACGGTGGGCAGGCATGTGGGGAGCAGCTCCTGTTTCTCGGCGGTGGGGTTCCACGGATCGGAACCGCGTTCTGGAGCGCCGGACGTTATCCCAGCGTATTGCCGGGCGTCAAGGCGCAGCGGCCGCGCAATCCTGCGCTTTCCCACCTGTTGCGGCTCGCGTATCGTTGGTCCCTTGTGCCCTCACGCTACCGCAAGCTGGTGTTCGCCGTCCTGCGCTGGACCTTCCTGGTGGTCGGGGGCGGCTACCTGGTATGGACCTTTGGCGTGCAGGGTTACCGTTACCTCGACCTGAAGCTGAGCGTCACCGAGGCCCGCGACGGACTGGTGAACGCCCGCTGGACCGACATCGAATTGCGCTGCCCGGGCAAGCTGAGGATCGGCGCGCAGGTCCAGCGTCTGATCAGGAAACCCGAGATCTACGTCACCCGCATCCTGTGGGACCAGCGGCCGCCGCGCTTTGAACTCTACGTCACCGGCATGGCGTCGCCGCGTGCGGACATCGCGCCGCGCCACGTGTTGCTGACGGTCGAGCTCGACCCCTTCGGCGCGGCGACGCTCACCGAGGCGGTGATCTCGGGTGAATCCGGCCAGCTCGAAAACGGCCGCGCGCTGCTCAAGGCGGCGTGCGCGGTGGCGGCGCCGGCATGAAGATCGCGGTCCTTGGCGGCGGCAATGGCTGCTATGCGGCCGCCGCGGACCTTGCGGAACAGGGCCACGAGGTGCGCCTTTGGCGGCGCGACGCCGCGGCGCTCGCGCCGCTTCAGGCCTCGGGCCGGATCCTGCTGAAGGATGTGAAGGGTTTGCGCGAGGTTCCGATCGCGCTCGCCAGTTCCGAGATCGGCGACGCGGTACGCGGCGCGGAGCTGCTGGTAGCGCCGATGCCGGCGTTCACGCAGGGCGATGTCGCGCGAGCCATGGCGCCGCACGTGAGCGATGGCCAGGTCGTGTTCCTGCCGCCGGGCACGTTCGGCAGCTACGCGATGGCGCGCACGCTGCGCGACGCCGGCTGCCGCGCGCGCGTGGTGTTCGCCGAGACCGGCACGCTGCCTTACCTCACGCGCAAGCACGGCGCCGCTGAAGTGGCGATCACCATGCGCGCCAAGCGCCTGCCGACCGGCGCGTTCCCGGCGCGCGAGTCGGTGCATGCGATGCGGGTGATCGCGGGGGCCTATCCCGCGATCGAGCCGATCGAGGATGCGCTGTCGGCCGCGCTGATGAACGCCGGGCCGATCATCCATCCGCCGTTGCTCCTGATGAACGCGGGGCCGCTGGAGCTGTTCGCGCGTCCCGAGGGCGGTGGCTTCACCCGACGCGTGCCGGCGGGCGTGCTGGCGCTGGGCAAGTGGGATATCCACAACGAGGGCACGCAGGCCGGCATCCGCCGGGTCACCGACACGCTCGACGACGAGCGCATTGCGGTGCGCG
>SXGT01194201.1_pt1 | contig 18233 bp, 14 predicted proteins | sample 3176221 | NCBI WGS metagenome assembly SXGT01 (sample SAMN11356862, study PRJNA531348) | freshwater metagenome | isolation source: freshwater sample F1-120 | place: China: Fuxian Lake, Yuxi | collected 2017-12-25
ACCGCTGCCACCACACAACGTTGCCACCACACAACGTTGGCTCCAACGAAACGAACTCGCCCGTGCTTCACGCTACGAATCTCGTAATCTCCTTCCACCACTCAAGAACCAGCTAAGAACCTAAACCGGACAGTAGAACTACGAGAGCAGGACTAGATCATGGTCACAACCTTTCTGGAAGAAGCCGCTCGCGGTGAGGCACCACCGCTGGTTCCAATCAGTGCGGACCTTTACCAACAGATGATCGAACGAGGGATTCTACTCGAAGGTGCGCCGATCGAACTCATCGACGGTCTGCTTGTGCGAAAAGATCGGAGTGCTCGCGGAGAGAATCTCATGAATTACGGCCGCCAACATGCACTTTTATTGAAACGACGTTTCCGTTGGCTTTCGGGTTGGTGTGACGCGATTGGCTACTCCCTCCAAAACCAATCCCCAGTGACTCTCAATGAATTCAGCGTCCCAGAACCTGATTTGAGCATCGTGCGCGGCACCGAAGAGGACTACCGCGAAGGCCATCTCGGCCCCAATGATGTGTTGCTGCTCATCGAAATCGCCGACTCGTCGGTCAGCACCGATCGATCGACCAAGCAGCGGCTGTATGCGTCGGCGGGGATTCCGGTTTATTGGATCGTCAACATTCCCGATTCGCAGGTGGAAGTTTACGAGCAGCCCGACGCCGCTTCCGGCAAGTACCAGCCGCCGACAATCTATCGCGCGGGTCAGACGGTTCGATTCAGCCTCGCGGGTCAGTCGATCGACATCGACGTGACGCGGTTCTTCGCGTGAGCTGTTACATCTTGGCCCAGCTTGGGAACCACTTGAAGAGCGCGATTGCCAGAGCGGTTCCCGCTGCCGGAAGCAGTACGGTCGTCACGAAGATCGGGCCGTAGGATCGGGCATGAGTCTCTCCACAGATGTTGCGGATCAGCATGACGAGGTAGCCGTTGGCCGGCAGCGAGTCCAAGCTGCCGGAGGCGATTGAGACCACGCGATGCAGTGCGCGCGCCGGGACGTCCAGTTCGTCGATGTAGATCGGCTTGAGAATTGGCAGAGCGATTCCCTGGCCTCCCGATGCGGAACCGGCAATGCCCGCGATCACGGCGACGGCAACCGCCGCTCCGATCAGCGGATCGCCCGGTAGATGAGTGACCCAATGCACCACGATCTGAAACGAGGGCAAACCTTTGACCGCTGAGCCGAAGCCGACCACGGCGCTCGTTGAGCCAACGGCCAGCAGGCCGTTGACGAATCCGTCGCCGAAGCAACCCCAGACATCCGGCAGGCGGCGATGCATCACGCAGACGCCGGCGAGGACTCCCAGAAAAATCGAAAGCGTTCCGTCTTCCGGGAACCAGTCGAGCGCCGCGGCCCATTTCGGATGAACGTCGGCATCGACCAGTTTGGCCAATTGATCGCCAGCGAACGGAAGCAGATTCAGCGAGAGCAACGTCACCACCAATGGAGTGATCGCCGCCAAAAACGACGGGCCTTGTACGCCGTCCGACACGCTGGCTCGGTCCCCATCACGAGCCTCGAATCGCTCGCCCGCTTTGATCGCTTTGCGGAGCACCATTTCGAGATACCACTGGCCGACCCCAAACATGAACAACGCCACGATGATGCTGGCCGGCCAACCGGCCCGAGCGTCGGTCAGCGATTCGCCGGTGTTTGCGTCGATCAGCTTCTTGATCGGAATCAAGTTCTGAATCTCCGGTGAGCCGGCGGAGGTCATCGTGAAGGTGATTGAGCCAAACGCGATCGCCGCCGGAATGAATCGTCTTGGTAGATCGGCCGCTCGGAACAACTGCACGGCCAGCGGGTAGACCGAGAACCCGACAACGAACAACGACACTCCGCCATAGGTCAACACGGCACACGCCAGCACGACCGCCAGACAAGCTCGCTCGCGGCCCAGCCATCTGCCAACTCGGTTGGCCACGCTGATCGCCGCGCCGGAATCGTCCATCATTTTTCCGAACACCGCGCCGAGTGCGAAAATTAGAAAGAAATCTTTCACATAGGTCGCGAAGCCCTCCATGTAGGCTCCGTTCATCTTTGCCATGGGGTCTTCGCCACTGAGCGTCACGGCCATCAACGCACACAGCGGCGCGACGACGAAGATGCTTTTGCCGCGTACGACAAGCGTCATCAACAGACCGAGGCTGCTGAAGAGCACGAGCAGGTGATAGAGGCTATTCATGGGTGTCTCGGAAGGTGGCAAAATCATGGGGCTCAAAATCATGGAAGACAGGAAGACTCATTGGCTCTCCTGATTTTGCCAACTGGCCTTAAACAAAGCCTGAACAGCAGCCGCTCGCGAGCGGGGAGGTTGTTGCTGCAATTGACCGCGAACCGCGGTGGAGACTCGTTGCGACACGGCGTCCCATTCTGCGGCGGTCACCACCTGATCGGGCCGAAAGAACACGCTCTCAGGATCCGCTTTCCATAAGCCTGCGACCGTCATCAATGAGGCGGCCTCGAAGGCTGGGTGTTCCGGCGGCAGGTCGTGATACGGCCAGATCAGCACGCCGGGTCCGCCAACTCCGCGAGCGAGTGTTTGCTGAATCTCGCGGACTCGTTTTGAGTCGGCTGCGACGGCTCGCGGTTCGACACCGTCGCGCAGGCAAACCGCAGCCACGGTCGCAGAGGCCTGGCCGACGAGCATCATCTGGCCGTGCAATCGCAAAGCGGATTGCACGACGCTGCTCACGCCGATGTTCTTGCCGCTGCCGAGAAGGCCGTCACGCTCGATCGGGATCAGACCACGCAATGGGAACATCGCGCGGTCGGTGTCGGTGTGCCAGTTGCGAGTGCCGGTATGCACGAACTGCCACGGGCCGTTGCGGTCGCTCGTCAGATACTTTCGGCGGGTCGGATGAAAGTCGATGTTGAATTGAAAGCCGAACACCGCGTCGGTCGGCATCATCTTCGCCCACTTTGGCTCGCGAGTCGCCGCACGAATGTCTTGCTCGCGCAGCATCGTGAGCGTTTCCAGTCGCAGTCCTTCGCGAACATACGGTTTCGGCGGCAGTCGGTCGGGCGTTCCGAATTCGTCGGTCAGCGTCATGTAACGGAAGCTCTGAGGAAAGTCACCGACGCGGTTATGCACCGCCGTTTGCAGGTGATGCAGCATTCCCAGCGCGTGCTGCTTCGTGTCTTCGAAGACGATCTGCCGTTGTGCGGGAGTCATCTCGACGATGTTCTTTTTAGACGCTCCCACCTCTGTGGCTTCGAGCGCATCGACCACGCGCTGCGGCAACTGACAAAGCGGGTAATCCTGCACCGGCCAGTTGAGAAACGTCGTCTCGGTGCCGATGGGCAACTTGTGATGCCAGCGATCGACGAGGCGGCGATGGGTGTAGACGCTCCAGCCGGATTGCGAATAGATGCCAGCGGACATGTCGCTCTCGACCCACGGCGGCGTTTTGTCGAGCGCGGCGAACGATCGCGCGTCGTAGCTGACTGGTTTTGAAATGGTCGCTTCGCGTCCTGCTTCACGGAGCACGAGACACCACGACAGCGGATTCATTTCTTGCCGGCCTGCGTCGTCGAAGGATTCGGGGGCACTTGGTTCGCCGAAGCGCGATCGCAGATCCGGTCCAGCGCCGTACTTCGCACCGCTCAGCCGAATTACGTCGCCCCAGTCGGAGGAATCGAGCGTGAGCTTGGCACGCACAATAAGTCGGTCTTTCGGTGAAGCGACTCTTTCAAAGGTGACACTCGCGATGCGATTACGGTCGAGCTCGACGCTGACCGGCTGCCAGCCCCGTTCGACTCGCAGCGGACGCTCCGCGTCCGTACCGCGAACGTCAGGGAGCGGCCTGGTGTGGTCGCTCGATCTTGGCCGCTCCCTGACGGTCGCGGTACGGATAACGGAATAGGGCTCCAACAATTCCTCAAAGATCATCGCGGCGGCGGCAGGCTCAATCGTCTCGGTGCCGCAGTACGCGTTGCCGGGGGAGGCAATGCCGTATTTGGCTTTGTTGTGAGCACGGATGCGGTTCACGACCTCCAGAAACAAGCCGCTCCGAGGAAAGTTGGTTCGCCGCCCCTCAACCGTCGTCCATTCGTCGAGACAGCCGACTCCCTCGGCACTGAATTGCCCGCCGAGCCAGTCGATGTCGTTGACGAGCACGATCCGCTTCACGCCCAACCGTGCGGCTTGAACTGCGGCGGAGCAGGCGGATTCGCTGCCGCCGACGATCAGCAGGTCGGTCTCGATGGACTCCGCCTTCGCTTCGACTCCCAGAAGAGCGATCCAGCAGACGAGCAATCGTGTGCGATGCGACGTGACCAAGTTGATGTTTCCTGAGTATCGGGAAATACTCGCAGTATGACTTCGAGAACTCGATTCGCGAAACCATCCCCAGTGTCCGGTGGATGGCTGTCGGCTGAAAGCTGACGGCTATCAGCCGAAACTTTGAAGCGTCGAGAGGATCAATCATGGAAGTGCCAGTCTTGGTGGGTGAGCGATGGGTGACTCCACAAGTGAGCGGCTGGAGTCCCGTCTTTAATCCGTCACGCGGCGATCAGATCGCTCGCGTGCCACATTGCGGAGCGGCCGAGGTCGATGCGGTCGTCCAAGCGGCGGCGACAGCGTTCATTGGTTGGTCGAAGACTTCCGCTCCCGCACGAGCGGCGAAGTTGTTCGCGTTCAAGACGAAGCTAGAAGCGCACTTTGAGGAATTGGCCGCGCTGATCACTCGCGAGAACGGCAAGACGCTGGAGGAAGCACGCGGCGACGTGCGGCGCGGGATTGAGGTTGTCGATTTCGCTTGCGGGATCGCTCACCTGTGCAAAGGAGAGAACTTGCCGCAGGTCGCGGACGGCATCGACGGTGTGACGATGCGTGAGCCGATCGGCGTCTGTGCTGGCATCACGCCATTCAACGTTCCGGCGATGGTCCCCCTGTGGATGTTTCCGCTTGCGCTCGCCTGCGGCAACACATTCAACTTGAAGCCTAGCGAACAGGTGCCGCTGACGGCTGTGCGTTTGGCCGAGTTGTTTCTCGAAGCCGGACTGCCGCCGGGTGTGTTGAACATCGTGCATGGCGGGCGTGAGGCAGTTGATGCGTTGTTGGAACATCCAGGGATCGCGGCGATCAGCTTCGTCGGTTCGACGCGCGTCGCCGAGCATGTTTACGTCACCGGCTGCCGGCATGGGAAACGAGTCCAAGCGGCTGGCGGTGCGAAGAACGTAATGATCGTCATGCCGGACGCCGAACCGAACGCGACGGTGCGAGCCATCATGGGGGCGTCGTATGGCTGCGCCGGCCAGCGCTGCATGGCTGGTTCGATCTTGATGGGAGTCGGCGAAGCGGCGTCACAAGTTCGCGATCAGATTGCCTCGGCGATCGACAAGCTGGTGATTGGTGATACGTTGGCGAATCCCAAGGCGGACATGGGACCGGTGATCGACTCCGCCGCACGCGATCGCATCTTGCAGGCCATCGAAATGGGAGTCGCGGAAGGGGCGTCGCTCGTTCGCGGCGGCAAGCACGAGCCTCAGAGCGGAGGTTTCTTCGTCCCGCCGACTCTGTTCGATGAAGCCAGTCCTGACATGCATATAGCTCGTGAAGAAATCTTCGGCCCGGTGCTGACGATGTTGCGACCGCGCGATCTCGACGAAGCGATCGCGTGGGCGAATCGAAGTCCGTATGGCAACGGCGCGGTGATCTTCACCAGCAGCGGCGGAGTGGCTCGGCAGTTCGCTCGCGAGGTGCAGTGCGGCATGGTCGGCGTGAACGTCGGCGTGCCGGCCCCGATGGCGGCGTTCGCATTCTCTGGATGGAATCGCTCGTTCTTTGGCGACCTGCATGTGCAGGGGACCGAAGGGGTGATGTTTTACACGCGGCAGAAGATTGTGCTGTCTCGGTGGGACAATGCGTATCGACGGACACAAGGTTGGTAACTTCAAAGGTCCAATCATGAGTAATGGGTTTCACGTTTCGGCAACGATTCTCTTCGGTGGCGGTGCGCGGCGAGAGGTGGTTGCTCAACTACAACGCTTCAAGATTCAGCGAGTGCTGCTGGTCACGGACGTTGGCATGATGCAGCTTGGACCGGCGCGGGAGATCGCGGCGTTGCTCGAAGAGGCGGGGCTGGCGGTCACGGTTTTTGATGGCGTGCAGCCGGACCCGACGGATCAGAACGTGACTGATGGGCTGACGCGGTATCAGTCGGAAGGATGCGAGGCACTCGTTGCGGTCGGCGGTGGATCGCCGATTGATGCGGCGAAGGCGATTAGCGTGATGACGACGAACTCGGCACCGCTCAGCCAGTTCGCGGGGTATCACAAGATTCCGCAGGCGGGTGCTCCGCTGATCGCAATTCCGACGACGGCCGGCACCGGCAGTGAAGCGACAAAAGTTTCGGTGATTACCGACACCGAGCGTGACGTGAAGATGATGATCCTGAGCGTCCACTTGCTGCCGACCGTCGCGCTGGTGGATTACGAATTAACGCTGTCGATGCCGCCGGCTCTGACGGCAGCGGTCGGTGTGGACACGCTGACGCACGGCATCGAGGCGTATGTTTCGCGGAAGGCGCACGGCATGACCGATCCGCTGGCGCTGTCGTGCATCCAACTGGTCGCGAAGCATCTGCGGACGGCTTTTCGCGAACCAGCCAATCACGAGGCGCGGGCCGGGATGATGCTGGCGGCCTGCCAAGGAGGGATGGCCTTCGCGAACAGCAGCGTCTGTCTGGTTCACGGGATGAGCCGCCCGATTGGCGCGGTATTTCATGTGCCGCATGGACTCTCGAACGCGGTGTTGCTGCCGACGGTGACGAAGTTCTCGTGGTCGGCCAGCGTCGAACGATACGCGATGGTGGCGAAATTGCTGGGCTGTTGCCCGGCTGATGCCACTAACGAAGCTGCGGCTGAGTCGTTGGTTGAGGGCTTGGAGCAACTCAACGCGGACCTCAGTGTTCCTCGGCTGCGAGCCTGCCGTGGGGTCGAAGAAACGCGGTTCCGAGCGCTGCTTAGCAAGATGGCGGGGGACGCACTGGCATCGGGCAGCCCTCAGAATAATCCGCGAATTCCGACTGAAGAGGAGATCGTCGCGCTGTATGAGGCGGCGTGGTAGCGCGGGCGAGACACTTCCGCAAAGTCGTGATATTCTTGGACTGACCGCTCAATTCCATTCTGCAACACGAACTGAAACTCTCATGCTCCCGACTTGTCCCGCGTGTCAGCAATCCGTGCTGGATGATGATGCCGAGAACTGTCCGTTCTGCGGCGCGAATATGAAAACTGGCAAAGGTGGGGGTAAAGCTCCGACTCCGAAGGCCGTGCCGAAGCCAGCCGCGAAGCCCAGTGCCAGTGCGGCGAGTGCGCCCGCCCCGGCGGCGACTTCGAAGTCAGCGCCTGCGAAAGCAGCGGCCAAGAGCCAGGAAAATGATGAGGACGACCCGTTTGGTTTTGATGCCGCCTCGAATAGTCGCGCGGTTCCGCTTGTGGCTAAGCCGGCCAAAGGGAAGACCGTCCGATTGGTCTGTCCGATGTGCGAGACGCCCGGCTTCGCGGGGCCAGAAGTTGCCGGTAAAGAAGTGAAGTGCTGCAACGAGCAATGTGCGCTGCCGATTTTCACCGCTCCGAAAGGGGATCGCCCGGCTGCCGGAGCTGATCCAAGGACGCCCGCGGCAGGAATGAAAACGGTGGTTGCCCCTCCAGCGAAGAAGAAGGCCTCACCGGCAATGGTGATGACGGCAGTCTGTTCAATGCTGATGGCGGGTGGGAGTCTGTGGTACTTCGTGTTCAACGAGCCTGGTGGTGTTCGACCCCCGCCTCCTCCGCCGCCAGTCGCCAATATCAATCCCGGTCCCGTAACGACGATCGATCCCGCGACCGAAAAATCGAACGATCCCAAGCCTGCGGAAAAAGTTCCCTCGAATGCCGAGAAGCTGCGGAGCACGATTCTGCCAGTCATCGTCGAGTTGTCGCGCGAGACAACGAAGAACCGTAGCAAATACGTCTGCCGTCGCCTGGCCGCGGAAGCTTATATTGAAGCGGGAGATTCCAATGCCGCACAAGAAAACATCGACCAGTTGCTGAAGCTCACTCCAAGGCTGGCCTACCATCAGGTGCTGCCGCTGACGCAGTTGGCGTGGCGCGAGCTGGCGGCAGGCAACGCCGATGCCTCCAAGACCGCGTTGGATGCCGCGTGGAAGGCGGCTCCGGAATTGCCCACGGTCTTTAGCCGACTGACGTTCGATGCAACGACCGACTTGGCGGCACTGCTGTTTGTCAGTGGCCGAGCCGGCGATGCGCAGAACTTGATGAATGCCGAAGGCGCACTGCCGTCGGGATCGAGCGGGACATTAGCCGCGCTCTCACGCAGATCTCATTTGCTGCACTCATTCGATATCGACGAGGCAGCCGCCATGTTGCCGGTCATCCCCTGGAAGTCTCCGCAATGGGTGGTCACAACGATGACTCTGGTGCTGCGCGGTCACGCGAACAAAGCCGTCGAATGGTTGAAGCTGGCTCCCGATGCACAAACCAAAGCCGACTGCTGGGCGGTGTGGGGTGATTCCGTCTTGGCCGCCAATTTCGCGGACGCGATGACCAAGGATGAGCCAATTGCCACAGCCATCAAAGAAGATTCCCCCGCGATGCAGGCTCGCGTTTGGGCACGAGTGGCCGCAGCGCGTTTGGCCGCGAAACAACCAGCGGCTGCGAAGCAAGCGGCTGTGAATGCCGAGACTGCGATGGATTCGGTTCCATTGCCAAAAGACTTCGTGCTGCTGGAAATGAAAGAGTTGATGAAGTTGCAACTCCCCGATGCGATCACGCCTCGGCTGAATGCCATCGCGGCGGCGGAAGTCGCTCGCTCACAAACGTTGCTCGGACAGAAAGAAGTCGCCGCCAAAACGTTGGCGGCCGCGCTGCAACATCTACGAGGACACGCGCCGTGTCCTTTCGCGGCCGGTAAGTTGTTCGACGCCACTTCGCGAGACAGCAACGCCGTGAAAGCCCAATTGAAAACTGCTTTGAATCTGAAGACTGATGACAAGGTGCAACAAGCGCTGACGACGTACCGCGAGAAGTGCCGCTCGGCGTTGGATGCGGCGAATGCACGATTCGCGCTGCAAACGGAGATCCTCAAGGCGGCGGTCGATTGGCCGTTGGTCGATGCGGTCTGGACGGAAGCGTCCGCTCATTCGGCCGAGGGGACGGCGGACGAAGCACGCGAAGACTTCCTCAAGACGAACCTCTCGGTGCGACTCGAGCAACGACTGAAAGCGGCGGTGAAAACGGACCAGGCTCGCCAATGTGCGAACTTCGTTACGACGGGAGAACTCACCGACGCTCGCGACACGTTGCAACGTGAGGCGGCGGAAGAAGCCCAAAAGGGAGGTGATGTTGCCAGTGTTGCTCGACGCCTGGCGGCGTATGAGACCAAGCCCGCCGAAGGAGAAAAGACTTCCTCTGAAGACCCCGAATGGACTTTGCTGTGGGGATTGCGGCTCGCCTGCCGGCTGGTGAAAGCCGGCAAGACCGACAAAGCGTTCGAGTTGGTCAGCGGCTTCACCAAAGACACGCTGTGGCGCGAAGAGGGCTACGAAATGCTGGCGGCCATGACCGCGAAGGATCCCGTTGCCGCGGAAGTGCTGTGGAAGAAGTATCGACCCACTCTGCTGACGCCGACCGAGAAGATCGCCATCTTCCGTGGCCTCTGCGCTGGCCTGTCATCATCGCTGGCCGCGAAGCCTTAATTCCGATTGGCGAGCGGCGTGGCGTTATTCAAGCTCTGACGACGCTGCCCGCCAATACTCTGGCGGCGTGAAGATGTCTGACACCGCGATCCGAAAGTCCGGCAGGATCGGCTGCGCGGTAGCTTTGTGTCGCCACGACAGGCTGCCCGTCAGCGTTTCGTCTTCGTGAACGCGTTTGTTCGCATAGCCGGGACGGATCGTGTGGACCGCCTTTTCGATTGGATCGACAATCCACAACACCTCGACGCCCCAGTTCGTGTAATCGAACACGCGATCGTTCAGCGAACGGCGACGGTCATTCGAGGAGATCACCTCGACAATTAGCGCCGGCCGAGTCTCCGTGATCGATTTGTCGGTCTCTCCGAACAACTCACCCCCCAGGAAATAGCTGATCGCTGGGAATCGGATCGTGTCGGGATCGCGTTTCAAAAGCAGGCCCAATTCAAAACAGGGGTAGCCTTCGCGATGCTCATTCAAATACTCGGCCAACGCCTTCGACAGATTCAGCACAGCGATCCGATGCTCTTCCTCCGGCGGTGTCAGAATCTCAACTCGTCCCCGCACCAGTTCGACCCACTGACCTCCTTCCGGGAGGTCGTAGCGAGCGTCTTCAAACGATTCAGCGGTCAGTAATGCGGAGGCGATCATGGTTCGAATCTGTGGTCAGTGGCTGCGATCGGAGGGTGCCAGATGATACGCTTTGACCCACGACGAACAACGGACAACCGCCATGCTCATTCGCCCTTTTCAGCCTGACGATTTACCGACGCTCAAGCGGATCATGGTGGCCGCGTTTGATGGCGTGTCGATTGACCAGGGTATGCAAAAGCTCTTTGGGATCATTCACGATCACGACTGGCAATGGCGGAAAGCTCGACACTTGGATGAGGACGCCGCTCGCGAACCGAGCGGCATCTTTGTGGCCGAGATCGACGGCCGCATCGTCGGCTTCATTTCCACCTGGCAAGACCTCGAGGCGGGGATCGGCCACATCCCCAACCTCTCGTTGGAAGCCGACGTCCGAGGCCAAGGCTTGGGGCGCAAGCTGATCGAGTTTGCCTTGCAGCACTTTCGCGAGAGCGGACTGACTCACGCGAAGATCGAAACGCTGGTGCAAAACGCGATCGGCGAGCATCTCTACACATCGCTCGGATTTCGCGAGGTCGCCCGGCAGATTCACTTCGTCGCCGAGCTGTAGGTTTGGCACTCTCGCCCGACCGGACGGACAAGAGTGCCCATCCTATGGCTTCGGCGAATACTCGGTCGCCTTCATGTAGACCGATTCGACTTTGGCCACGATCTTCCCGTCCTTCTCGGACTCATCGCGTGCCTTGGCCCAATCCGGATCGGCGCGGAAACCTTCCCAGGACTTCTTGGCCGCTTCCGGGCTGGCGTGCCAGATGACGTAGATCAACGTGTTGTTCGCCGTCTTCTCATCGGTCGGCGTCCAGTACATGACGTTTTTCATGCCATGCTTCTCGAACAGCTTCATGGTGTGGTTCTTGAACCGAGCATGCAGGTTCGGCAAGCGGCCTTCATGAGTGATGTAGGTTCGCAGTTCAAAGACTCCGGTCATCTTCGGCTCCTCGCCAATGGTGGAGTTGGATCGCAAGGCGACGATGGCCAGCAACACGCTCAGCACGAGGCCCCACGCGGACAGGGAATTCAACTTCATGATGCGTCACTCCGGGAATGTGTGAAATTTCGCTCGGCACCCTCACCGAACGTTGGCCTGAAGCATAAGCTGGCCTGAGATCGCCCGAAACTCACGGCTCAAGAACGAGAGACTTGCGATGAGTGACCTCAGTCACAGTCAGATCGGACAAATCGCGATCATCGTGCATGACGTTCCGAAAGCGGTGACGTTTTATCGCGACTCGCTCGGCCTGAAGCTGCTGTTCGAGATGCCGCGCATGGCGTTCTTCGACTGTGGTGGCGTGCGGTTGATGCTCGGCATCCCAGAGACGCCGGAGTTCGATCACCCCAGTTCGATCCTGTATTTCAAAGTCCCCGACCTGCGCGAGACGCACCAAACGCTGACCGCGCGCGGCGTTGAGTTCGTCGCCCCGCTGCACTTGATCGCCAAGATGCCCGACCACGAACTCTGGATGGCTTTTTTTCGTGACCTCGACGGCAATACGCTGGCATTGATGAGCGAACTGCATTTTTAAGGAGCGTCTCATGCCGATCACTTATCTCAATTTGGTCGAAGCCTACCGAGCAGCCCACCCGGCACAGGCTCATGCCCTGCGATTCGCGTTGGAGGACGCCGGGATTCGTGCTGTCATCCAGAATGAAGCCCTGCAAGATGCGATCGGGGACATCCCCGGAGGTTGGTCGTCCGCTCCGCGAATCATGGTCGAAGAATCGCAATTCGCCGCCGCGCAAGAAATCATCAGACAGACCGACCACAGCGAAACCACAACCTCCGGATTGAAACCCAGTGAAACCGCGATCGCGTTGACCGGTGCATTCTTCGGCATTGCGGGAGCGGCATTGGCTCCCGGCACGATCGCCGAACCGGAGCCAGTTGAAACGACTCGCTGTTTGGGCTGCGATGCGATCATGGCCGAAGCCGAATCGACATGCCCGAACTGTGGCTGGTCCTATGCGATATCCGATAGGCTTGAGCTTGCTGACGAATTCCTTGAGGACTCGTAAGACGCCGTTTTGACCGCCTCCAGGGATACAAATAGACGTCCGCTGTGATTCGACCTGTTGACCACTGGCTTTGCGCTTTCGCTGCAACGTGGTCTCGGCCAAACTAGTGCCGTTGCCGGTTCGCGGTTCTGCGAGGAAAGGGCGATGACGATGCGTCTGTGGCTTTTGTTGTTCGTAGTGTTGCTGAGCTTGGTTGGCGGTTCGCGACACGCCGCCGCTGAGGAAACTCCCGTCCCGAAGTTTGAAACGGACATCGCTCCGATCTTGGCCACGCGCTGCCTCAAGTGTCATGGCGATGGAAAGCTCGAAGCGGGCTTGGATCTGCGGCGCAGGTTTCTAATTCTCAAAGGGGGCGACAGCGGTGCGGGGTTTGTCGCGGAGAAACCGGACGACAGCTTGCTCATCCAAAAGATCATGGCAGACGAGATGCCGCCCAAGGACGAAGGCCGGCTCGATGACAAACAGAAGGCGCTCTTGAAACGCTGGATCGTGACCGGAGCCAAGACCGTCACGGAGAAAGAAGCACCAATCGACGAGGCCGAACAAGCCAGTCGGTTGTCCGATGAAGACCGGGCGTATTGGGCCTTCCAATCGCCGAAGCGACCGTCCGTGCCACGTCTCGCAGATTTGAAATCTCAAATCTCAAATCCCATTGACGGATTCGTCCTCGCCAAGCTGGCTGAGAAGGGACTGTCGTTCAACGCCGAAGCTTCCAAGTCTGTGCTGTTGCGGCGCGTCACCTTCGATCTGCTCGGTCTGCCGCCGTCGATTGACGAATTGGATGAGTTCCTCGCCGACGAGTCGCCTGATGCCTACGAGAAACTCGTGGACCGATTGCTCGCGTCGCCACGATTTGGAGAACGTTGGGGGCGGCAGTGGCTCGACATCGCGGGATATGCGGACTCGGACGGCTACCTCGCGGCGGATCGCCTTCGGCCGGAGGCATGGCGGTATCGCGATTGGGTCATTCGAGCGTTCAACAGCGATCTGCCGTATGACCAATTTGTGACGCAGCAGTTGGCGGGCGACGAACTCAGCGACTGGCGACGAGCCGATGAGATCACTCCAGAGACTTACGACCAACTTGTCGCCACCGGCTTCCTACGAACGGCGCTCGACCCGACCTATCCGGGCTACATCGAACCGAACGAGGTCTATCAAGTGTTGGCCGACACGATGCAGATTGTCGGCACGACGTTCCTCGGCCTGACCGTGCATTGTGCTCGGTGTCATCAACACAAGTTCGATCCGATATCTCAACGCGACTATTACTCGCTGCAAGCGGTGTTCGGCGGGGCGCTCGATCCTGTTCGCTGGCAACCGTCGGAGGTGCGCGGGATCCCCTTCGCCAGTGAGGCCGAAGAGGCACGCATCAACGAGCACAACAAGCAGGCTGACGCGCGCATCGCCGCGCTGACGGCATCGCTCAATGACCTGACGTTGCGAGCCCGCCGCCGCTTGCTGGCCCGGTGGATGGCTGATGGCCGCAAGCTGATGGCTGATATTCCAACCCAAGACAAGCTCATCGCCGCGATCATCGTTGAACCGGCGAAACGGAATGCCGAACAGAAGCAGCTTGTCGAACAACACGCTGCCGCAAACGTGTCGCTCGCAGAGGGCGACCTGGTCAAGAACTTCGACGAATACCGCGAGGACAGCGTTAAGCTGAAAACTGCGATCGCCGCGGAACAAGCGTTGAAGAAGACGATCACACGCATTCGCGGACTGGCCGACCACGACGAGAAGGCGGCTGTCGGCCACATCTTGCGACGCGGCGACTACAACAAGCCCGGAGCGGAGGTAGCCCCCGGTGTGGTTGAGGTGCTCGCGCCCGCCGGTTTCCAGCTCGCTCCACAATCCGGCTACAAAACGACCGGCCGACGCACGGCACTCGCTCGCTGGCTGACAGCCCCGGAGCACCCACTGCTGGCTCGCGTGCATGTGAATCGAGTGTGGGCCGCGCACTTCGGCCGAGGCATCGTTCCGACGCTCGCCAACTTCGGCCGCAGCGGCGTGAAGCCTTCGCATCCGCAGTTGTTGGACTGGCTGGCAACGGAGTTCGTAGTCCCGCCTTTAGGCGGAACGAACGCGGAAACCAAAACAGTTCCGCCTCAAGGCGGGACTACGAACTGGTCACAAAAACGTCTTCACCGATTGATCGTCACCTCCGCCGCGTATCGGCAATCAGCCGACCTCGACGCGGTGAAGCAACAACTCGATCCCAACAACATCCTGCTGGGGGCCTGGTCGCCAAAGAGGCATCATGGGGAGGTCGTGCGCGACAGCCTGTTGACTGTTTCCGCTCGATTGAACCCGACACCGTTCGGCAAATGGGCGAACGTTGCCGCGCAAGGAGACGGCTCGGTCATCGACACCGACGACGAACCGGGACGTCGCCGTTCGATCTATCAAATCGTCCGCCGCAGCCAGCACCTCACCATGCTGGAGCTTTTCGACACACCTCTGATGGAAGTGAACTGCCCGGAACGGACGGTCTCAACTGTTCCACTGCAAGCCCTCGCAATGCTGCACGGGCCGATGTCCGATCGCGCGGCAGGTGGTCTGAGCGATCGCATCTGGTCTGCCGCCGCCACCGATCCCGATCGAATTCGGTTTGTGTTTCGATTGCTGTTCACTCGCGAGCCAACCGCCACGGAAACCGACCGCATCGTACGAACGCTCTCAGAACTTTCGAGAGAACAACTGGCGAACAAGCCCAACCCAACCGACACAGACAAAGAAGCCGCGATCAAAGCCGCGTGGCGGCAAGTTGCTCTCGTGCTGCTCAACAGCAACGAGTTCGTGTATGTGCATTGAACGAGGATCGAATGATGCTTTTCCCAACTGACTCGACTCGATTCGCGGATGTCGTCTCCCGCCGCGATCTGTTTAGTCGCACTGCGTCTGGCTTCGCCGGGATCGCCTTGGGCGGAATGCTTTGCGAGGAAGCCGCACGGGCGGAAGGATCAAATGGCGTTGGAGGTGGATTCCATTTTGCTCCGCGAGCCAAGGCGGTCATTCAGCTTTTTCAACATGGTGGTCCTAGTCACATGGACCTGCTAGATCCAAAAACGGAGTTGACCAAGCAGGATGGCAAGCCGATGCCGAAGTACTTCACGGACCTCGTGAAGATCTCCGCTCACGGCAATCTGCTGGGTAGCCCGTTTAAGTTTCGTCCGCATGGCGAGTGTGGCGTCGAGTACAGCGAACTTTTGCCGCACACGGCGAGTTGTGCCGATGACATCGCCGTCATCCGCTCGATGCACTGCGAACACAACAACCACGAGCAGGCGTTGTGGCAGATCCACACCGGCCGCATCGTCACCGGTCGGCCGACGATTGGAGCTTGGGTCAGCTATGCGCTCGGCAGTGAGAACCAAAATTTGCCGTCGTATGTCGTGCTCCGAAACGACAACGGCCTGCCGACGGATGGGACGCGCAACTGGTCCAGCGGTTTCCTGCCGCCTCGATTTCAAGGGGTCCACTTTCGCAACAAAGGAACTCCGGTGCTTTACCTGCAACCGCAGAGTGCCGTCTCTGACAACACGCAGCGATTGCGACGGGACTTGTTGCGACAACTCAATGACGAACACCTCGCAAAGCAACCGCGCATCGCACCTGACTTGGAAGCTCGCATCGCCAGCTATGAGTTGGCTGCGCGAATGCAGTTGTCCGCCGGCGCGGCATTGAACCTTGCCGAAGAGACCGCCGAGACACAAGCGGCCTACGGACTCGGTCAATCCAAGACCGACAGCTATGGACGGCGCTGCTTGATCGCTCGGAGGTTGATCGAGCGGGGAGTTCGTTACATCCAGATCTTTGTCGAAAGCCAAATCTGGGACACGCACGCGAACAACGCCAACGGCACGCGGAGCTGTTGCGAGCAAACTGATCAGCCGGCTGCGGCGCTCTTGAAAGACCTCAAGCAGCGCGGGTTGCTCGATAGCACACTCGTCGTCTGGGGGGGCGAGTTCGGACGGACGCCCGTCAGTCAATCGGGCGACGGCCGCGATCATCACAAGCAAGGCTTCTCGATGTGGATCGCCGGCGGAGGCATCAAGGGGGGCCAAGCCTACGGCGCGACGGATGAACTCGGCTATCACGCTGTCGAGAACCGCGTCATGGTCGCTGACTTGCACGCCACGATCCTGCACCAGCTTGGCTTGGACCACAAGCGAGTCACCTACAACGTCCACGGTCGCGACGAACGGTTGACCGACGTCTATGACGCGAAGGTGTTGACGCCGTTGCTGTCATGAGTGCTTTATTTCGCGGCTTTGCCCCAACGGGGCGAGACTCGATAGTCCAGGGCGCAGTCCTGGGTGACGGAGCAAAGAACATCGGTCAACCCCAACGGGGCGTAACTCCACGGTGGCATTGCCAGGGTTTCGCCCAGTTGGGGCTAGCTGACTCTCCCGGGCTCGTGCCCCAGGCTTTCGAGTTGCGACCCTTCGGGCCGAAAACAAGAAACAAATCCCGCCCGATGGCAAAGCCTCATCAAACTCAACTTTGCATCATCCCTGGTCGAATCCAACCCAATCAATCGGGCGACTACGAGCGCAGGCTTAGAAGTACCCGTACTGCGGGCCGTAGAACCGGTTGTTGAAGTTTCCGAAGTACCGGTTGTTGTAATAGGCGCGACCGCGAGGCAATGAGCCGGGGCCGACGATACTCGGCGACTGACTTCGGATCTTGGGGACTCGGCTGCTGACCTGTGGCCGTTGGCAAATGGGAGCCGACTGCTGGAACAGGCCCAGCGAGTGGTCTTCCGCCTGTGAGCGGGAATCCTCAGCACAGACGCATGCAGCCACCAGCAGGGTGGCACCGATGATTCGAGACATCGTGAACTCCTTCGATTTGGTTCCACGAGGGATATCGGCCAGATGCGATCGCCCGATGGGGTCGATTAGAAAGGCTGGACGTGTTTCACCGCCGACGAGACGAATACTCTTCGTAATCGGGAGACTACAACAATGGATGAATCAGTGGATTCGTCGCCGCATTGGTGTCGTCGACCGTGACTTGTTGCGCCACACGATTGCTTGTGGCTCCGGAGTCATCGGTGAGTTCAAGATCGACGAACCTGACACCAATCGCACTGGCGATTGGTGCCGAGAACTCCACGCTTTGCAGCAACGCTTCCAGAGCATCCTGGCTGGTTGCTCCGGTGAAGCTGATGACCAACGGGGTGCTGCCCGTTCCTCCCGTGAATGTTCCGAAGGCTGTGCTGTCGAAACTCACGATGCCAGCCGCCGCGACGATGTCTCCACCTGCCAATGACTGCGAGCGAATCCCCAAGAGATCGGTGGCGGCCCCATTGATCGTGCGCACGATCAATTGACCGGTCGCGAAGTTCGGAGAGTCGGGGTCGGATATGGCGGCGTCCGCGGCGACGAGCACGGCAGAGCCTCCGGCGATCACGTCGACTGGCACGCCGGGAATGCTGAGCGTGGGAGCCACGTTGACATTGATGTCTTGTAGGCTGGTGTAGGAGTTTCCGCGTGCCAAGTTGATGTTCTGCGTATTGAAGTGACCGCTGGCCTTGCGGAATGCGTACTCGACGACATCGCCATCGGCATTGATTTGGAAAACGTGGCGATCACCGCCGGGTGTCATATAAGTGCCAGGAGCGCCAAACACTTTGTTGGCGGGAACGCGGTCGCCGCCCCCTTTCATGATGTCGTTGGTCAGGTTGGCGGCGGTCCAACTCTTCGAGGCTGTGAGTTTTTTCTGAAAGTGGATTCGGATCATTTTTCCCGGCAGCGGTTTTTTGCTGCGGGGTTTTTTGGTCCAGTTCGTGTTGGATTTTGGCAACGGGATTGTTGCCGTCGTTGGTCTCGATTCCTGGTC
>SXGT01725618.1_pt1 | contig 18230 bp, 19 predicted proteins | sample 3176221 | NCBI WGS metagenome assembly SXGT01 (sample SAMN11356862, study PRJNA531348) | freshwater metagenome | isolation source: freshwater sample F1-120 | place: China: Fuxian Lake, Yuxi | collected 2017-12-25
CCGTGCTCTCCGTGGTGCAATTCCGTGTCTGGAAGGGGATGACGTGCGCCGAAACGGGCGTTCACGCGGCGCGACGCTGCTCCATCTCGCCGTCCCGGACAGCCCAGGATCGCCACGCGCCCTTCACCATCCGTCGCAGGAACAGCTCGCTTGCGTTCTCGGGTCGGCCCTCCACGAGCCGGAGGTGATCGAAGCCCGCAGAGGGGCCGAACTCACCGATACGCCGCTTCGTCCACGCCCCGGCGCCGCGAGCCCCGCCTGCCTCGGCTCGCTTCGGGACGGTCGCGGGGGCTCGCCAAGATGAACGTGTTCAAGTTTCTTCGTCCGGGCGGTTGCGAAATGGTGAACGCGTTCATATCTTGAAAGTGAACACGTTCAACGGAGTCCCCAGATGGCCCACGACCACGGTGTCCCGCTTCCCCATCAGCACGGAGAAGTTCGCTTCAGTCTGGCCAAGATCGCGTGGAACGGCACGCTCCTGGCGTCGCTCGGGCTCGCGCCGTTCTACTTCGACGTCGGCGCGGCCTGCTTCGCGGCGGCGATGGCGCTCGGGGTGCTGGCGGTCGGGCACAGCGCCGGGTTTCACCGGGGCATCATCCACGGCGCGTACCGGATGGGACGCACGACCGAGCGGGTGCTCACCTACGTCGCGGTGCTGGCGGGCATCGGCGGGCCCCTCGGGATGCTGCGGATGCACAACACCCGCGACGGCCACCAGAACCGGCCCGAAGCGCCGGACTACTACACCTTCGCACACTCCGCGTGGCAGGACGCCACCTGGTACCTCTTCTGTGACCACACCGGCCCGCCCGCCCCGATCGACCCCGCCCGGGAGCACGATCCATACTTCCGGGCGTTGGAGGCGACCTGGAGGCTGCAGGCGTTGCCGTGGATCGTGGGGCTCGCCCTCTTCGGGGGGCTCCCGTGGGTGGTGTGGGGGTGGGGAGTGCGCACCGCGGTGTGCGTCCTCGGGCACTGGTTTGTGAACTACCAGGCGCACACGGTGGGCTACCGCCGGTGGCGCATGCCCGGGAGCGGCGAAGAGGGGAGGAACCACCTGCTCTGGGGCGCCCTGGCGATGGGGGAAGGGTGGCACAACAACCACCACGCCTGGCCCGACTCGGCGCGCTTCGGTGTCGGGTGGTGGGAGCTGGACCCGGGGTGGTGGGTCGTGTGTGCGCTACGCGAGCTGGGGCTCGTGTGGGACGTCAAGACCTGGGCGGCGGGGGCGACCCTGCGGGCCACGGCGGAGGCCGTGCCCATCGGCACCCTGCGCGCGGCCTGGGCGGAGCATGATAGCGGCCGGGCGTGAAAGAACGCGTCGCCCTCACCCCCAAGTCGGAGCGTAGCCGCGAGCGGATTCTCCAGGCCGCCCTCTCGCTCTTTGCGGAGCGAGGCTTCCAGGGCACCACGATGCGCGACATCGCCGGCCGGGCCGAGGTCTCGTTGGGGCTCACCTACCGCTACTTCGCCCGCAAGGAGGACCTGGCGGTCGCGCTGTACGAAGAAATGTCCGAAGCGCTCTTGTTCCAAGCCCAGAATTTGTACGGTGGAACCATCGGTGAGCGCTTCGGTGTGCTCATGCGTGCGAGCATCGAACACCTCGAGGCCCACCGTGGGGCGTTCTTGGCGCTCGCGGCCCGTGCGTTCGACCCGGCCGACGACATCGGGGTGCTCGGCAGCGCCACCGCGACGATCCGCGAGCGCGCCCGTGCCGGGATGTCGGCGTTGGTCGATGGTGCGGACGACGCGCCGGCGGGGCCCCAGGAGCGGGCCGACCTGGCCGACGCGTTGTACACCGCCGACCTGCTCCTGGTGCTCATCTGGACCCAGGACAAGGACCCGGAGCGGCGCGCCACCCACGACGCGATCGCGGCGGCGGTCGAACTGGTGGGCGCCGCGCGGCCGCTCCTCGCGACCTTCTTCGGCGCGAGCACGCTGGCGAGGGTGGCGGGCGTCGCGGGCCGGCTGGGCATCGGGAGGCGCGCGGAGTGAGCGGGTCCTCGGCCATGTACGGCACGCGGCTCTTCGACCAGCCCGAGCACGCCGGGGTGCGCGCGCAGGTGCAGGAGTTCGTGGGCCGGCCGGGGCCGCTCGGGGTCGAGATCGGCTTTGACCATGGGATGTGCATCCTCGACCGGGCGCGTCGGTTCCCCGAGGTGCGCCACCTGGGGGTGGAGCTGCGCGAGGCCCGGGTCGCCGCCGCGGCGCCGCACGCGCCGGCCAACTGCCGGTTGTGGCGTATCGACGGGCGCACCCTCTTCGCCGCCCTGTTGCCGGAGTCGTGCGTGGACTGGGTGTACGTACTCTTCCCGACGCCGCCTTCGGGACCGAAACGTGCGCTCTTGACCCCCGCCTTCGCCGAAGCGGTGGCGCGGGCGTTGCGGCCGGGGGGCGTGGTGTGGTTGCGCACGGATGTGCCCGCGCTCGCGGCCGAGGCGCGGCGGGTCTTCCCGTGGCGGGAGGCGGGCCCACCGCCGTTGGGCGAAGCGCTGAGCCGGCGCGAGCGGGTGTGTCGGCGGGACGGCATCGAGGTCTTCACCCTGTGCGTGGAGCGGCCATGAACGCCGCCGACTGGTCCGAGGCGACGCGGCGGGTCGTGGCGGAGGCGTGCCGCCCCCACCCGGACGACGTGGTCGTCGTCGTGGGGCCGGAGTGGGCGCTGGTGGCGCTCGTCGCGCCGTCGGTCGCGCACGTGGTGGTCGTCGCCCCCGGTCCGGCGCCGGCAGGGGTGGGTGCGAACGTTTCGACACAAGCCAACCTTGTTCCCTTGCCGGAACGTACCTCCATGGTGTTGGTGCACGACGAGCTCCGGCGGCGGGAGCCGTCTGCCCAGCGCACGTTGGTGGCCGACCTCGGGCGGGCCCTGCCCAAGCGGGGGCTCCTGGTGGTGGGAGACGTCCTGTGGTCGATGCCGCCCGACCAGGTCGACGAGCCGGAGCAGTTCGGCGCCGACATCGGGAACGCGCCGCGGGTGGCGACGCTGGAGGGCTGGCTCCGGGAGTCGGGGTTCTTGCCCGACACCCACCGCTTCGGCGTGGGCCGGGCGGTGTGCGTGGCGCTCCGGGCGTAGGCCGGAATAGCCCTCGCCGATGCGCCTGTTCGTCACCGGGGCCAGCTCCTTCGTCGGCGCCCACTTCTGCACCCTCGCGTCGCGCAGCGGCCTGGTGGTGCACGGGCTCCATCGGCGCACGCCGCTGGCGCTCCGGGGGGTCGTCTCGGTGCGCGGCGAGGTCGCCGAGGTCCGACCGTCGCCGGGAAGCGAGGTCGTCGTGCACCTCGCGACCAAGGTGATGGCGCGCGACGCGCGGGAACAGAACCGTCGGATGCTCGACGCGGTCTTGTCGTGGGGGCTCCCGGTCATCTACGCGTCGAGCACGGTGGTGCACTGGCCGCGGCAGAACGAGTACGCCCGGTCGCGCGTGGAGGACGAAGCCCGGGTGCGGGCCAGCGGGCTGCCCTACCTGATCGTGCGTCCTTGCGCGCCGTACGGAGCGCGGCACCCCGAGCACACCCCGGCGCACAAGGAGAGTTTTCACACGCTCGCGCGCTTGTGCCGGGGCGCGCCCGTGGTGCCGGTCCTCGGGGACGGGAACTACCGCCGGCAGCCGGTGCACGTGGACGACTTCAACGGCGCGATCCTGGCCCTGCTCCAGCGCGGCGTGTGGGGGGCCTCGTTCGACGCCGGAGGCCCCGAACCGTTGGCGTTCCGCGACATCGTCCGGGCGCTGGGGGGACGGCGGGTCTTGCCGCTCCCACGCCCGCTCTTGAAGGTGATCGGCCCGATGGCCGGGTTGAGCGCCGACGTCGTGTCCACCTTCGACACCGACGACGTGGTCGATCCCGCGCCGTTGGCCGCTGCCTCGGGGCGCACCCCGCGCCCGTTCGACCCCGCGGCCCTCGCCAACGTGTAGCCTCCGCCGGTTCAGCTCCGGAAGAGCTCGCGCACCGCGCGGCGCACCACGTCCGGCAGGTCCTGGTACGCACGCGCCCGGTACAGGCGACCGCGGCCGGCGCGCGCCATCGCCAGGCACGCCCGCGCACCCTGGGGGTGGTGGTCGCCCACGTGCACCAGGTGGAGGCGTGGAAACGTGAACGCCGCGCGCGTGGGATCGGCGCCCACGTTGGCGACGCCGTCGGTGAAGCACAACCCGACCCGTTCGCGCCGGCGCCCCCGCCGGAGCTGCTCACGGCCGGCGACGAGGCCACCCTCGATGTTGGTGTAGCCCTGGGCCGGCACCTCGAGCACCCGCCGCACCACCTCGCGGATCGGGAGCACCTCGCCCGCGCGCACGAGCACGTGCGGCACGGTGTCGAACGCGACGACCGCGACATGCTCGAGCTTCATGCGCAGGATGGCGGTGGCCACCGCGACCAGCGCGATCTTCTCGCCCGTCATCGACAACGACATGTCGAGGACCGCGACCACGTCGGCCTCGCGGGGCACGCGGCGCACCAGGCGCAGATCTTCGGGGGCCCACGGGCGCGGGCGCTCGAGCGTGGCCTCCAGGTCGAGGTCCCCCGCTTCGGGCCAGCCCGCTTCGACCACGCGCATCGGCCGCGCGGCGTGACGCACCAGGGCTTGCGCCCGCTCCACGACCGCCTGGACCGCGCGTTCACGAACGGCCTGGCGAACCGGCGGGTCGCGGAGCTGGCCCTGAAGGCGGCGCCAGGCGGTCGCCGCCTGCCAGCCCGAGGGGAGGGCCTCGGCGCTCCCGGTGGCCGGGGGCGCGGCGGCGCCGTGCACCGGGGCGGGGGTGGCGTCGGGCTCGCGGGGGGCGGTCGCCGGTCGCGCGAGCACTACGCCCGAGCGGCGACCCCCGCTTTTTTTGCGAGGTCGTCCAGGACCGTGGCGAGGGGGGTGGCTCCCGGGTCGACCAGCTCGATGCGCGTGGGGAGCGCGAGCTGGGCGGCGCGGCGGACGTCGCCCCCGAGGTGTACGGCGAGGTCGGCGATCGCGATGGCGGCGCGCACGCTGGCCCCGCGCCGGATGCGCGGATCGGACCGCGTGGCGCGGGTGAGCGCCACCGCCTCGGCCACCAGGGCGGGGTCGGGCGCGCAGCGTGCGTCGCGCAGGACGATGGCCGTTTCGTCGGCCTCGTCCTGGTAGTCGAGCCGGACCAGCTCGAACCGGTCCAGCAGCGCCTCGGAGAGCGCGCCGGTGGCCACGAACTCGGTCGGGTTCTGGGTGGCGACGACGGAGAAGCCGGGAGCCGCCACGATCTCGCCGAGGTGGGGCACCTGGAGCCGCCCCTCGTCGAGCGTGGGGAGGAGCACGTTTTGCACCCCTTCCGGCATCCGGTTGAGCTCGTTGACGAACAGCACGCCGCCCGCGCGCATCGCCGCCACGAGCGGGCCGGGGACGAAGTGCTCGGGCCGGTAGCCCTGCGCGAGCACCGCGGGCGGGTCGAAGTGGCCGACGAGTTTTGCCTCGGAGTAGCGCCCGTCGCCGTCGACGCGGTGGAGCGGGCGGCCGAGCGTGGCGCACACGGCCCGGGCGAGCGCGGTCTTGCCGACGCCGACCGGACCTTCGAGGAGCACGTGGCGGGAAGCGGCCACGCACGCGTGCAAGGCCTGGATCTCGGCGCGACGACCGACGATGGAGTCCATACCGGCTGCTATGCCGCGCGCTCGGCCACCGCCGCCCCCACCGTGAGCCCCACCGCGTAGGTGGTGACCTGGGGGTTGACCCCGAGCGAAGTGGGAAACACGCTCGCGTCGGCGATGTGCAGGTTGTCCCAGCCCCAGACCTTGCCGTCGGCGTCGACCACCGAGTCGTCGGCGCGCCGGCCCATGCGGCAGGTGCCGAGGGGGTGGGCGGCGTAGAGCGCGAGGTCCCACGGCGAGGTGTCGTCGGCGAAGGCGCGGCGCAGGTCGGCGCCCTTGGGTACGGCCCCCGCTCCGTGGACCCCGGCCACGACGGCGTCGGCGCCGGCAGCGAAGAACACATCGGCGGTCGTGCGCAGGCCCTCCATCAGGACCCGCCGGTCGGCGTCGCCCAGGTGGTATTCGAGCCCGCCGCGGGTGACGCGCCCCACCGAGTCTTCGTCGTGGACCACGACCCCGGCCATGCCGCACCGCCGCAGGTCGGCCATCCATTGCAGTGCTTCGGCGGGGGGCAGCGCGAGCTGCACCCACGCCTGGTCGGGTGGGGCGTTGTACACCTGGAGGAGGAACCCACGCTCCCACTGGTCGACGTAGTAGCCCTGGGTGACGCCGGTCCACGGCTTGATGTCCGTGGCGAACCGCCCGATCATGCCGGTGGTGGGGTGCACGCGGAGGTGCTCCCCCGCCGGCGCCCCGTACAACCCGTTCTGGAGGAGGAACCGGGGCGTGCCGACGGCCCCGCCGGCGAGGACGAAGTGGCGCGCGCGGACGCGGAAGGTGCCGGCCGCGGTGTCGTCGGTCGGGTTCATCGTGCGGCCGCGCAACGTGTCGACCCGGCCGCCCGTGGTCTCGACCCCGTCGACCCGGCAGTCGGCGTACACCCCGCACAGGCCGGAGTCGACCGCTTCGCCGAGGAAGGTGCGGTCGGCGGAGCGCTTGGCCCCGACCTCGCACCCCTGCTGGCAGGAGCCGCAGCCCACGCAGCCGGGCGCAGCCCGCGCCAACCAGTCCCCCCGGAGGCCGAGCGCGTCGGCCCCGCGTTTGAAGACCCGGTTGTTGTCGCCCTGGACGGCCGGCGGGTTGACGCTGACGCCGAGCGTGTCCCAGATGCGGGCGAAGCAGGACTCCATCCACCCGTCGGTGAACCGACCGCAGCCCGACTCGTCGCGCCAGCGTGCCAGGACCGACGGCGGCGTGCGGAAGCAGATCGCGCTGTTGATGAGCGTGCTCCCGCCCACGCCGCGGCCGCCGGGCAGCACCAGGACGCCGTTGCCGTGGGCCGCGCGCGTGCCCCGCCCCTGGTACAGGTGGCGGAACGCCCACACGCTCTGCGGGCGGAACTGGGAAGGCTGCCAGTGGGAGCCCTCTTCGAGCACCGCGACGCGCAGCCCGCGCGCCACGAGGTTGGCAGCGGCCGCGGAGCCGCCGGCGCCGGCGCCGAGCACCGCGACATCGACCTCGAGGTCGAGCTCGGGCCCATACTCCGGCGCGCCGTGGCGGCCGGGTTCGAAACGATGGAGCATGACGCCCTCCGGCGCGGCGGGCCCGGGCGGCCTAGGCGGCGCCCACGTGACAGTCGGACTGCCAACCGAGGCCCGCGCGCACGGCGGGCGCGTTGAACCACGCCCAGCCCACGCAGGTCTTCAACACCTCGTAGGCCATGCGGCGCGGCACGGAGCCGGGCGCCGACCAGTCGGCGAGGATCTCTTCGCGCACCGGGCGCTCCAGGCGGCTGAAGCGCGCGCCGTGCGTGGCGATGGAGCCGTGCTCGAGACCGCGGAGCAGGTGGCGGAAGACGGGCGCCACCACCGGGTCGAGGTCGTGCGCCAACATCTTGTCGAGCTCGCCCGCCACGTTGACCGCGGCGCCGGCGACACCCACCGGGTTGCCCGGAGGGAAGAACGCATCGGCCAGGGCGGCGACCACCTGCAGCTCGTCGGACGAGAGCAGCGCCCGGCCCGGGGCGGGCGCGGGGAGGGAAGCGAGGACACCACCGGTGCCGGCGAGCGCGGCGCAGGCGGCGGTGGCGGCGAGGAGCTGGCGGCGCGTGATGGGCATGGGATGAAGATACTGACTGGTCGGTCGAGCCGCTACCCTCTGGATGCGAAAAGTTTTACGCACCCCGCGTATCTGGATGCGCACTTCGTCGAAGATACAAGTGAAACGCCGATCTGACGGGTGCGTAATCAAAAGTGTCGTCCAGGTCGAAAATCGCGATCGGTGAGCTACCTCACAAACCCTGCGCGCGTCGGAGCGCGCCGCGCGCCGGACCCCGCCGCCGTCCGGCCCGGTCGCGGCGCGGCGCCCAAACCCGGTTAGCCCGTGGGGCGGAGAGACCCATGTCGTTCGTCCACGGGGGCCGGCTCGTCGCCGAGGCCTTGCACAAGGAAGGGGTGACGCACACCTTCACGCTCTGCGGCGGCCACATCCAGCACATCTACGATGGATGCCTGGATTTCGGCATCCGCGTCGTGGACTTCCGTCACGAGCAGTCGGCGGGACACGCGGCCGAGGGGTGGGCGCGCGCGACCGGGAAGCCCGGCGTGGCGATGGTCACCGCCGGTCCGGGGCTCACCGACGCCGTCACCGCTGCGGCGAACGCGATGCGCGGCGGCGTGCCGATGATCCTCATCGGCGGCCAGGGACCGCGGTTCTTCTCCGGGATGGGCTCCCTGCAGGAGATGGACCACGTCAGCCTGATGCGCAGCATCACCAAGTGGTCGATCAACGTGCCGGAGACGCGGCGCATCCCCGACTTCATGGCGATGGCGTTCCGCAAGGCCACGACCGGCGTTCCGGGGCCGGTGTTCCTGGAGATGCCGTTGGACGTCCTGATGGGGATGGAAGAGGCGGACAACCTGAACTATCCCACGCGGTACCGCACCGAGTCGGTGACGGCGGGCGACCCCGCCGGGGTCCAGGCCGCCGCCGACCTGTTGAGCCAGGCGCAGCGGCCGGTCGCGCTGGTCGGTACGCAGTGGTGGTGGAGCCCGTACAAGGCCGCGATCCACGAGTTCCTCGCCGGCTACGACCTGCCGGTCTTCCTCAACGGCGGGGCGCGCGGCGCGCTGCGTCCCGACGACCCGCGGTTCTTCCGGCTCTGTCGCAACAAGGCGCTCGCCAGCGCCGACGTGATCGTGGTCTTCGGCACGCCGTGGGACTTCCGGCTCAACTACGGAAACGACATTCCCGCGGGCACCAAGGTCATCCACGTCGACCTCGACCCCGACGTGATCGGGCACAACCGCGGCGCCGACGTGGGCATCGTCGGCGACACGGGCCTGGTGATGCGCGGCCTGGCGGCGGCGGGCAAGCGTGCGGGTCCGGAGTGGATCGCGGCGGTACGCGGCATGGAGGACCAGCGCTTCGGCAAGATGGTGGCCGAGCTCCACTCCGACTCGGTGCCGATCAACCCGCTCCGTTTTTCGATGGAGCTCGCGCGCGCGATGCCGAAGAACGCTTCGGTGGTGTGCGACGGCGGCGACATCGTCGGCACCGCCGCGAAGGTGGTCGACGTCTGGGAGCCCGGGCGGTGGATGGACCCCGGTCCGCTCGGTACGCTCGGCGTGGGGCCGGGGTTCGCGATGGCGGCGCGTCTCGCGCGCCCCGCCGACCCGGTGTTCATCATCTACGGCGACGGGAGTTTCGGCCTCAACGGCATGGAGTACGAGGCCGCCGCGCGGCAGGGCATCCCGTTCGTGGGGGTCATGGGCAACGACGGCGCGTGGACCCAGATCCGACGCGGACAGGCCCAGCTCTTCGGGGCGGAGCGGCTGCCCGCGACGAGCCTCGCGTTCACGCGGTACGACCGCATGGTCGAGGCGCTCGGCGGGCACGGCGAGTATGTCGAGCGGCCCGAAGAGATCCGGCCGGCGATCGACCGGGCGTTGGAGAGCGGGAAGCCGGCGTTGGTCAACGTCAAGATCGGCGTGTCGTCGTTCCGCGAGGGCGCGATTTCCGTGTAGTGGCGCGGGGTGGGCGCCGCGCCGCGACCGGCCGGATGGAATCCGAGGCCGGCGCGCGGCGCGCCCAGGGACGACCGGTTCACTCGGCGGCAGGTCCGCCGGTGAGCAGGGGAGGCGGCTGGTCCAGCCGAGCGAGCAGGTCCAACGCCGCGGCCGCGTCCGCGTACGCCACGCCGTCGTCGACGCGGAGCAGCGCCGGTCGCGCGATGGGGTGGACCTCGAGGTCGGCGCGCAACGCCGCTTCGGCGGCCGACCAGTCCGGAGCGCCCTCGCGATGGGGGTGGCGGACCAGCACCTGGCGGCCGATGGCGAGCGCGTCGGCGCTGACCCGGACGGTCAAGACGGCCTCCTCGGCCGGCTCGCCCTCGTCGCCGCCCGAGGGCGCCAGCGCCAGCGCGTGTAGGTTCGACAGCACCGCCGTCATCATCAAGAACGCGATGAGGCAGCTCAGGAAGTCGACGAACGGCACCAGGTTGAGATCCACCGACACGTTCTTTCCGCGGCCACCGGGCAGGGACACACCCATGGGACACCTCCACCACCCACCGACAGTGCGACGGTGGGGGAGTGCGTCAAGCCTCGGTGAACCGCGTCACTCGACGCGGACCATCGCGCAGGTGGTGCCGATGCGCTCGCGCTTCCCGTCGCAGGTCTTGTGGCGGTCGAAGTACACGACGTGCTTGCCCGGCTCGGTGAACGAGATGGTGGTGTCCCAACGCGGACCCCACTTCTTGTCGACCGTGGACTGCAGCTCGGCCTGGCCCTTGACCCAGTCCTTGTAGATGTCGGCCGTGAGGGTGCAGCCGTCGAGGCCCTTCTGCTGGTCCTTCTGCAACATCGCCGAGAACTTGATCATGCCCGGGGCCTGCACGGGCGAGTGCTGGTCGTCGGCGCCCGGCGCCCAGGCGCTGTCGGCGTCCTTGCAGGACTCCCAGGTGTAGTCGGCGTCGGCCTTGATGAACTTGGCCGAGCCGAGCACGTTCTCGAACTCGTTGCGCCGCCCGTCGACCATCGTCTGGTACTTGTCCTGCACGGTGATGCCGCAGGTGGCCGGGTCGACCGCGACCTTGAAGATGCTGCGCAGCTTGTTGTTGGGGTTGTTGTCGGACTTGCGCTGCTGCGCGATCTCGTCGCCCTTGAGCTTCTTGAGCTCGGCGTCGACGGTCTCCTTGACCTTGGCGATGGCGTCGGCCGGCGCGCCCGTGGCGGCGGCGACCTCGGCGGCGTCGCACACGCCGTCGTGCACGGCGGCGGAGGCGTGGCAGAACGCGTCGAGGTGGGGGTCGGTCTCGAGGCAGGTGAGGATCTTGCCCTCGACGCTGCAGTCGTAGCTGAAGACGTCGCTGGACGAGCCGGCGGTGTAGTTGGCCTTGGTGGCGCCACCCTCGTCAAGGAAGCGCATGCGCGCGGTGGGGTCGGGCACGCTCGGGCCCGCGGGCATGGGCTTGTTGTAGACCCAGGCGGTGCCGCCGAGCTTGGTGACGTCGAGCTCGCACTTGGGCTTCTCGACCTTGGCCGGCGGGGGTTGCGGAACTTCGCAGGCGAGCGCGAGGAGGAAGAACATGTGGACTCCGGGAGGCAACGCCGCAATACCGCTCCTTCGGGGCGCGTGTCAAGCGCGCAGGGCTGGGGAGCCGGGCGCGGAGTACCGTGTCCGTTGACGTAAATTTTGCGTCGTGGCTGTCACACTTCTGGTCTGATACTCGAAGGCGCCAACGCTGGATGCTCTGGAGGCTTGACGGCTTCCTTGCTCCCCGGTGTGGTCAGCTCACCGGGCATCTGCTACAAGGGTCGGCGCTTCCCAAACCCCGTCATCGGCCGCAGGCCGAGGAGTCTTCGAATGGCCAACTTGATCGAGTTCTACCGTGAAGGCGGATGGGGTATGCACCTCATCACCGCGTGCCTGTTCACCTCCATCGGCATCATCATCGAGCGCATCAAGGTGCTCTGGCTCGACAGCTCCGAGAACAAGCACGCGCTGCTCACGGGCTTGAACCAGCACATCATGCGCGGTGACGTGCAGGCGGCCATCCGCTGGCTCTCCAGCCAGAAGCAGGGGCCCATCAGCCGCATCCTCCGCGCGGGCCTGATGAAGGCGCACCGTCCCGACAAGGAGATCCAGGCCGCCCTCGATCAGGCGTCCCTCTCCGAAGTGCCCCGCCTCGAGGCCCGCACGGGCTACCTCGCGGTGCTCTCCAACACCGCGACGCTCTGCGCGCTCATCGGCACGATCTCGGGCCTCATCAAGACCTTCGGCTCCCTCTCCGGCGCCGACCCGGCCAAGAAGTCCGAGCTCCTCTCCGCCGGCATCTCCGAGGCCATGCACTGCACGCTGTACGGCCTCGCGTCGGCGGCGGCGGTCATCGTGTTCTACGCGGTCATCCAGGCCAAGACGCAGCACACGCTCGAGGCCATCAACGAGTCCGTCGTGGCCGAGCTCAACTTCGTCCTCTCCAACCGCGCTGCCAAGTCCGAAGGCGCGGCGGCGGTGGGCTGAGCCATGGGCGTTCAGGTCGAGGGAGGCAAGGGCCGCGGTAAGTCCATGGGCGTCGACCTGAACCTGGTCCCGTTCATCGACTTCCTGTCCTGCCTCATCGCGTTCCTGATGATGACCGCGGTGATGACCGAGATCCACTCCATCGAGGTCGAGCAGAGCATCTCTCCGCCCGACCCGAACACCCCGCCGCCCGACCCTCCCCCGCCGCCGCCCCTCACGGTGCATGTGGCCGGGGACTACGTCTGGATCGCGCGCAAGGTGGAAGAGGGAGTTCGCATCGCGAAGGTGGGCGAAGAGCACGACTGGCCGAAGTTGGAAGAGCTCATGGTCAAGGACCACGAGGTCTACCCGACCGAGGACATGGTCGTCATCAACACCGACGACGGCGTCCACTACGAGAACATGATGAAGGTTCTCGATCTGTCCCGCAAGATTGGCTACCAACGGACGGCGCTCGCCGGCGGGCCCGCGTCGGCCACGCCGGATCCTGCGCTGGTTCCGCCGGTGCCCGGAGGTACGCCATGAGCGTCATCGCCCCTGGCCGCCGTCCGGCCTACGCGCCGATCGGTCGCCTCCGTTCCAGCCCGCTGTCGGGCGGCAAGAAGAGTGGCTTCGTCTCGCTGAACCTGACCCCGATGGTGGACATGTTCACCATCCTGGTCGTCTTCCTCATCCAGCTCTTCAAGGCGTCGGGTGAGGTCGAGCTCAGCTCCAAGATCGAGGTCCCTCGTACGCTGGCCAGCCAGCCGCTCGAAGGCGAAACGGGTACCGTCGTGCAGGTCTCCAACGAGATCCTCTTGCTCGACAGCCGCCCGTTCTCGACCGAGGAGATGGGTTCGGAGCTCGACGTGCCGATCCCCGGCATGGTCGCGCGCCTGACCAAGATCCGCGAGCAGAACGAGAAGATCTTCGGTCGTGATCCGACCAAGCCGTACGACGGGATCCTGATCGTCCAGGCGGACATCAAGACCGACTTCCGGCTGATCCGGCGGATCGTCGCCTCGTCCAACGAGGCGGGGTGGGCCAAGTTCAAGTTCGTCACCCAGCCTGCGGCCAAGCCCGCCGGCGAGGGCGCCGCGGCGGAGTAATCCGCCCGTTTGGGAAGCCAGCCGGGCCACCGCGAGGTGGCCCGCGCTGTTTTTCGGAGAAGTGCGTGGCCACCGAGCCCCATCTCGTCGCCCTCGCCGCGTCACTGGAGCGCGAACGGCGGGCGCTGACCGCGGAGGCGGCGGCGCTCCGGGCCCTGCCGCTCGTCGATCGGCGCGCGGCCGGGTTCACGTTGTACCCGCTCCAGGTCGACTCCACCGAGCTGCGGAGCCGCGGCCGGGTGAACGTGGTGCTGCGTGGGCACGAGCTCGATGGGGTCTTCGCGCCGGGCGAGCCGGTGGTGCTCGCTCCGTTGGGGCGCCCGGACGATGGCCTCGGCGGGCGGGTCGAGGGCGCGGAGGAGTCGGTCATCGAGGTACGGGTGCCCGACATCCCGGCGGGGCCGGGGCCGTGGGCGCTCAGCAAGCGGCTGGACTTCACCGCGCTCGATGCGCAGGCCGAAGCGCTGCGGCGGGCGCAGGAGAAGCGGACGCCGCTCGGCGACCTGCTGCTCGGCTACCAGGCGCCGTACCGGCCCGACCCGTACGAGCACCCCGCGTTCGCGGTGCTCGACGCGTCGCAGCGCGCTGCGGCCGAGCTGGTGCTCGGCGCAACCGAGATCGGCCTGTTGCACGGCCCCCCCGGCACGGGCAAGACGCAGACACTCGCCCGCATCCTCGTCGCGCTGCGCGACCTGGGCGAACGGCCCTGGGCCCTGGCGGAGAGCAACGCCGCGGTCGATCACCTGGCCCAGCGCGCCGCCGCAGCGGGGCTCTCGGTGGTGCGCCTCGGCGTGAGCGCGCGGGTGCACACGGCCGTGCAGCCGATGACGCTGGAATGGCGGATCCTGAACGGCCCGCGGGCCGAGGTGATCCGCACGTTGATGCGGCAAGCGGCGCGTACGCAGGGCCCGGAGGGCCTGGAGCTGCGTGATGCGATTCGCGCGGAGTGGGCGGTCGCCAAGCGCGAGGTGCTCGAGTCGGCCGACGTCATCGCGATGACGCTCGGCACGCTCCACACCCGGGGCCGCGATCTCCCGGCGCCACGTACCGCGGTGGTCGACGAAGCGGCCCAGATGACCGAACCGGCGTTGTGGACGCTGGTCGGCCGCGTGAAACGACTCTTGCTGGCGGGTGACCCGCTGCAGCTCGGGCCGGTTGTGAAGTCGCGCGACCCTGGGCTGGAGCGATCGCTGGTCCAGCGGCTCGTGGACGCCGGGTTTCCGTTCCCGATGTTGACCCAGCAGTACCGGTTCAACGACGAACTGCTGGCGTTGTGTGCGGATACGTACGGCGGTCGGCTCCGCTCGCACCCGAGCGTCGCGGCGGCGCCGCGCTCGCCCGCGGCCACCTGGCTGGACACCGCGGGCATGGGGCTGGACGAAGCGCGAGACGGCACCGAGTCCCTGCACAATCCCGGCGAGGTCCGTCTCTTGGGCCGCTTGTGGGAGGAGCTTGTTGCCGAAGGGTATGCGCCGGCCGACGTCGGGGTCATCACCCCCTACCGTGCGCAGTTGCTCCGCCTCCGCGAAGCGCTGCCCGAGCTCGAGTCAGGCACCGTCAACGCGTTCCAGGGGCGGGAGAAGCGCGTGATCCTGTGCAGCTTCGTCCGGAGCAACCCCGAGCAGCAGCTCGGTTTCGTGTCCGACGCGCGGCGACTGAACGTGAGCATCACGCGCGCGCGGGAGCGGTTCTTGGCGGTCGGCGACGCGGCGACGCTCGGCGCGCTGCCGCTGATGCAGCGGCTGATCGACACCATCGCCGCAGGCGGCGGCTACCGGAGCGGATGGGAGTTCGCCGACTGAGCGGGGAGCGCCGCGACGAGGGTGGCGAGCTCCGGATCTGTGGCGAGCTGGTCCGCGAACGGGGAGTGAAAGTCCGGAGCTCCGGACAACGGCACGTCCGGCACGAGGCCCGCGCCGAGGGGGCGGCCGTCGGGCAGGAGGTAGTGTCCCACCGTGAGCTTCAACGCCGAGCCGTCCGGGTAGGGGAAGATGTTCTGGACCGTGCCCTTGCCGAAGGTGGGCCGCCCGGCGATGCGCGCGCGACCCAACTTTTGGAGCGCGCCAGCGGCGATCTCGGCGGCGCTCGCCGACTCGCCGTCGACGAGCACCAAGACCGGCTGGCTCCAGTCCGCGCGCGACGCCGTCGCCGTGACCGCGCGGTCGGGTTCGCCGCGTTGGCGCACGGTCACGATCGTGCCGCTCCCGACGAACCGGTCGACCAGCCGCGCCGCTTCGTCGACCTGGCCGCCGGGGTTGCCGCGGAGGTCGAGCACGAAGGCGCGGGGCGCAGGCCGCGTGGGCACGGCGCGCGCGAGGGTCTCCACGACGGGGTCGTGGAAGTGGGCCACGCGGAGCCACACGACGCCGGAGTGCACCTCGACCCGGGCGGCCGGCTCGCGGGCGATGGCACGGACCAACGCGTAGCTCTTGGCCTCGCCGCCACGTCGGGCCGTGAACTGCACGACCTCGCCTTCGCGGCCGACCAGGCGCGCCGGGTCGTCGCCCTCGATGCAGTCGCCCACGCGGAGGCCGACGCGCTCGGCGGGCCCCCACGGTTCGACGGACTCCACGCGCAACCCGCAGGGATCGGCCACCACCTTGGCGCCGATGCCCAGCTCCAACCCCGCCTCGTGCGCACGCATGCGGCCCCAGGTGTCGGGGGGGAACCACGCGGAGTGCGGGTCGAGCGCGCCCGCCATCCCGCCCAGCGAAGCGTGCACCAGGCGGAGGAGGTCGGGCGGCTCGGCGGCGTGTGCGTCGATGTCGCTGAGCACGCGCGCGTACAGCTCGAACCCGGCGTAGGGGTCGGCGGCGCCCAGGAGCGCGGCCGCCGCGAAGCCGGCGACGAAGGCGCCGAGCGTGCGCGCGCCGGGCCGGGGCGGGCCGCTCATCGGGCGAGCCACTCCGTCGGGTCCTGCGGCGTGCCGTTGTAGCGCAGCTCGAAGTGGAGCTGCGGCACGGTGTCCTCCGCGAGGCCCGTGGTGCCGACCGTGCCGAGCACGTCCCCGACACGCACCGCCTGGTCGACCACCACCTTCAGCCCGTTGGCGTGAGCGTACAGCGTGGCGTAGCTGCCGTGCTGCACCATCACCATCTGGCCGTACCCCTTGACGTAGCCGGCGCGCGTGACCGTGCCGTCGGCGACCACGCGGAAGGCCGACCCGGCCGCCGCTTCGAAGTCCAGCCCGTTGTTGACCACCCGAACGCCGGTCGCCGGATCGGTGGTGCCGCCGAACCCGCGCAGCAGGCGGCCCGAGACCGGGCGCGGCAGGCGTCCGCGGAGGCTGCGGAAGTCGACGTTGGCGGTCGCGGCGGCGCTCTCCGGCATCGTCGCTTCGCGGGCGCGGACCGAACCATCGAAGTCGCTGCGCGCGGTGGCGGTCTCGGTGAGCACCCGCGCCGTCAGGGCCTGGCTGCCCCGGATGTCGCGCAAGAGCGCGCGCCGCCGTGTGCGCTCGGCGTCGAGGCTCTCGCGCTGCACGACGAGCTGGTCGCGCAACTGACGCGTGGCGGCGTTGGCCGCTTCTGCCTTGGCGGCCGCGTCACGTCGTGTCGTCGCCAACGTGGCGAACTCGGTGGTCCGCAGCTCGTCGGCGGCGAGCGCCGACCGCAGGTAGGCCGCACGCCGGCGCAGCTCGAGGGGGTCGCCCGCGCCGAAGAGCAGCCGCAGGACCCCGAAGCGGCGCAGGCGGTACAGGCTCCGCACGAGCGCCCGGGCGCTGTCGGCGCGCAGGCTCACGTGGGTTTCGGCCTCGGTGGCCGCGGCGAGCGCGGCGGCGTGGTCGGCCTCGGCCGCGGCGAGGGTGCCCTCCAGGGTGGCGAGCTGCACGTCGAGGGTCGCGATCTGCGTGTCGTAGGCTTCGATCTCTCCGAGGAGCTGCCGGTCGTCGCCTTGCCCCAGGGCCAGCGCGGCGCAGAGGAGCCACGCGCCGCCGGTCACGCGAGCCGACCCAGGAACCGGCGTACGGCCAACCAACTCGCCGAAATGCCGACCGCGACCCCGAGGGCGACGAGCCCCGCGATGGGGCCGGCGCCCAGGAAGGCCCCCGCACGTTCGTCGAACCCGAGGGGAATGCTCTGGTGCAGGCGGGCGAGCACCAGCGCGTGCACCGCCTTGAGCACCACCAGGGCGAGCCCGGCGCCGACGAGCCCCTGCAGCACGCCCTCCACGAGGAAGGGCGCGAGGATGTAGCGGTCGGTGGCCCCGACCAGCCGCAAGATCTCGAGCTCGTCGCGGCGCGAGTACACCACCAGGTTGATCGTGTTGCCGACGAGGAAGAACGAGGCAACCACGAGGATGCCCCCGAGCACGAAGCCGAGCAGCTCGAGCGTCGCCAAGAAGCCACCCGCCCGCTCGACCCACTCGCGGCCGTAGTCGATCTCCGCGTAGCGACCGGTGGCCCGGAGGGACTCGGCGAACGTGTCCATCGCTGCGGGGCTGGTGTGTCCGGCCCGGAGCGTGACCTCGAGGCTGGCCGGCAGCGCGGACTCGCCGAGCTCGGTGAGGAGCGGCTCGACCTCGGGCATCTCGCCCTTCATCCACTCCGCCGCCTGGGCGCTGGTGACCAGCTCGACCGCCGACACCTCGGGGCGCCCGGCGAGCGCGGAGTGGGCGGCCGCCTGGTCCTCGGCGGACACCCCGGGCGCGAAGTACGCGCTGAGGTGGACGTCTTGCTGCCAGCCGCTGACCACCGACTCGAGCGCCCCGACCACCAGGCCGTAGACGCCGAGCAGCACCAGCGCCGCGGCGATGACGCCGGTGCCGACGGCGGCGAGGTAGGTGTGCTCGCGCAGGCCCCGCAACGCCCGTTGCAGCGCGCGCGTCATGCCCGCCCCCCCTTCACCGTGCCGCCGACGACCAACCGGCCGTCCACGAAGCGCAGCTTGCGGTACGGGAACCGGTCCATCAGGCCGACGTCGTGGGTGGCGACGAGCACCGTGGTGCCGCGCAGGTTGATGGCCTGGAGGATCTCCATGACCTCGACCGCCATCGCCCCGTCCAGGTTGCCCGTCGGCTCGTCCGCGAGGAGGATGGCGGGGTCGTTGACGATGGCGCGGGCGATGGCCACGC
>SXGT01688152.1_pt1 | contig 18226 bp, 18 predicted proteins | sample 3176221 | NCBI WGS metagenome assembly SXGT01 (sample SAMN11356862, study PRJNA531348) | freshwater metagenome | isolation source: freshwater sample F1-120 | place: China: Fuxian Lake, Yuxi | collected 2017-12-25
CTCGCGCAGCAGTTCGAGATACACAAGCGTCTTGCCGCTCCCGGTTACACCGTGGAGCAACGTGACGCTGCCCGGCTGTGCCGCCTTCAATGCTGCAATCACGCCCTGCTGCGGCTGCGTCGGGGTCACCGGATTCAGTGAGCCACTCGAATCTCGACTGGCGAACGGATCACGCGCGACGGTTTCGCGGGCGATGGTGATGAGTCCACGCTTGGCAAGCGCAGTGATGGTTGCGGGTGAGCAGTCGAGCGTGCCAAGAGCGCGATCCGCCTCCACACGCCCACCCTGTGCCTCAATGAACTCGTAAAGCGCGCGCTGTTGCGGGGCGCGCTTGAACGCCGCATCACGCTCCGTGAGCGTCGGCAGCGCGCGCGTGATGGTCAGGATGCGTTTGCTCTTCACCGCTGGATCTGGACGCTTCGCGGCGCCGAGCGCGATGGGTAGCGCCGCACGAAGCACGAGCCCCACCGGTGCCACGTAGTAGTCGGCAATCCAGCCGCACACTTCCAGCAGATCCGGCAGAAACACCGGCTCGGCATCGAGCGCGTCGAGGACCGGCTTGATCTTCCCCGCTTTCTCTGGTGCTCGCGAAGCCGAGTTGGCGGGCGTTTCACCGGTGCAGACGCCAATCACATTTCGGCCGCGCACTGCAACCAACACGCGCGAGCCACGAATCACCGGATGTCGCGTGACCGGCGCGGCATCAAAGGTGAGCGTCCCGAAGAACGGAAGCGGGACAGCGACTTCCACGAGCCGCCGGCCGCCTGCGGCATCGGCGACATCGTTTACGGCGGTCACGCCTTGGCGGACCCTTCGTCCGGCTTGACGGCGCGAACGTGCGATGGCGTGAAATCGCCAGACTTCGAGAGGAAGGCCAGCAGTGCGTCCGCCAGTTCGAAACCGCGCTGCGGGCGCGCCGTGGGATCCTTCTCCAGGCACTTCATGACGATTGCGGCGAGTTCGGGCGGGATATTGGAATCCACGTCTGTGATCGCGACCGGCGTTTCGTGGACGTGTTTATAACCCACCGAGTAGCCGTCGAGCCCGTCGAAGGGGGGAAAGCCCACGAGACACTCGTAGAGCATCACGCCAACGGCATAGAGATCGGCGCGCCCGTCGAGCGTCTTTCCCATCGCCTGCTCGGGAGCCATGTAGTGGGGCGTGCCCATCGCGCGCCCACCCGCGGTGAGCCTGCCGTGGAACTGCGCCGTGGCGATTCCGAAGTCCGTGAGGATGGCGTTGCCGTCCTCGTCGAACAGCACGTTGTCGGGCTTCACGTCGCGATGTACCACGCCCTGCCGATGCGCGTAGTCCAGCGCGGTGGACACTTGCGCGCAGACACGGGCGATGCGATCGACCTTTACGGTACGGTGCTTGGTCAGGTCGTCAGCGAGACAGCCGCCTCCAAGGTACGGGAGCACGAGATAGACCACCTCGCCCACCTCGCCATAGTCCATCGGCGTGCAGATCAGCGGGTGAACCAGCCGGCTCGCCGCTTCGGCCTCGCGCCGGAATCGCACGCGCATTTCGCCGTCGCGGGCCAGGTGTGTGTGCATCACCTTCACCGCAATCGGACGTCCCAGCTGTTCATGCTCTGCGGCGTACACGTCGGCCATTCCGCCGCTGCCCAGCCGTCGGACAATGCGGTACCGGTTGCCCATTGCCTGGCGCAGTGACGTGATCAGCGCGTCAGGCACCTCGGGCGACGCGCGAACCTCGGGCAGGTCCGTGGTGCACTTGGCGCACTGCTTCGCCGCGCTCCGATTCCAGGTGCCGCAGTCGGGGCAGAACATGGGTGAAATCTACGCCGGGCACGGCCGGCGCGACCCGCGCGGACCCCGAGCAGGATCCAACGCCGACGGCTTAGAGGAGTGCCCGGAGGTGCGTCACCGCCGCCTCACCCAGCCGCTGCGGCGCATAACCGCCCTCCAGCGCGCTCACCAGTCGCCCGCCGCACCACTGCTCCGCGCGCGACACCAACTCTTTGGTGAGCCGCGTCACATCATCCAGTTCCAACGTGAAGCCACCGAGGGGATCGCCGGCGAGCGAGTCGAACCCTGCCGAGATCATCACGAGGTCGGGCGTGAATCCCACGGTCGCCGCGTCAACGGCGCTGAGCAGCGCGCTGATGTACTCCTCGCGCGGCCGCGCGGCTGGCATTGGGACGTTCCAGACGTTCTTGTGCGGACCGCGGTCGTCGTGCGCGCCGGTGCCCGGATACCAGGGCCATTGGTGCATGGAAACGAAATGGATGCCGGAATCGTGCTCCACCAGCGTCTGAGTCCCGTTGCCGTGGTGCACATCCCAGTCCACGATCAGGACACGATCCAGCTTCTTCACCTGCCGTGCGTAGTGCGCCGCAACACCGACCGTGCCAAAGAGGCAGAAACCCATTCCGCTGCTGCGCAGCGCATGGTGGCCCGGCGGGCGAACTGCACTGAAGCTGCGCAGCGCCTCACCGCTCAGCGCAAGGTCCACCGCGTCGAGCACGCAGCCGGCACAGGCGGTGGCCGCGTCCCAGGAGCCTTCGCTTTCCACGGTGTCCGCGTCGAGCCGCCCGCCGCCTTTCTCCGCGATCGACTGCACCATCGCCACATACGACGGCTCGTGGGCGAGCGCGAGTTCGTCAGGCGTAGCGTGACGCCCCTCGCGATGTTGGATGAGCCCAAAAAGCTCAAAATCCTCACGCAGAGCGCGCGGAATGGCGCGCAGCCGCCCGACGTGCTCCGGATGGTTCCAGCCGGTGTCGTGTCGCCCGCAGTCCGCGTGCGAGAGGTAGGCGACGCGCGGCTCGGACGGCAACGGAGTCGTGCTCAGCGGATGGGCCGGCGGTACCGGTAGGCAACGAGGAACGTCGAGCCGTCGCGCGCGCCGGCCTCCGCGACGCTCACCTCCGTACTCTTCACTTCCCACCCGCGCAGCTTGACGATGAAGTCCGCCTGCGATGCGTGCGCGAGCCCCAGCCCCGAGAGAAGCGCATCGACCACGGTCAACACCGGCTCGTCGGTGCGCACGCTCACGGCCATCGCGTCCCAAAGCGCTTCGAACTGTACGCGAACCGTCACGCGCTCACCGCCTGCTGCGCCGAGCTGTTTCACCACACCGCGCGGTGTGCGGAGCGCCGTCACAAAAGGCGCCAAATGCGCGACTGCGCCGCTCACGATTCGGCTCCGGCGGCCAGCGCTGCCGGCGGCAAGGAAGCAAGGAAGAGCGCGACCTGCTGGTCGAACATGTACGACGAGCCCGTCACCATTGTGCTCGGTGCGTTGCCCGACACCGCCACGACGACCTCTTCACCGCCCTGCCCACGCAGCGTGAGGTAGGCCGGCCCCTCTTGCTCGACAAACGCCGCGTAGATCCCCGAGCGCCGTCCGAAAAAGTCGCGCGCTGCGGCCAGCACCTCGGTGCCGCCGAGCGATGTGGTGGCCGTCTGCAGGGTGCGCTGTCTCTGGATGTTCGTCACGCCGATGTCTCCATCCTGATGGTTGCTCAATCCCACTACATGCCCAGCGGCAGCGACAGCAGCGTCGTGTCGCCCGTCGCCGACGAATCCACGGTGAGTCGGCCGTCGAGCCGCTCCGCGATGGCTGCGGACAGCTTCCAGGCCAGGTCGTTGCCCTCGGCGCCCGGAACCCGGTACTCCACTCGACCATCGCTCACTCCAACCGACGCCCGCAATTCGGCGACGCCATCCACCGCGGCCGCGCGCTCCAATAATCTAGCGAGCGCAACCGTCACTTTCTCCGCATCCCCGCGGACCAGGGGCAGGTCGTGGATGGGCTCCTCGCCGATCAGGTGCACCGCCGTCCCCGACTCTGCCACCTGTTTCAACGCGTCGCGCAACGGCAAGCGCGGGTCGAACTGGTCGGCGGCCACGGAAACCGATCCGTCTTCGAGTCCGGCCGCGAGCGCCAGATCGTCCAGCACACGTTGGGCCGCTTCCGTCGCCCCGCCCGGTAACCCCAAAATGTGCGGCTGCAGCGCCGCCCTGGCGGCAGCAGTCAATGACCGGGCGTCGCGATGCGCGTGCGCCACCGCGATGTACTGGCGGTCGAGCTCGGTCAGTGCTTCCACCGCGGCCGATTCCGCGCGCCGGACCCGGTCCAGGAGGCGCGACTTCTCCGTGGCTGCCGCCATGAGGTCGGCCACCAGGCGCAGCAAACCGCGGCGCTCAACCGTGAAATCGTCCCAGGATCGGAAGTAGAACGTCACCGCGCCGACTACGGTCTGACCATTCTGCAGCGGCAACGACACCAGCGCTCGAAAGCCGAGTTCGCGCGCCACTTCCTGCCAGTCCTCGAGATCCGCGTCGGCGAAGACGTCGGGCACCTCTATCACTCGGCGTTCGCTCGCCGCCTCGCCGCTGGGCCCGAACCCCACGCGCACGCGCACGTCGGCGAGCCAGGGACGCAGGTGATCTGGCCAGTTGTGCGCGGCACCGAGGCGCATCAACTCCGAAGCACCATCGAGCAGATAGACTGACGAAAACGCCGCGCCGACTACGGGGCTGACGCGATCGAGCGCGAACTGGAACGCCTCGTCCGGACGGTCAGCGTTGAGAAAAGCGTGCACCACTTCACGCACCGCAAGCATCTCGCGCTGCCCCGCCACCTCTGTGCCCGGGGGCGTAGGAGGTGGCGTGCGCACGGCGTAGCGGCGGCGCGGCTTCACCCGCCGCCGTACAACCGCTTGAGAAACTCCTTCTGCACGCGCCGCGTCACGGGCCCGGGGCTGCCGTCGCCGACCGGAGTTCCGTCGAGCGAGACGATCGGCGCAATGTCGGTTGTCGTTCCGGCAATGAACAGATCCGCCGCGCCGCGCATCTCGGCTTCGGTCACAGGGTCTTCGCTCACGGTCACGCCGATCGCGCGCGCGGACTCCACGGCATACATCCGCGAGACGCCGGGCAGGATGTAGTTCGAGAGCGGGTAGGTGCGGACCACGCCACCGATCACGGCAAAGGCGTTTGTCGCCGCCCCTTCCGTGAGCATTCCATCGCGAATGAGCAGGGCTTCATACGCCCCATGCTCGTGCGCCGCCTGCCGGGCCAGCACGGCGCCCATCAGGTTCACCGTCTTGAGGTCGCAACGGGCCCATCGGAAATCCGGAAAGGTGATCGCCTTGATTCCTTTCTCGCGCATGTCGACGGACGGGGTGAACTTCGACGCGGCCGCATAGACCGTCGGCGCCGTGCTTGAAGGTGGGAAGTAGTGCGTGCGCGGCGCGGCACCGCGCGTGACTTGCAGGTAGACCGTGGCTTCGCCGGTTCGCAGGTTGTTGTCCGCCACCAGCCGATTGCACACCGCCTCGAGCCCGGCCACGTCGGAAGGTCCAAAAGGGATGCGTACGGCGCCCAGCCCGCGCGCCATGCGCGCTTCGTGCTCGTGCCAGGCAAAGATGCGCCCCTCAATCACGCGCACCACTTCGTATATGCCATCGCCGAACACGAATCCTCGGTCGTCAACCGAGAGCTTCGCGGCCTCTTTCGCGATGAAATCGCCGTTCAGGTAGACCGTTGTCATCAGTCAAAAGTGCGGTCGGGACTGGCGAGACGAAAGGCTGGGGGAGCCCCGGCGGCCCCGGGGGCCCGCCCCCCGGTACCGGGCCTACCCCAGCATCTTCTCGATCGAGCGAACGAGGGGGGCAAACCCGAGCACCTTTCCGCTGACCCGTTGCGCCTGTTCGTCGGCCAGTTCGCGCTGTCCGTGGCCAAACAGCTCGCCCACAATCCAGGGCCCAGCGGCGGGATTTCGCCACCAGTCATCGTTGAACTTCTCGGTCAGCGTCTCGTTCAGGAGCGCCTGCAACTGCCACGCGCGCAGGTAGCGGGCCGCATAGAAGCGCGGATCAACGTCCACAAAGGCATCCGCGCGCTGATAGCGGAAGTTCGTCGCGCCGCTGAGTGTTTCGACAAACAGGTCGGGCAGCGCGTTCCACGCCACGCCTCCGCCATACAGTTCCATTTCGTAGATCAGCTTGCCGCAGTATCGACGCAGAAAATGCAGGTCCTCATACCCCGCCGACCGCAGGTACACGGGTAGCGTCGCCTTGTTGAGTCCCGTGTATCGCGCCAGCCAACCGGCATCCTTGAGGCGAGGGTCAAAGAGCATCGCATACCCCTCGGTCACCGAGTTGTCGCCGAGCCAGCGGTACTCGAACGGCAACGACCGCTCCGCATTCGCAAAGTGCAGGGCGTGGCCGAGTTCGTGCAGAAGCGTCATCCAGTCGTTCTGCCCGCCGTGCGGCCGGATGACGAGATGCACTTCTTCCGGAATCCGCACCGGCGCGCAGAAGGCCCGCGAGCGTTTTCCTTCGCGGTCGCCGGTGTCGTACTTCACCCGCCCATTGGCGTCGTGACTCGCGCCCATCTCCGTGACGTGGCGGCGCACTTCACGTTCCATCGCATCGGCCGGGAAGGCTGCGTCGAATTCGCGCGCGCGAAAGAGCGCGCCCGCGTCGGCCCGTGTGGCCTCGCCGACCGTGATGGCGAGCCGCTCCTTGAGGAATCGCGGCAGCACCTCATCCCACATCCCCTGCGTATCACGGAGGAACGCCGCGCACTGGTCGCGGAGGTCGCCGAGCTTGAGCGACGCCAGGGCTTCGAACGTGGCTATGTAGCCGGTGGCCACGCCGGAACTCGCGAAGAGCGTGCGCTCCCTATCGAGCTTTTCCTGTTTCAGGGGCGCCAGTTCGGCCGCGACGAGCTTCGCCCGCGCCTCATCCATTGCAAGGCGCGCCGCACGGTCAGCAGTGTTTGACATCGTGATGCTGGCCCGCTGGTAGGGCTCAACGCTGCCGTCCGCCAACGTGATCGTGGCCGTCGCTTCCCACTTGAGCTCGCGCTCGTCCAGCGGCGCCAGCTCACGGCCAATTCCCGAGTCGATCAACCACTCCAGCAGCACCCGCGCTGTGCGGTGTTCGTCAGAGCCCGGCTTCGCACGCCCGTAGATCGTGCGTACCGACTCCATCACTTCGGGCCCGTAGGCCGCCGCGTGCCTGGCGTAGATGGGCTGCAGGTCCACGCCCGGCTTGAAGCCGGCGAGCCCCTGATGCACTTCGCGGGAAATGTCTTCGAGAAATGCTTCCGCGCCGGCGCGGATCTGTTCGAGTTCCATACCGAAAATATACGGCCGGGTCGCGGTCTACCCGCGCGCCACGCGCAACACCTCATCGAGCGTCGTGACGCCCTGCTTCACCAGCCGGATCCCGTCCTCGAACAGGGTGCGCATCCCCTTCTGCACTGCCTGCTGGCGCAACTCCTCGGATCCTCGCCGTTGCTGCACCTCAGCGCGCAATTCGGCGTCCATCACGAGCAGTTCGTAGATGCCGGTCCGGCCACGGTAGCCCGTATCGCGACACTGATCACATCCGGCGCCCTTCCAAAGCTTGTCGACGCCGAGGGCCCTGAGGTCTATCCGCTTGGCCATGGCGGCGTCGGGTACCGTCTCGGTGCGGCAGTGCGGGCATATGCGGCGTACCAGTCGCTGTGCGAGCACCGCATCCACCGTGCTGGCCACGAGGTACGCGGCTACACCCAGATCGAGGAGCCGCGTCAGTGCAGTGGGTGCATCGTTCGTGTGCAGCGTCGAGAGGACGAGGTGCCCCGTCAGTGCGGCCTGCGTGGCAATCTGCGCCGTCTCCGAGTCACGAATTTCGCCGACGAGAATGATGTCCGGGTCCTGGCGCAACATGGCACGTAGCGTGTTCGCAAAGGTGACCCCCGCCTTTTCGTTCACCGGCACCTGCGGCACGCCCACCAGCTCGTACTCGACCGGGTCTTCCACGGTGAGGATCTTCTCCTTTCCCGTGCGCAGCAGTTCCACGGACGCGTACAGTGTCGTCGACTTGCCCGACCCGGTCGGCCCCGTGCTGAGCACAATCCCGTGCGGCCGCGAAATCACCTCGCGGAACTCCTCGAGCGTGTCGTCGGCCATGCCGAGTTCAGTGAGCGAAATGCGGCCACGCTCCTTGTCCAGGAGGCGCAACACCACGCTTTCGCCACGCAGGGTCGGCACCGTGGACACGCGCACATCCACCTGGCGATCCTGCAGCCGAAGCCGGATGCGGCCGTCCTGAGGCATACGACGTTCGGCGATATCCAGCTCCGCCATGATCTTGATGCGACTGATAATCGCGGCGGCAAGGTGCGACGGCGGTGACGGGGCGGGCTGCAGCACGCCGTCCACGCGGTACCGCACGCGCAGTTCGTTGTGGTAGCCCTCAAGGTGTACATCGGACGCCCGTGCATCGAGTGCCTCGATCAGCAGCAGGTTGACCAGCCGCACCACCGGAGCCTCATTGGCGAGGTGCAACAGGTCGTCGAGCGGGATCTCCTCGTCCGCACCACCACGGCGATCTCCCGCCATTCCGGCGATCATCCCCTCGGCGGTGACTTCGTCCTGCGCGTAGACGCGACGGATCGCGCTCTTGAGATCGTGCTCGCCGTGCTGCTCAACCGTGACATCGGCGCCGAACATCAGGCCCAGGTCGTCGAGCGCGAGCGGATCCACCGTGTGGAGCCAGGTGCCCACACGCAGCGTTCCGCCGGCGAGCTGCAAGGGCAGCACGCCGTGCTGCTCCAGCCAGTCGGCGGTCAGCGAACGCGAGAGTCGCTGAACGCCGGCAAGTTCAGTCAGTTCTTCGAGCCGCGCCGCATCGCTTGCGCCCACCCTATTTCTCCCGCCCGCCTGGTGGGCGCCGACGCGTGGTGTCCACCGGCGGCTTCCTGGCCGAATCTCCCGGCACGATGCGCGGACCCACCGGCATGTCCTTCAGCAGCTCGCTGCCCGTCTGCAGCGACTGCTTGAGTCGGTCGATGTCCTCGTCGCTCGAGATGATGTGTGGCGTGAGGAAGAGAAACAGTTCGTTCGTCGTCTCGGTCGTCGCCGTGTTACCGAAGAAGAGTCCGCCAATGAGCGGAATCCTTGAAAACCAGGGCACACCGGAGACGTTCTTCGTCTTGCTCGTGCCGGCGAGTCCACCGATGACCGTCGTCTGCCCGTCGCGCAAAAAGACCTGCGTGCTGGCCTCCCGCTGCGAGATCACAGGCGCGCTGAACTGCACCTCGTTGGTGGCCGAGTTGTTGGTCTGGTTCACGGCCATGTTCACATAGCCGTCGGGGTTGATGATCGGCGTGATGGTCAACGTCGTGCCGACATCGATGTACTGCACCGTCTGCACGGTTGTGGGAATCGCGCCGGTGGTGACGCTCTGGTTCACCTGCACAAACGGGCGCTGTTCGCCCACGTTGAGCGTGGCTTCCTTGTTGTTCTGCGCAATGATCACGGGCAGCGACAACACCTTCACATCACCGCGCGACTGGAGCGCATTGAGCGCCGCCATGTAGTTGATGGAGCCGTTGCCGCTCGTGAGCTTGAAAATGAAGTCCCGTGCGCTCGCGTTGCCGGGGAGCAGTCCCACGGTGTCGCGCGGTGCATTCGCCGTTGCCCCCCTTCGCGTGGCGCTGCCCCCCAGTCCGACGTTGAGCCCGCTGGTGCGCTGTACTTCGGCGATCGTGACCTCGATCAGCACCTGCAGCGGCCGCAGGTCGATCCCGCCAATCAACTGCTGCAGCAAGGCGTAGTCGGCCGAGGTCGCACGGATGAGCAGTGAGTTCGTCGACTCCTCAGCGACGATGCGAACTTGCGCGGCCGAGTTGCTGAGCGTGCCGGCCCCGCCGGCACCTCCCTGCCCGCCCTGATTGAGCAGCCCGCCGATAATGGCCTGCGTGATGGCCTGTTGGGCAGCGCCCTGGCCGCCCTGCCCGCCTCGGCCGCCACGCCCCCCCTGTGCCTGATCGAGCTGAAGTTGAGCCGCGCCGCCGCCGCCACGTCCGCCCTGACCACCACCCTGCGCCCCCGCCGGAGGGATGACGGCCGCGCCGCGCCCCCCGCCCACCGGGTTGTTGATCTGCACACCACCGCCGGGCAGGAATGTCGTATTGCCGATCGTCGTTCCGCCGGCACCCAGCAGATTCATCAACACCGGCGCCACTTCCACCGCGCTCGCATGCTTGAGGCGGTGGGTGTAGAGGCGCAGTTGTTGTGTGGCCGCCGACTGCTCGGCCGCCGCCTGGGCGGCCGCCTGCTGCCGCGCGAGCTGTGCGGCCTGTTGCGCCGCGGGCGACGTGCTGGGGTCGCCCTCGAGCCGGATCAACGAGCCCTGCGCCGTGAAGCGCACCCCGTTGGATTCCGCGAGCCCTCGGATCATCGCGACCAGCGTGTCGCGCGGGGCCCCACGTCCCATTCGCACCGAGACGCGCTGGGCGGGAATGTTCGTCATCGTGACGTTCAGGTTCCCGGCCTCCGCGAGTGCGTTCAGAACCACCTGCAGTTCCTGGTTCTGGAAGTCGAGTGCGTAGCCTGCGGCCGCCTGAGCCGGCGCGGCGGCACCCGCCCGTGTACCCGTCGTGCCCCGCTGCGCCTCCGCCACCCGCGCACTGGGCGCAGCGATGGCAAGCAGGAGCGTGGCCGCTGCGAGGAATCGTGGGATTTGCTTCATCTGGTTGCTCACGGAACTGGTTTGTTTGCTTCAATCGTGAACCGCTCGCCATCCACAGCGCGGAACGTGACCTTTCCGCGCGCAATCGCGACCACGGTGAACTCGCCGATCTGTCCGCCCACACGCATCACGCGCACCGGACCGCCCGCCACCTGGCACATGGCGAAGTCGCCCTCTGCTCCACCCAACGCTGTGCCGAGCACCACGGGACGTGGCGCTGACGCCTCGGGCACATCAGGTTCGCCGGGCATCAGGTAGCGACGCGGTGGCGCCTGTCGGTCATCGGTGAAGAGATCGCTTGCCACCGCAGCGGCTACATCGGCGCCCGCGCCGGGAATCCGAAATCGCAACGCCGAGTCGGCCACCGACGGCGGTGGAACCGACGCCTCCACCTTCTCCACGCGGATCGCGCCACCGAGAGCAATCCCGAGCATCGCGAGCGCCACCACGAGCGCTCCGAACGCGTACCGCACGGCAGGTTCGCGCGTCGCGGCGGGCGTCAGACGGGGAAAGTTCATCGGGCACCTCCCGGGAGCGAGTACCCAACAACGGTCGCGGTCACCGAAAGCGTTTCCCGGTCTTCATCGCCCGCACGAAGCGTTTTTGCAATGTCGAGTCGCTCGATGGTCACAAGCCGCTCACCGCGCTCGATGGCATCGAGGAAGTCGAGAATGCCCTGAAAGTCCGTCTCGGCCCTCAACTCCACTCGCAGCGCGCGAACCCCCTCCGGCAGCGGAATGGCCGCGCGAACGGCGGCCGCGCCGACACCAGATGCAGTGCCAATCGCGCCGGCGCGACCAGCCGGCGCGCTGGGCCGCGTCGTCGCGCTGGCCAGCCAGACGTGTGTGCGCTTGGCGACATCGCCGAGGTAGCTCACCAGAGACGCTCCTGCGGCAACATCGTTCGCCCCGATAAAGACCCGACTCTTGGCCGCAATCAATGCGGAATCCGCAAACGCCTTCCGGGCCGGGTCGCGCGTCGCTTCCGCGACCGCCGCCTGTTCCCGCGCCAACGCGTCACGTTCGGTGGCAATGCGGTCGGTCGTCTCGGCGAGCGCCTGCCTCAACGGCTTCACTCCCCAGATGAAAGCGAGCGAGGGCACGAGAATCGCCAGGCCGAGCAAGACGGCCCGTTTGTCACGGCTACCCATGGCGATCCGCTTCATCGGCGCACCTGCGGCGCGGCCGGTTGTGCCGAGGGCTGCAGGCGAACCTGCGCGCCGACAGCGAAGTGTTCCAGCGGAGCCTCGCCTTCGATCGCCTCGCGACGAACCGGAGCGGATGCGCGTACGCCGACGATTCCCGGCGTGCGGGCGATTTCATCGAAGACCGGCATCGCGTGGTCGGCTACGCCGTCGAGGAAAATCGAATCGCCACGCGCCCGGAACGCCGAAAGCGACGCATCCGCGGGTAATGTCCGCGTAAGCGCCGCGAGCACGATCGACCAGCGGGGAGCCTCACGAGAGACTGAGGCAAGCGCCGCCACCTGGCGCACCGCGGCATCGACCGACGAACGTCCGACCAGGGTGGCCTCCACCTGTGGCCGAATCGCCGCTCGCGCTGCCTGAACCGACTGCAACTCGCGTTGCACCCCGCGGTAGTGCACGAAGGTCGCCAGGAGAATCGTGGCAACCGCTGCGCCGGCAATCCACCATGCGAGTCTTTGCGCGTCCGCGCGTTCGCGCTCGCGCGATTCTTCGGTGCGGATCTCCAGGCCAACCACCGCGCCGGCAAACCGCGCGGCCAGCGCCTCCGGTTGATCACACAACGCCGCCCAGCGCGCATCTGGTCGCGCAACGCTGACGCCAGCGCCGCCAAGTGCCGCAGCCAAAGCCTGGGCCGCATCTGGCGTGCCGAACACGGCCACGCGGGCGGGACCGGGATTGCCGGCCTCCGCCGCGATTGCTTTGGCGTCCACTGCGCCGCGGAAGCGACGCACTGCGCTCAGCCGCCCGTCGAAAAGCGTGAGCAGGTCGGCGCGGTCGTCGCGAGCCACGATCACGTGCGCAGCCCCGCGTGCGATCGCAGGCCATATGGTGATCGCCGCCGCCGCCCACGCTGCCTCAGCGGGCACAACTCGTGCAAGCGCGAGCTCGGCGCCGCTGGCAGCGGATTGCATGGCGTTCATCAGTTGCTGCGTCGTGGCTGCCGCCAGCACCGGCACCGGTGCGCCGGCTGCGGCCCCTGCCGTGGTGGACGATCCAATCACCTGGGCGCCGCGCGCGGTTACGAAGTAGCGCGACGCGTTACGGGCCAGGAACTGATTGCGGTCGTCCTCGGCCAACGGCGGCAACGCGATCGTCCGCGTCTCCGACAACGGCGGCATCAGCGCCACCGCGACGTCCGGCACTCGGAGTCCTGACTCGCGGGCAGCCGTCACGAGCGCGTCGCGCAGCGACTCCACTGCGCCGTTTGCGCCCCCGTTCAGCTCAATCGCGCGCTGCCACACCGTCGCGCTGTCCGCGCTCGCGGCCGTGATGGATGCGGGGCTGAGGGCCACGCCCAGGGTTGTCGTGCTGCGTTGCCGCGGACTCATCGCCATTCCTCTGCCATCACTTCGGCCGCCGGTTGGCCGTTCTCGTTGGAACGCTGGATCATCACGCGCAACCGCACCGGCTTGGCCGCCGGACTGGCTTGCACGAGCAGCGTCATTTGAAGTTGGGTGGTGAGCACCCCCGCACGCGTCGCAATAGCCTGCTCCGTACGCTGATTCTGCGCCGCCATCGCGACCTGCACGTCCCGTCCCATTCCTCCTCGTTGCTGCGGCAATACCTCAGCGACGCTGTTGATGCGCCCGCCGCGTGACCGAATCGACAGGATCCGGGCAATGATCTCGTCCGTCATTCCCGGCAGTACGCGCAAAACCGGCACGGGCGCGCTGTTCAGGTTGATCTGCGCCGCGCCAAGTGTGGTGAGAAACGGGCTGACCACATCGTACACCTCGGGCGTCACTCCCTTCACGTCGAGGAGTTCCTCGATGTCGCGGAACCCCTGATTCGTCGGCAACCGCAGCAGGTCGGCCTTGATGTACTCATCGCGCTCGCCACCCTTCACGCGCGGAATGTCGTCCTGGTCGCGCCAGTCGGCGATGGCCTGTGCCATCGCATCGGCGCGCACAAAATCACCGAGCAGGTTTGTGAAGAGCGTACGCAGGTCGGTCTCTGACAGCTGGTTGATGTTCAGCTTGGTTCCAAGGTCAATGGCCTCGACGGTGACGACCATGCTGTCGACCATCGTGGTCCCCGAGAAGATGGAATCCACGCCGAGCCAGGGATCCGCCGCGCGGATGCCCCCCACCGCACCGCCAGTATTCTGCGGGCCAGCGCGCAGTGCCGCTTCGAGCCGCGCGCGTGTCACCGCAAATGCCCCGAGTGCGGCCGCCGACGCCCGAGCACGATCAGCCGCCGCAATGCCGAACTCTCGGCGCTCGCGCCCAACCAGTGTGAACTCGAGCGCCACAACGGTGATACCCACCACGAGCCAAAGGGCCGCGAGCATCGCAACGCCGCGACGGGACCGCATGCGGGCTGCCTTCATCGGGTGGGCACCTCGCCGTACACGATCGTCATCGGCGTCTCCATCAGCCTAGGCAACACCTTGCCCTCGGCGGCAATCATGGCAAACCGCAGCGCGTACGCCTGAATCGCGGCGGCCTGTGTGCTCGCGTACCAGCGACCCGTCCGTGCGTCGAGCAACTCGATCGAGAGATCGCCTACGTTCGGGTCCAGTTGCCGTCGCGCGAGCGCAGTGTTGTTGCTCGCCTGATACTCCATGGTGAGCCCTTCCTCGGGCGTGTTCGCATCGGTATCCACGAAGAGGCGAATCCGCACCGCCGCCGCCATCAGCGGGTTTGGCGCATTCGTCGTGACACTGAGTTCATTGCCGGTCGACGTCGCGGCCGTCACACCTGTCGTCGCCCCGCCGCCCGCGCGACTGCCTGGCTGCACCGCGGCCAGCTGCCGCCCACCAGCGCCGGCTCGACCACCGCGAGGCACGCCGCCCTGCTGCAGCATCAGTTCGCCCTGGAGAACCCACTGCCGAATGGTCTCGCGCAATGCGGCGGCGCGCTCCACTTCGGCGTTCGCGGAGCGAATCGTCTCCTGTCGGTCGATGATCGTCGTGAACGCGAGCCCACCAGCCGCGGCCAGCATCGCAAGCACGGTCAAAGCCACGACGAGTTCCATCAGCGTCATTCCGGCACGGTTACGCAGCGTGGGGCGAAGTGTCATCGTCCCCCCCTGCCGCCGGCGCCGCCGGCGCCGCCGCGACCGCCAGTACCGCCAGTACCGCCAGTACCGCCAGTACCGGTGGAGATGATCGGGCGCCGGTAGACGAACGTCCTCAGCGTGAAGGCGTCGTCCTTGGTCCAGCGGACCCGGACCAGCACATCGTAGACACCCGGCTGCGTCGACACGGGAGACGCCTCGGTCTCCCACGAGTATTCATCGAGCGGCGCCGCGAAGCTGCCTTCCTTCACGGTATCCGGCAGCGAGCGCAGCTGTTGTTCATTCAGGAAATCGAGCCAGTCCAGGCGTTGCTGCGCGAGCGATGCGGCCTCCACCGCGCGCCGTGAACGCTCCGCGGCGCGCATCTGCGCGCCGGCGGCTTCGAGCGCGGCAATGGATACAACGCCGACAATCGCCATCGCGGCGACGGCCTCAAAGAGCGTCACCCCGCGGCGGCTGCCGGCGCGAAGGGAGGGCACGCTAACGCGCATCGGCACGCGCAACTCCGCTCCACGGGTCCACCGTCACCATCACCGTGCCACTCGGGCCGCGCACGCCGACTGAGTCCGCGAACGCAGCGCCCGTGGGCTGGAACAGGAACTGGAGTCGCGCAAGATCGGTCACCAGCGTGGTCGCGCCGCCGAGTTCGAGCGTCCCCTCTTTCATCTTCCCCATGCCGTGAACGCCGGTCGTGTCCACGCGGTAGCGCCCGGTGGTCGGATCCATGCGCAGCGCCACCAGCGCGTTGATGTGCACCGCTTCGCGCCGCGAATCGCGCAGCAGCGCCAGCAGGGCGTCGGCATCCGTGGGCTGCTTCTGCGCCCCGAAGTCGCCAATCGCCGGCGCGGCCAGCAGCAGCGTCACGGCAAGGACGGCGAGCACCAGCGCTGTTTCCCACAGCGTGAAGCCGCGACGGCCGCAATGACGCCTGCTCACCGGAACGAGCTCGCATTGATGCCGTAGATGGCCTGCAAGAGCGACAGCGCCACGAACGCCACGATCGCGCCGAACACGACAATCATCGCTGGCTCGGCAAGCGCCGCCAGGCGCTGGGTGGCGCTTTCAGTGCGCTCCTCGAAAATGTCGGCCGACTTGATCAGGAACGTGCGCAGCTGCCCCGCCTCTTCGCCGACCCCCACGAGCTGGGCCAGCAGCGGCGAGAAGAGCGTGCTCGTACTGAGCGCGGCTCGCATCGAACTCCCCTCGCGCACAAGCGCGCGGATTCGCGCGATCTCGTCCTTGGCCACCGGGTCGCCGACACTTTCCATCGTGTCGTCAATCGCCGGAAGCAGCGGAGCGCCGCCGGCGAGCAGCACGCCGAGCAGTCGGGCGAATCGCGCGGAGATGGCGTATTGGCGCAGCGTACGCACGAGCGGGGTGCGCAGCAGAAACACGGCCCAGGCGCGGCGGCCTTCGGCGGTATTGCGAACCCATGCAAAGACTGCTGCGCCCACGAACGGTAGAAGCGCAAATACCGGCCACGCCTGTCGCATCGCCGACGTGACCGTGAGAAGCGCACGCGTTGTTGCGGGCAACGTCGCGCCGCTTCCTTCGAGCAGTACCACAAAGCGCGGCAGCACGAAGAGCATCAGTACCGTGACGGCAAGCGTCCCTGCAGCGGCGAGGAGGAGTGGGTAGATCGACGCCGAAATGATCCGCGCGCGCAACTCTTCTTCTCGCTCCAACTGCTCGGCGAGCCGTGTAAAGGCCGTGTCGAGGTCGCCGCTGCGCTCGCCAGCGCGCACAATGCCGGCATAGAGGGGATCGAAGAAGCTGCGGTGTTCGCCAAGTGCGTCGGCAAGCGGAACGCCACGCTCCACGCGCGAACGCACGTCGCGGATCGTTTCCGCAACGTCGCCGGAAGTCACGCCCGCCGCCGCGTCGAGAGCCTTGGAGAGCGGCATGCCAACCGGCAACAGCGCCGACATGGCTCGGGTGAACTCGAGCACTTCGCGCTTTCGACCCGGGCGCCACCACTTGGTGCCGGTGCCCGGAGCCGACTCGTCCACGTTCAGTACGAGGAGGCCGCGATCCTGAAGTGACTTGGAAAGCGCGCCTGCGCTCTCTGCGCTCAGCAGCCCGCGCTGCCGCCGACCGGCGCCGTCAACCGCCTCGTAGGCAAAAGTGGGCATGCATCAGTCCCGAAAGGGGCTTTGCGGCGGTCAGTTCCAGCTCACAACGTCGGCGTCTTCGCCTTCGCCGCCCAGCTTGCCGTCAGCACCGTACGAGATGAGGTCAAACCCCTTGGTGTTCACGTCCCCCGGCGAAAAAAAGGCGTAGGGACGGCCCCAGGGATCGAGCGGAACCGCCTTCCGGAGATACGGGCCACGCCAGTTGGTCGGCGGGTCGATTGTCGGAAGTTCCTGGAGTGCCTGGAGCCCCTGCGCAGTGTTCGGATACGCCCCAGTGTCGAGTCGGTAGGCGTCGAGCGCAGAGGAGATCATCTCGATCTGCGACTTTGCCGTGGTCGCTTTGGCCGTGCCGACGTGCTGGAAGACGTTCGGCGCCACGAGGGTGGCCAGAATCGCGATGACCACGATCACGACGAGGATTTCGATCAGCGTAAAACCGGCAACTCGGGTCCGGCGGCGCGACGACGTTGAGGTCTTCATGGCGGTCCGAAAGTGGCGGGGCGGAGGTGCCTGGTGACTTTGACACAGGCGCCCGGGAAGGCGTTTTACCCCCCGGGCGGTACCCGCGTCGTGCACCCAATCGACTGACGCTACAACCTATAGAAACGTTAAGCCGTTCCGGCCTTTGCGGCCTCTGCCGTGGCCACGTCCGAGGCGAGGTAGGCGGCGATCACATCGCCCGCCTTTTCGGCCGCCACCCGGATCTGCTGCAGGTCGTCCCGGAAGCGGATCGTCACATCGTTGTTCTTGGTCGAATCACTGTCAATGGTGATGCCAAATGGGGTCCCAGCTTCGTCTTGTCTTCGGTATCGGCGCCCAATGGCCCCGGCGTCGTCGTAGAACACCGGAAACCGCTTCCGGAGGTCTGCGGCCACGCGGTCGGCCATCTCGGGCTGGCCATCCTTCTTGGTCAGCGGAAACACCCCCGCCGTGATCGGCGCCAGCGCGGGATGCAGCCGCAGGACCGTGCGCCCTTCCTGCTCGCCTTCCACGGTCTCCTCACGATAGGCGTTCACCAGCGTAGCCAACGTCACGCGATCGGCGCCGACCGAGGTTTCGATCACATACGGGAGGTAGCGCTTGTTCGCCGCTTGATCCACGTACTCGAGACGCTTGCCCGAAAACTCCTGGTGCTGCTTGAGGTCGAAGTCGGAGCGATTATGCACGCCCTCAATCTCCTGGAACCCAAGCGTGCCGCCAAAGTCGAACTCGATGTCAAATGCGGCGCGCGCATAATGTGCGAGTTCCTTCTCACCGTGTTGGTGGAACTGCAAACGGTCTGCGTCGAGGCCGAGCCCTATGTGCCACTCGCGCCGCGCCGCCTTCCACTTCTCGAACCATTCCATGTCCGTGCCGGGCTCGACAAAGA
>SXGT01811304.1_pt1 | contig 18226 bp, 14 predicted proteins | sample 3176221 | NCBI WGS metagenome assembly SXGT01 (sample SAMN11356862, study PRJNA531348) | freshwater metagenome | isolation source: freshwater sample F1-120 | place: China: Fuxian Lake, Yuxi | collected 2017-12-25
CGTGTCGCAGATCTCGAAGGCCAAGATCTTTGCGCCGCGCGGCGGCATGGTGGTCTACGCGCAGCTCGAGCAGAACCGCATGGGCCAGAGCCAGCCGATCCAAGAGGGCACGCAGGTCCGCGAGCGGCAAGAGATCATCACGATTCCCAACGCGGCCGGGATGGTCGCGCAGGTGTCGCTGCACGAGTCGGTCCTCAAGCAGGTGGCCGTCGGGCAGACCTGCATCGTAAAAATCGACGCGCTCGGCGCGCGCGAGTTCCGCGGCCGTGTCAACTTCGTGGCCGTGCTCCCCGACCAAAACTCCTGGTGGGCGAATCCCAACACGCGCCTGTATCGCACCGAGGTGCAGATCACCGAAGGCCACCCGGACATGCGCCCGGGCATGAGCTGCGCCATCGAGATCCTCGTCGAGGACATCGCGGACACGATCTACGTGCCCGTGCAGGCGATCTTCCGCTCCGGCGGTGATCAGCTCGCGTTCGTGACCGGCTCTAACGGCGCCGATGAGCGCGTGGTGAAGACTGGGCGCTTCAACGACAAGTGGGTGCAGGTGCTCGAGGGCCTGACGGAAGGCGAGCAGGTCCTGCTCGCGTCGCCGCCGGGCTTCTCGCCGGCGGCCTCACCGGAGTCCAGCACGGCGAGCACGATCACTGCGGGCTCGGTCGAGCCGGCTTCGGCCGCCAGTGGCGCGCCGCAGGCCGGTGCCCAAGCTGTTGGAGCGGGCAAGGCAGCGGCGGGTGCGACGTCGGGCGCACCGGCGGATGCGACGTCGGGCGCGGCCACGGGTGGCGACGGCAGCGGCCGCTCCGGCGGTCGCGGCAACATCGATCCCGCTCAGATCGAGGAGTTTCGCAAGCGCATGGAGTCGATGACTCCTGAAGAGCGCGAGAAGATGCGCGAGCGCTTCGGTGGCGGCGGATCTGGCCGTGGCAGCGGCGGCGGACAGGGCGGGTCGGGCAACTAGCCCGCCCGCGAGAGTCCCGTGAGCGAAGCGTCTCGAGTTCCCGTCGCCGAGCTGATCGGCGTCACGCGTGAGTACCGCATGGGCCAGAACCTGGTCCGTGCGCTCGACGACTTCTCGTTCACCTTCGGCCGCGGTGAATACTGGGCCGTGATGGGATCCTCGGGCTCGGGCAAGTCGACACTGCTCAACGTGCTCGGCTGCATCGATCGCCCGACGGGCGGCGACTACAAGGTCGATGGCATCTCGACGGCGCGGCTCGCGGACGACGAACTCTCGGAGGTGCGCAGCCGCAAGCTCGGCTTCGTGTTCCAGAGCTACAACCTGATTCCTCAGCTCAACGTGCTGGAGAACATCATGGTGCCGCTGTTCTACCAAGACGATCCTCCCGAGGACGGCGAGGAGCGCGCGCGCAAGCTTGCGGAGCGCGTCGGACTCGCCATGCGCCTCGACCACAAGCCGACGGAGCTCTCGGGCGGCCCGCAGCAGCGTGTCGCCATCGCGCGAGCGCTCGTCAACCAGCCGGCCCTGATCCTTGCCGACGAGGCGACGGGTAATCTCGACAGCGCGACCGCGCTCGAGATTCTCACCCTGCTCGACGAGCTGCACGCCGAAGGTCGCACCATCGTGCTCGTGACCCACGAGCCCGACGTCGGGGAGCGCGCCCAGCACGTGCTGCGCCTCAGGGACGGTCGAATCGAGTCCGTGAAGCGCGGCCAGCGCAACGCCGTCGGGGCCCGCGCATGAGGCACTCCACCCTCGCGCGCACCGTCAAGCTCGGCATCTCGAGCCTCTTGCTGCACAAGCTGCGCAGCCTGCTCACCACGCTCGGGGTGCTGTTCGGCACCAGCTCGGTGATCGCGATGCTCGCGATCGGCGAGGGGGCGAGCGAGGAGGCGCAGGAGCAGATCCGCCAGCTCGGCAGCCGGAATGTGATCCTGCGCAGCATCAAGCCGCGCGAGGACTTCGCCACTGGCGGCGGCCAGTCCGTGCGCGTGCTGAGCTACGGGCTGACCGAGGAGGACCTCGGGCGCATCGCGGAGACCTTCCCGGGCGTCGCGCGCGTCGTGCCGGTGCGCGAGATCTACGAGGAAGTGCGATTTTCGGATCGCATGCTCAACCCGCGCGTCATGGCCACGCTCCCCGTGTACCGCGACGTCACGGGTCGCGTGGTGAGCGAGGGACGCTTCCTGACGGACCAGGACGAGCAGGGCGTCGCGAACGTTTGCGTGCTGTCCTATGAGGCCTCGCGCTACCTGTTCCCTGTCACCTCGCCGATCGGTGAGGAGATCAAGATTGGCGCCGACTACTACACGGTGGTGGGCACGACTCTCGACCGCGTGCGCCAGCAGTCCGACGTCGCCGGAGCCGGCAAGTCGTCCTCCGAGGTGTTCATTCCGCTCGAGACAGGTCGCAAGTGGTACGGCAACATGCAGGTCAAGCTGCGGGCCGGCAGTCGCGAGATGGAAGAAGTGGAGCTGCACGAGATCGTGGTCGAGGTCGAGGACCCGGCCAACGTCGAGCTCGTCGCCAACGCCTGTCGCGAGATGCTCAAGCGCAACCACAAGCAGTCGGACTACGAGATCGTGGTCCCGCTCGAGCTCCTGATGCGCGCCGAGGAGACCAAGCGCATCTTCAACATCGTGCTCGGCTCGATCGCGTCGATCAGCCTGCTCGTCGGAGGCATCGGCATCATGAACGTGATGCTCGCGACCGTGACGGAGCGAACGCGCGAGATCGGCATCCGCCGCGCGCTCTGCGCTAAGCGCCGCCACATCGTGTCACAGTTCCTCGTCGAGTGCGTCTTGCTCTCGGTTGGCGGCGGCCTGCTCGGCGTCGCGCTCGGGCTCGCGACCCCGTTGGTGGTCGAGCACTACGCGGAGATGCGCACGATCATCACCCCGACGGCACCGATCCTCGCCTTCCTGATCTCCTCGGGCGTGGGTGTCCTGTTCGGCATCTACCCTGCGTGGCGCGCCGCCACGATGGACCCGGTCGAGGCGCTGCGGCACGAGTAGGGTCGTTTCGGTCACAGGATCGGGGAGCGCAGCGCCAAGGCGCGCGCCAGATGGGCCGTCGCGGTGGCTTGGCTGCCGTCGAGGTCGGCCACGGAGCGCGCCACGCGCCTCAAGGACTGCACGGCTCGCGCAGAGAGGCCTCGCTGCCACGCGAGCTTGCCGAGCAGCGAGCGCGCGGCCTGATCGAGGGGTGCATGACGGTCGAGGGACTCTGCGTCGAGATCGCAGTTGCGGCGCTCCCCCTGTCGAGCGCGCTGCAGGGTGCTCGCGCGGGCGAGCTGGGACTGCAGTGCGGAGGCCGTGAGCCCAGCCGGCCCTCCGGCGGGCGTCGGTGCGTTGCCGAGCTCGTCGAGGGTTGGCGCGGCGAGCTCGACGCGCAGGTCGCTGCGATCGAGCAGCGGGCCCGAGATGCGGCTGCGGTAGCGCTGCACGAGTGTCGGCGCACAGTGGCAGGGCACTCGCGGATGCCCCATGTACCCGCACGGGCAGGGGTTCAGGGCGGCGACGAGCTGAAAGCGCGCCTCGAGCTCGAGCTGGCGCCCGGCGCGGCTGAGGGTGATCGAGCCCGACTCGAGGGGCTGGCGCAGGGCTTCGAGCACTTCGCGTCGAAACTCCGGCAGCTCGTCGAGGAACAGGACGCCGCAGTGTGCCAAGGTGATTTCCCCGGGCGCCGGAGGCGAGCCGCCGCCGACGAGGCCCGCATAGCTCACCGTGTGGTGGGGGGCGCGGTAGGGGCGCGCGCTGGCGAGTCCGCCGGGCCAGCGTCCGGAGGCGGACAGCACGCGCGTGATGTCGAGCCGCTCTGGCACACTCGGAGCGGGGAGCAGGGTGGTGATGCGACGTGCGAGCATGCTCTTGCCCGTTCCCGGCGGCCCGATGAAGAGCAGTCCGTGCCCGCCGTGCGCCGCAATGGCGAGCGCGAGCTTCCCCGAGGCCTGCCCGCGCACGTCGTCCACCGACAGTCCCATGTCGTGTCCGTCGTCCGCTCGCACGGGGGCGAGCGGCACGAGCGTGGTGCTGCCGACGAGGTGCCGGACCACGTCGTCGACGTGAGCGGCTCCGAACGCCGCGATGCCCGGAACCCAGGCGGCCTCCAGCGCGGTCGCGCGGGGCGCCACGACCTGCTCGACGCCCGCCGCGCGCGCGACCATCGCGACCGCCAGCCCCCCTGGCACCGCGTGCAGCGCCCCGTCGATGCCGACCTCGCCGAGAAACAGCCGACCCTCGACCGCACGACGCTTGAGATGGCCCGCGGCAGCGGCTGCGCCGAGCAGGAGCGGCAGATCGAGGATCTCGCCGGACTTGCGCCGAGCGGCCGGAACGAGGTTCAGGTACAGCCGTCCCGGTGGCACGGCCAGCCCGTTGGCCGAGAGCGCGCACAGGAGCCTCCCACGGCTCTCGCGGATGACCGGATCCGGGAGGCCTGTGAGCAGCACATCGACCCGCCCCGCCTCGCGGTCCTCTTCGTAGCGCGCCTCGATCGTGACGAGCTCGGCGCTCGAGCCCGCGAGGCAGGCTCCCAGGATGCGTACGGTTCCCACGCCCGCTCCGTCGATCGGACTGAGCGCTGGTCGCGACCCGAGCCGGAAAACTGCTCGCTCAGGCCGCGAAGCGCGGGGCGCTTGCACCGCTGCCCGCGGTTTCCGATCCTCGCCGCACGCCATGAAGCTCCGCACCGCGCTCCTGCCGCTCCTCCTCGCCGCCTGCCGTGCGGCCGAACCTGCCTCGCCGCCGCTCGAGGCCGCGCCCGTCTCGGCTTCAAGCCGCATCGAGCGCCCGTCGCTGCGCAACGACGTGATCGTCGTGTGTGGCGAGCGCGTCCCGATCGGCGTGCCGGTCGTCCTGTGGACTGAGCGCGGCGGCTACAACGCGTACTCCACCGAGCTGCGCTTCTCGAGCGAGCCGCCGAAGGAGCTCCCCGAGGGCCTGCGCTACCAGCCCGGCCGCAAGGTAGCCAAGGGCGATGGCACGACGCGTCTCACGTCGCTTTCGGGCACTCCGGCCTGCGGCGACGAGCTGCGTGCCGCGCTCGACCAGTTCGTGATCCACTACGACGTCTGCGGCACGAGCCGCCAGTGCTTCAAGATCCTGCACGACCGGCGCAAGCTCTCCGTGCACTTCCTGCTCGACGTCGACGGCACGCTCTACCAGACGCTCGATCTCTCCGACACCGCATGGCACGCGCGGCAGGCGAACTCGCGCTCGGTCGGGATCGAGATCGCCAACATCGGTGCCTATCCTCCGGGCGACACGACGCTCGACGAGTGGTACCCGACGGACGAGCAGGGGCCGTACGTGCGCTTCCCCGCGTGGATGGCGGAGACGGGCATCCGCACGAGCGGCTTCGTCGCGCGTCCGGCACGGGCCGAGCGGGTCATGGGCGCGATCCACGGCACGACTTACGAGATGCACGACCTCACGCCGGAGCAGTACGCCACGCTGGTCAAGCTCGCAGCCGGCCTGTGCCGCGCGTTCCCCACGCTGCGCCCCGACTGCCCGCGGGACGCGCAGGGCGCCGTGCGCATGGACGCGCTCTCGGGGGCGGAGTTCGCGCAGTTCAGGGGCATTCTGGGCCACTTCCACATCACGAAGGACAAGCAGGATCCCGGTCCGGCCTTCGACTGGGAGGGTTTCCTCGAGGCCGTGCGAGCGGAGCTCGCGAAGCCGGCGCCCTGAGGGTCTATCCCATGACCAACATCGGCCCGCGGGAGTTCCAGCGCTTCTACGTCGCGATGAAGGCGCTCGCCGTGCGCGACGGGCGGCTCCTGCTCGTGCGCGAGTCGACCCGCGAGGGCTGGTGGGAGCTGCCGGGCGGTCGCGTTGACGTGGGGGAGGAGCGGCTCGACCCGCGCGAGGTGCTGCGCCGCGAGCTGTCCGAGGAGCTCGGCACGCGCTTTTGCTGCGCGATCGGGGCGCCCACACTCACGTGGATCCGTCCCGTGCGGCACGAGGTCAAGGAGTTCTCCTTCGTCGTCGCGCACCTGTGTACCGATATCGCCGGCGAGATCGAGCTGAGCCACGAGCACGTCGACTATCGCTGGGTCGACGCACGCGAGACATTCGAGCTCGACCTCGCGCCGAGCTACCCCGAGCCCCTGCGCGAGTTCTGGTCGCACCACGCCGCGCGCTGAGCGCTCACGATGCGGCGCGCCGGCCGCACGCCGATCGTCACGAATCGCGCCGCGCGCGCATCGGACTCGGGAGAAAGATCGGCGAGCGCTCGTGCGTCACTCCACGCGACTTGCGCGTTCCGGCGAGCGCTGCGCCGAGCTTCCTGTGCGCCGAATGCAGCGGTTCCCCGCCCTGCTCCGACTCACGTGCGCCCGGCTCAGGAGAGCGCGCGGCGCAAGATCCCGCCGGCCTCGGCGAGGGCGGCGAGGGCCTGTTCGCGCGCGAGTCCCTTCTTGCGCATCAGGACCGCGACCTTCACCTGTCCGCCGGCGGCTGAGAGCAGGGCGAGCGCGTCCTCGCGGGAATCGCCAGTCAGCGCCGACACGATGCGCGCTCCGCGTTCGACGAGCTTGACGTTCTTCGATGTGTCCACGTCGACCATCATGTTGCCGTGGACCTTGCCGAGCTGCGCCATGGCGACCGTCGTCACGGTGTTGAGCGCGAGCTTGGTCACGGTGCCGGCCTTGAGGCGCGTGCTGCCCGCGATCACCTCCGGGCCGCTGACGATGCGCACGGAGACGTCGGCACGGTCGGGCACCTGCTCCCGCGGCACGCAGGCGAGGAACACGGTCGCGGCGCCGCGCGCCCGCGCGAAGTCGATGGCTCCGTGCACGTAGGGCGTGGTGCCGCCGGCGGCGATTCCGAACACGACGTCGCGCTCGCACAGTCCGCGCCGCGCGAGCTCTTCACCCGCGGCCGTCGCGCTGTCCTCGGCGCCCTCGACAGCTCCCGTGACGGCGGCCGCTCCGCCGGCGAGCACGGCCTGCACCATGCTCGGTTCGGTCTGGAACGTCGGCGGGCATTCGACGGCGTCGAGCAGCCCGAGCCGTCCGCTCGTGCCTGCGCCGACATAGAAGAGCCGGCCACCGGCGCGCAGGCGCGCGACGACGAGCTCGATGGCCTTGGAGAGGTCCGCGCGCGCGGCCGCGAGCGCGGTGTGGATGCGCTCGTCCTCGCGCTGCATCAGCTCGACGGCCGCGCTCACCGAGAGCGCGTCGAACTGCGCCGTGCGCTCGTTGTGCGACTCGGTGGCGAGGTGACCGCGGGGGGCGGGGACGTGACTCACGACATGCCTCCTTCGCGGCGCTCTCCGGGTTCCCACATGCCGCGCCCGAGCGACAGTCCGCCGTCGACGACGAGGCACTCACCGTTCACGTAGGCGCTCGCGGGAGACAGCAGGTACAGCGAGTGCGCGGCCATTTCCTCGGCGCTGCCGAAGCGCCCGAGCGGGATCTGTTCCTCGATGCGGCGCTTGCGGCTTTCCTCAGGCCACAGATTGTTGGCCGCGCCCTCGCTCTGGAACGGACCCGGCGCGATAGCGTTGACGCGGATGCCATGGCGCGCCCACTCGACCGCGAGCGTGCGCGTCATCGCCAGCACGCCCGCCTTGGCGCTCGCCGAGTGCACCACTCCCGCCATGCCGGTCCAAGCGTAGGTCGCGACCACGTTGAGCACCTGCCCGCGGCCACGCGCGATCATCCCGCGGCCGAAGTAGCGCGTGCAGTAGAACGTGCCGTCGAGCACGATCCCGAGCACCGAGCGCCAGGCGCGCGCGGAGAGGCGCTCGGCGGGACAGACGAAGTTGCCAGCGGCGTTGTTGACGAGAATGTCGACGCCGCCGTGCTCGTCGAGCTCGAGCGCGAGACGCTCCACGTCCCCGGCCTCGCGCACGTCGAGCGTGCGCGACTCGACCTGCCACCCGCGCTGCGCCGCCTCGACGAGCAGCGGCGCGTGGTGCTGCTGGCTGCGCGACGCGACGATCACGCGCGCTCCGAGGGCGGCGAGGCCGCGCGAGATCTCGAGGCCCATGCCGGTGCCGCCGCCGGTGACGAGCGCCACTTGGCCGGAGAAGGTCGCAGGGGGCAGCCAGCGGGCCGCCGGAGGGGGAGGGAGGGTGCTCACGCACGCCAGCCTGACGCCTGCGGCGCGGCGATCAAGGGCGAGCGCGGGCCGGGGCGAATCCGCCGGGTTTTCGCGGGCCGGCCCCGGAGGCGACGGAGCCCGGGGCCGGCGCTAACATCTTCAATTCCGATGATCGATCCGATGTCCCCGCAGCCGGTTCAACCAGAGCCTTGGGCGCAGCGCTTCGAGCTGCAGTCCGCGGTGGCCTCGCTGCTGTGCACGCTGCTCGGGGTGTGGCTTTCGAGCACGGAGTCCGGCGCGCCCATCGGCGCCTTTGCCCTGCGCGGCGCCTATGTCTGGGCCCTGATCTCGATCGCGCTCGGGATCCTGTTCGCCGTCCTGCGCGCGCGCAACGGAACCGGAGCCGCCTCGGGAATCGTCGCGCTCGTCCTCGGCGCCGCCACGTTCGCTTACCACCTCACGCTTCCGTCCTGAACATCCCAAGAGCTCCCGATGCAGAACCTCACGAGCCACGTCCAAGGTCGCTGGCACGCCGGCACCGGTGCGAGCGTCACGCTCTTCAATCCCACGAGCGAGGAGGCGCTGGCGCAGGCCTCGAGCGCCGGTATCGACTTCAAGGGCGTGCTCGAGTACGCGCGCGGGAAGGGCGGCCCCGCCTTGCGCGCCATGAACTACGCCCAGCGCGGCGCGATGCTCGACGCGCTCTCCAAGGCGATCCACGCGCACCGCGACGAGCTGATCGAGCTCTCGATCCAGAACGCGGGCACGCCGCGCAGCGACGCCAAGTTCGACATCGACGGCGCGATCGGCACGCTGGCCTTCTACGGCCGCCTCGGGCAGGAGCTCGGCGCGCGCACGTTTCTCTACGACGGCCCGGGCGTGCAGCTCGGACGCACGGCGCGCTTCTGGGGCGAGCACGTGCTCGTGGCGCGCCCCGGCGTCGCCGTGCACATCAACGCCTTCAACTTCCCGGCCTGGAACATGATGGAGAAGGCAGCCTGCGCGCTGCTCGCGGGCACGCCGGTGGTCGAGAAGCCGGGCACGCCGACGGCGCTCGTCGCGTGGCGCCTCGCGCAGCTGTGCATCGGCTGTGGCGCGCTCCCCGAAGGCGCGTTCCAGTTCATCGCGGGCTCGGTCGGCGACCTGCTCGACCACATGGGGCCGCAGGACAGCCTCGCGTTCACGGGTTCGAGCGGCACGGCGGCTCGCCTGCGCGGCCACGCGAATCTCGTGCGCCACAACGTGCGAGTGAACTTCGAGGCCGACTCGCTCAACGCGGCCGTGTTCGCGCCGGACGTCGAGGCGGGCAGCGACACGTTCAACTTGTTCGTCGCCAACGTCGCCCTCGACATGACACAGAAGTCAGGCCAGAAGTGCACCGCCGTGCGGCGTGTATTCGTGCCCAAGGAGCGCGTCGACGAGCTCACGGCCGAGATCGTCGCGGCCGCCAACGCGGTCAAGCTCGGTGATCCGTCGGACGCCGTGGTGCGCATGGGCCCGCTGGCGAGCGCGGACCAGTTGCGCGACGTGCGCGCCGGCATCGAGCGTCTCGCGAAGCACGCGCGGCTCGCGACCGGTGGGGCGGGTTCGATTCGCGAGCGCGGCTACTTCGTCGCGCCGACGGTGCTCGTCGCCAACGATGGCCGCAACCCGGCCTTCCACGCGGAGGAGGTGTTCGGCCCCTGCGCCACGATCCTCCCTTACTCGGGCGACGCCCACGAGGCGGCGGAGCTCGTCGCGCTCGGCGGCGGCAGCCTTGTGACGAGCGTGTACTCGAACGAGCAGGCGTTCCTCGAGACCGCGGGACTCGCCATCGGCGCGTGGTCCGGCCGCGTGTGGCTCGGCAACGACAAGATGGCCGAGCAGTCGCTCGCGCCGGGCATGGTGCTGCCCCAGATGATCCATGGCGGTCCCGGTCGCGCCGGCGGCGGCGAGGACCTCGGCGGCCTGCGCGGCCTCCCGTTCTACCTCCAGCGCGTCGCGCTGCAGGGCTTCAAGGGCGTGATCGCGCCCGAGTCCATGTGCGTGTCGAAGAGCGCTGCGCCGACGGCCTGACTCGCTGCGATCGCCCGAGCTGCACGAGCCGTCGCGTCCGGGCTCGCCCGGGCACGGCTGCTCACGAATTACTGGCCCGCGTCGCAGGCGTCCGCGGCCCATTGCCCGGCCGGTGGCGCGACGGATTCTGTTCCCACCACGTGAGCCAGGCGCGACTCGTGTCGCCCGGGTTCGCGCCGGTGAGATCCTTGAGCGCGTTGCGGACCTTGCGACTCTCGACCGCGACCGTCATCTCGGACATACCGATCACGCGCACATCGAGCAGCGCGCCTTCGACGAGCGTGTTCACCTGCGGATCCGCGACAGCAGCGCCCTGCGCCACCTCGACATCGAAGTCCTGAATGAACGCGAACTGCTTTCCCACGAAGATGTGCGACGCCGGCGCCTTCCATGCGCCACCGCCGCCGGGCGCGCTCGCAAGCGCACCGAGTCGCGCGATGAGCGGCTCCACCGCTGCCGGATAGTTCATCGTGCCGAGCGCCTCGATCGCGTTCTCGCGCACAGCCGCGGCGCGCGAGCCGAGCGCGCGCAGCACCGGCAGCGTGACCGCCTCGTCGCGAGCGTCGCGCAACGCGAGAGCACACTCCCTGCGCACCTGCGCCGAGCCGTCGAGCACTGCGCGCGTGACGAGTGCCTTGACTTCGCTGCCCGCAGCGAGACGCCGCAGGCCGAGGGCGGCGAAGGCACGAATGCGCGGAGAGTGGGAGTCGAGGGAGCGCACGAGTGCAGCATGGACCTGTTCCCGGTTCGACCTTTGGCCGAGCGCGAGGAGCGCGAGCTCCTGCAGCGAGCGCGGTGCAGAGGCTGCCTTGCGCACAGCGTCGAGCGGATCCGTCTCGTCCGCGCCGGGCACGGCCAACGCCTGCGGATAGGAGGCGAGCAGTGCGAGGGCCTGTGGCTGGTCCGGCTGAGAGTCGAGCGCGAGGTCGAGCTGCTGCAGGCTCTCCGCGAGCAGTCCCTCGCGCGCCAGCCAGTCCGCGTAGGGGACGCGCGTCGCCGTGTCACGGCGATCGACGTGGCGTTCGAGCTCGCGTGCCTTCGCGAGCACGACTCGTTCGAGCTCCGCGCGGGTCACTGCTCCCTGCTCGAGCCGCTGCCACTGCGTCCCGCGCTGGATCTCCCACCTGCCGTCTACGGCGCGCGCCTTGGCCCGTACGGTGCCACCCCCGCGCAGGTGGAGGATGCGGTTCAGCTCGGGCTCGTCCTGGGCCACGGACACGTTGGGCTGCGGGACCTTCGACGGAGCCACGGTTGGAACGAGGAGCAGCGTGACGAGCAGCGGCAGCATTTGGTGTCTCTCTTGGCCCCGAACGGACTCCCATTCCATACGCCCTCGCCGCGAGACGCGAGAGGGCCATGGCCCAAAACCGCGTGAGCGCTGTCTGCGACGGCGTCGTGGACTGCGGTCGCGAGGCCGAACTTCGAGGCGCATGGGGCCGTCGCGGCTGGTGCTTCGCCACGGGATTCCCCTCCGGTCCAGCTCGCGCTCGACTCCGCCCGTGCCGGAGGTGCTGATCCAGACTTCGCGCGGCCGCGCGCGATCGAGCAGTGCCGTGGTCCACGGCCCCGGGTCGCCGTGGTGGGGCCACAGGAGCACATCGACGGGTCCGCGCAGCGCCTCGGCCTCGAGCTGGGCCTGCAGTCCCTGTTCGACGGCGTCGCCGTGGAGCTGGGCACGCCACGGCCCCAGGGACGCGAGCAACGTGCGGGAGCCCTCGTTGTCTTCGCTGTCGGATCCGCGGGCGAGCTGCCAGCGCTCGTGGCCGCTTGCTGCGAACTCGAGGACGCTGCCCGCGCCGCGTGGATCCGCGCCGCGCGCGCGCCGCAGCTCCACGTCCTCCGGGATGGCTGCGCCGTACCACTCCAGGATGGGGTAGCGCCGCGACAGCCATGCGAGGGCCTCCGCATGGTCGCTGTCGGTGTGCGACAGCACTACGGCGACATCCCGCACTTCGCGCGAAGCGAGCAGCGGCCCAAGCGCGGACGTCGCCACTCGCCCGCGGTCGCGCGAACCCGCATCGAAAATCCATGTGGGGCCCTGCGGGCCGTGCAGGACGACGCAGGTCCCGTGCCCGACGTCGAGCGCGTCGACGCTCCAGCCCCGGGGCCTTGCGACCCACGGCACGAGCAGCAGGCCCCAGAGCAGCAGCCCCAACCGCGCGCTCCTCGCCGCGAGCCCCGCTCGGAACCAGCCGACGGCCAGCAGCGCGGTCGCGAGCGCCAGCAAGGCTAGGGGCCGCGGTGGAAGCACGCAGGGCGTACCCGGTAGCGTGTCGGTGAACTCGAGCATGCCGATGAACCACTTCGCCGGCGCGTCGAACAGCGCTCCGGGCACGAGGGGCGGCACGAGGATCGCGATCCAGCCGACCACGAGCAGCCAAGTGACGAGGGGCGTCGTCAACGCAGTCGCCACGACCCCGATGGGGGCCCACTCTCCGAAGGTCGACCAGCACAGGGGCAAAGTCGCGAGCACGGCGGCGAGGGAGGCGGCGAGGGCCGAGCGCGCGGAGCGCGAGACCACGCTCTCCAGCGCGCGACGTGCGGAGGTCGGACCGAGCTCGACTCGCACGGCCGCGCGCGGCAGGGTGCGTCGGATCGGTCCCGTGAGCAGCACCAGCCCGAGCGTTGCGAGGTACGAAAGCAGCAACGAGACGCTGAACAGTGCATCGAGGTCGAGAGCGGCCTCGACCAGCAGGGCAAGCGCCAGCAAGGACAGCGTGTCGACGCGTCGTGGCTCGCGATGCGCGCGCGCGCACAGGGGCGCGGCGAGCGTCAACGCGAGAGCCACCGCCGCGCGCCTGACGGGCGCGGCCCCACCCGTCACGGCCGCGAACAGGGCGAGAGCCATGCCTGCGACGAGCACCAGCACGACTCGGCGCCGTCGACCGCCCCCGACGAAGGGCGCGATCAGCACCGCGGCGAGCAGGCTGACGTGCATGCCGCTCACGGCGAGCACGTGGCGCATGCCCGTGTGCGAGAAAGTGTCCGCCAGTTCCGGCTCGAGCCGCTCGGTCGCTCCGTAGAGCAGTGCATGCGCCAGAGCGCGCGGCTCTCCGGCGGCGAACTGACCGCAGCGTCGCGCCACACTCGCGCGCAGCTCGCCGACCCACGCCGTGCCGCGCTCCCAGACTGGGGCTGGAGCGATGCGTTCGACCTCGTCCGGCCGCGCGCTCCACAGGACGTGCGGACGCTCGTCGAAGGGAGCGTGGGGCGGCGGCACCGGGCCGCGCGCCTCGCGGCGTGGACGGTCGCTGGGAGTCACGCGAAGCCACTCTCCACCCGCCGCGCAGTCCCGCGTGAGCTCGAGCCAGATGGGCGGCTCCGCCGGTGGATACAACTTGCCGAGCACGCCCCGGCGCGTGCCCCGCAGCGGCTCCCAGCGGCCCTCCAGAGATACCGGAGGTGCCACGCCCGCCTCGGCGACGACGCCGAGAGGTACCGGCGAGGCCATCTGTCCGCGCCAGCCGAGCGCGACAGACGCGAGAGCCAGAACGCAGAGGAGCGCGAGCCTTGCCGCCGCACGCAGCGCATGAGGCAGAGCGTCGTCTCCCGTCCTTCCTTCGCGTGTCGCGAACTCGAGCGCCAGCCATGCTCCTGCGGCGGTGGACACCGCACCCACGAGCACCAGCGGGGCCGGTCGCAGCGCTGCACCGAGCCACGCGCCGACCAGCACGGCGAGCGCAGCCCCCACGAGCGGTCGACGGGCCTGCAGCCGCAGCCCGCACTCACCCTCCGTCCCGCTCGTCACTGCCTCCGTCCCGCTCGTCACTGCCACGGTCCCTCTGTCGCGCGGGGGAGTCGCTGGTCGCGCCCCGAGTCTCGAACTTCCGCGGCGCTCAGCTCCCGTTGCCGTGCGTCCGCCCGGACTTCACCGCGCCCGCTCCACCGAGGCAGCTCTCGGTACGTGGCGGCGACTGCCCATCCGCCCGCTGGCGAACTCCGCGCCGGCGCCTCCGGGAAGGGCCGGGTGCAGCGGGAACTTCCTCGGCCAATTGCTAGGATTCGGACGCATGACCGCCCCTCGCCACGCGCTGTTTCCGGGCAGCTTCGACCCCGTGACTCTCGGTCACCTCGACGTGGTCCGCCGGGCCGCCGCGCTGTTCGATCGCGTGACCATCGCGGTGGCGAGCAACTCCTCGAAGCGCGAGCTCCTGCCACTCGAGCGCCGGCTCGCCCTCCTGCGCGAGGTCACCGCCGACATCGCGGGCGTAGCGGTCGCGCGCGTGGACGGCCTCACGGTCGACGGCTGCCGAGCGCTCGGCGCCAACGTCATCGTGCGCGGCCTGCGCAACTCGAGTGACTTCGAATACGAGTCCCAGATGGCCTTGAGCAACCGCGCCATGGCCGTCGAGCTCGACACGGTCTTCCTTCCGTCCGCTCCCGAGCACGCGCACATCTCCAGCACGCTCGTGCGGCAGGTGGCGGAGCTCGGAGGGCCGGTCGGGCTGTTCGTTCCCGCGGCCGTCGCACGAGCGCTCCGCGAGCGCGGCGTCGGCGCGCAGTAGTCCCCAGAGGATCTCATGAGCGATCGACGCATTGTCGCGACCGAAGGCGCCCCCAAGGCGATCGGTCCTTACAGCCAAGCCATCGTCGCCGGTGGCTTCGTGCACTGCTCCGGGCAGGTGGCCCTCGATCCCGCCACCGGCGCCTTCCTAGGAGGGGACGTGGCAGTCCAGACCGAGCGCGTACTGGCCAACCTCGCGGCGGTGCTCAGCGCGGCGGGCAGCAGTCTGTCGAAGGTCGTCAAGTGCAACGTGTACCTGACGACCATGGACCACTTCGGACCGATGAACGAGGTCTACGCCCGCCACTTCCTGGTGGGTGCGGCTCCCGCGCGCGCGACGGTCGCCGTCGCTGGCCTGCCGCGCGGGGCGCTGGTGGAGATCGACTGCGTGGCGCTCGCCTAGGGCGCTCGCGAGCGCCGCCGCGCGGCCCGCCATGCTGTTCAGCTCCCCGACGTTTCTGTTCCTGTTCCTGCCGGTCGCCCTGGCGCTCGGTCTCGCGCTGCCGCGCGCGCTGCGGAACTCGACGCTGTTTCTCGCGAGCATCATCTTTTACGGCTGGGGCGAGCCGCGCGTCGCGCTCGTCATGCTGGCTTCGATCGCCGTCAACTGGGCGCTCGCGCTGTGGGTCGAGGCGCAGGGTGGCCGCGCGCGCGCGCCGCTCGCTCTCGCGCTCGTCTTCAACCTCGGGTTGCTCGGCTTCTACAAGTACTGGGACTTCTTCTGGGACAACTTGGCCGCGCTGGGGCTGCCGGTCCCGGCTTTCGCCGCAGCGAGCGTCTCGCTCCCGATCGGCATCTCGTTCTTCACCTTCCAAGCGCTTTCGTACGTGATCGACGTGCGTCGCGGCGAGGGGCGAGCGCAGCGCAACCCGCTCGACTTCGGCCTGTACATCGCGCTCTTTCCGCAGCTGATCGCAGGTCCGATCGTGCGCTACCGCGACGTGGCCGCGCAGCTCGCCGAGCGCACGCTGTCGAGCGCGAAGTTCGCCTCGGGCGTGCGGCGCTTCGCGGTCGGCCTCGGGAAGAAGGTACTGGTGGCCAATGTCTGCGCCGAGACTGCGAAGACGATCTTCGCGCTCGACACCGCGAGTCTCGACGCGGGGACGGCGTGGCTGGGCGCGCTGTGCTACACGGCGCAGATCTACTTCGACTTCTCGGGCTACAGCGACATGGCGATCGGCCTCGGTCGCATGCTCGGCTTCGAGTTCCTCGAGAACTTCGACTTCCCGTACATCGCGCGCAGCGTGACCGAGTTCTGGCGCCGCTGGCACATCTCGCTCTCGAGCTGGTTCCGCGACTATCTCTACCTCCCGCTCGGCGGAAACCGCGGCGGGAGTGCCCGCACCTACTTCAACCTGATCGCCGTGTTCTTCCTGTGCGGCCTGTGGCACGGCGCGGCGTGGAACTTCGTGGCTTGGGGCCTGTTCCACGGCGCGTTCCTCGTGCTCGAGCGCGTGGTGCGCGGATCGGCGCGCGAGCGGGCGGGCTGGATCGGCTGGCCGTACACCTTCGTCGTGGTGGTCTCAGGCTGGGTGCTCTTCAACGCGTCGTCGCTCGAGCACGCGCTCGCGTTCCTGCGCGCGATGTATGGCCTTGGCAGCCGCGACGGCCTCGCCGTGCACGCGGGCCTGTATCTCGATCCGCTGCTCGTGTTCGTGCTGGCGGCAGCGGCGCTCGGCTCCACCCCGTGGCTTCCGGCACTCGCGCGCTGGCGCGCGGCACGGCTAGCCCGCGGCGAGGACGGACTGGATCGCGGGCTGGAGCTTGCGGCGCTCGCGCTCCCGGTGCTCCTGCTCGCGCTCTCCGCGGCGCGCCTCTCGGCCGGCACCTTCAACCCGTTCATCTACTTCCGCTTCTGATGGCCCCGCACGTTCAAGGCAGGTTCCGCGCTGTGTGCGACCGCGTGCTCGCCGGGCTGTTCGTAGCCTTCTGCGCGATGCCAGCCGTGCTGACATGGCTCGAGCCGCCGGCCTCGGGGTCGATCGAGCGCGAGTTCCGTCGTCCCGCGCCGCAGCCCGAGCGCCCGAGCAACCTCGCCGAGGCCGAGGCGTGGCCGGCCCTGTTCGATGCGTGGTACCAAGACCACTTCGCCCTGCGCCCGCGCTGGATTCGCCTGCACAACCAGTTGAGCCTCGGGGTCTTCGGCGTCTCGCCGACGAGCGAGATCGTCGTCGGGCCTGAAACGTGGATGTTCACGACGCGCGACCGCGCGGTCGACGTCTGGCGCGGCGCCGATCCGTTCAGCGCCGAGGAACTTGAGCTGTGGACGCGCGTGCTCGAGGACCGTCGCGAGTGGTGTACGCAGCACGGCGTGCAGTACCTGTTCGCGATCGCTCCCAACAAGGAGTCGATCTATCCCGAGCACTTCCCCGCGCGCTTCGACAAGCTCGGGCCTTCGCGACGCGAGCAGCTCGTCGCGCACGTCGCGCAGCGCTCGGACTTCCCGCTGCTCGACCTCACGCAGGCGGTGAGCGCGGCGAAGGCGACGTTGCCCGCGGGCGAGCAGCTCTACTATCCGCTCGGCACGCACTGGAACGACCGTGGGGCCGTTCCCGCCGCGCTGGCGCTCGAGGCGCGGCTGCACGCGCTCGACGCGCGCGTGCCCGTGCGCGCTGCGGGCGCGTTCCGCTTCGAGGCGACGGACTTCCAGGACGACTCGTGGGCCGGACGCCTGTACCTCGAGGATCGCCTGCGCCAGCCCAACGCGAATGCCGTGTTCGAGCGCGCGATTCCGGCCGCCGCCTGGGAGCGACTGCGGCTGTTCCTCGAGCGCCGCGACAAGACTCCCTCCGAGCGCGCGCGCTTCGAGCTCACGCCGCTCGCCGGCGAGCCCGCAGGCTGGCGCATCGAGGTGGAGAATGGCATCCACGTCAACGTGCGGCGCGAAGGCGTCGCGTTGCCGCGCGCGGTGGTGTTCCATGACTCGATGGGGGAGAAGCTGCGGCCACTCTTCGCGGAGTCCTTCGCTTCGATCGCGTTCCGTTGGGTGCCCGACTTTGACACCGCGACGATCGAGGCTGAGAGGCCCGATGTCGTGCTGCAGGTTTTCGTCGAGCGAGCGCTCGCCGCCGTCTCGCTCTCCACCTCGCCGCTCGATACGCAGGAGCGCCTCGCCGCGGAGTTCGCCCAGTCGCGCACGACGCTGCTCGAGGGACTCGAGCGCCTCACTCTTCCACCGGGGGGGAAGAGTGTCGCCGTGCCGGATGGGCAGGGCGCGCTGCGCGTGGACTATGGCGGGAGCGCCGTCGAGTTGCCCGAGCTCGAGGTCCCCGCCGGGTACTGGGCGCTCGTGCGCGTCGAGCTCGACAGCCCGCTCGACACGGCCTTGCTGCTCGAGTTCCTGAGCTCACGCTTCGCGACCTACTCGCGCCTCGCGCGTGGCGTGCAGCGACCGCTTCCGGCCGGCGAGGGGCGCGTGGTGTACGTCAAGTTGCGGGTTCCGGGCCTTTCCGGCCGGGTCCGGCTGCATCCGGGGCTCGCGGCGGGTTCCTATCGCCTGCGGAGCCTCGAAGTCCGAGCGGTGCCGCAGTAGACTCTTCGCCCTCGAAATCAGGGGCAAATTCATGGGTCTCGCCTGCGGCATCGTCGGTCTCCCGTACGTCGGGAAGTCCACCATCTTCTACGCCATCACGGCCGCCGGTGCCGAGAGCGCGA
>SXGT01076133.1_pt1 | contig 18225 bp, 15 predicted proteins | sample 3176221 | NCBI WGS metagenome assembly SXGT01 (sample SAMN11356862, study PRJNA531348) | freshwater metagenome | isolation source: freshwater sample F1-120 | place: China: Fuxian Lake, Yuxi | collected 2017-12-25
CCGTCGTCTCCAGCCGTAACCGGCGCAATCCCCGGGGAGTGAAGCGGAAGATGAGTAGCTTCCCGCTGCGCCGCGGCTACCAGCGCTTGCCTCTCATCGATTTTCCCGCCGCAGTCAGGATCGTTAAGTGACGAGTATTGGACCTAACTCAGCCGAAGAAAAGTATGCGGCCGCCTGGGAGCCGTTTCAAAAGGCGTGCCGAATGACTGCGGCCCTGGAGGACGCCTGCTGCTACCTCGGTCGCGACCAGTACATGCCCAACAAGTTCGAGGCGGCCGAAGGTGCATTCGCGGAAGCGCTCCGGCCGGTGGGAAACCAAGGCGCACGCAAAATGGGGGCCTTACACTCGAAGCCCTGGGACGCAACGATGCAGCCGAAGACCGCTTTCGCAAGACCGTCGAATCATCCGCCAGCGGCAACCGAACCTCCCTTAGTCCGCGCATCGACTACGTGCATTCCTCTCAGGCAGGGCGTCTCGGCTATAAACGTCAGGATCGGCGCCGCCGTCAGGTGCAGCGACGCCAGGAAGCGCCAAAAGGTGCTCTGCACCGGGCAAAGCCTACGTACAGCGCCAACACAAACCGGGACCCGGACATCGACGTGGTCAGCCGCCTGATGGTCACATGCTCTTCGATCAGTTCCTGGAAGCGAAGCTTCTCCGGCGTGGCGGCCACGGGCAACAAGCCACCGTACGCCGTCAGGTTCGAGCCTTGGAACTCATAGGTCGTGGCAGCCCCGATTTTCATGGGCTTCGGCATAACTGCGCCCCGCCCTTGATTGGAGCGCGTTTCCCGCGCATGCTCGTTTTTGTTGTTCACCATTTGGGTGACTCCGAAAATCAGTCCGCGAAGTTAGCGCTTCGCGACTTCTACTGTTTTAACGCAGGGTTTTCGGGGTCCCCAAATGGGGTCCCTTCAGGCGGGTCGAATGCGACTCAGTTCACGTGCATGATTCAGGTTGAAGATGGGTCTTACTTCGAACTCGAAAAGGCTCGATTCATGATGGAGCGTTTGGATTTGGAGCAGACCGCCCGGGAATTCGAAAATGCGCTCGCCTTCCCGGGTGGCGACGAGCGTGCAGCTGCTCCCGGCGAGAGTGTACTACCGGCTTAGGCGCTCGGAGGACGCTGAGAGGCTACTCTAGGCTTACCTCTGACTCCTGCGGGACTTTATTGCTTCCGCAAGAATCGGCAGGACGGAAACCAGCACAATCAGGATAACCGCCTTCTCGAAATGCCGTTGCACAATCGGGATTCCACCGATGAGGTATCCGAGCGTTGTCATCGAGATGACCCATCCGATTCCGCCGAACACGTTGTACGACAGAAATTTTCCATAGTCCATTCCGGCCACGCCAGCCACAAACGGGGCAAACGTACGCACAATCGGCACAAATCGCGCATAAATGATAGTCTTTCCGCCGTGCTTCTGATAGAAGGCACGAGTCCGATTCAGATGCTCGCGGCGAAATAGCCGGGAATCGGGCCGGTTGAAGATTCGCGGCCCGGCCTTTCTGCCCAGCGCATACCCGACTGTGTCGCCAATGATCGCTGCTGCAATAAGGAGCGCATTGATGAGAAGCAGGTTGAGCTTTCCCGCGTGCGCGACCACACCGATCGTGAACAGAAAGGAATCGCCCGGAAGCATGAATCCGGCGAGCAACCCGGTCTCAGCGAAGACGATGCCGAACATGACGGCGTAACCCCAGAATCCAGTCAGAATCGTCGAGAGCAACTGAATCAGCCGCTCAGGCGTCGTCAGAATCCTGATGAAGTCTATTAATTGGCGCGGAAGTTCAATGAGCCAGTCTATCAAGCTCGGACTAGCCTCTGTAGTTCGCTATCAGATTCTTGATCACGGCGTCGTAAATCTTGACTTTGCCTTCTTTGACCAGTTGCTGACGAAAGCCATCTTCGAACAGTTCCGATCGTTCCCGGGACTTCCGGGCCTTGATCTCTTCTTTAATGGAGTCTCGTTGTGGGCCAAGCTCCGAGAGGTCCGAGTCCAAACGCGCGACCACGCGGGCCACAATAAACGCCTCGCCGACCGGGATTGGACCGATGAGAGTGCCTGAAGCTCTCGCGAAGGCGTCGGCAACCACAGCACCAGTTCCAAGGCCCTCCACGGCCCCACTGCGTGTGAATTCGGGCGGGGACTTCAACTCCAAGCCCATCGACTGGGCCGCCTTCTTCAGGTCGCCCGCCTGCTGCGCTTTGGTGAACAACTCGTTTGCTCGCGTTCCGGCCACGGAGGCCAGTTTGCTCCCTTCGAGTAAAGTTTTGATCTGCGGCATAACTTCGGAGAACTCGGCAGGATGCGCGGGAAACACATCCGTTACCACAGCGACCACGTAACGGCCGAGAGGCGACGGTACCGGAGTGCTGACACCGCCTTTCGGCAGGCTGCGGAGCATCGCCTGCATCTCCTCGCTCACGCCCAGTTCCGGCAATGCATCATTGGGACCAGCCTTTTCCACCGGAATCGCCGTCAGATTGTGTTCAGCGGCAAATTTCTCCGGATTCGGAACGCCTTTCCTCATCGCCACCTGGAGCGTGTCAAGGGCCGACTGGCTGGCATCGCGGGAACGCTGTGTCTTCAGTTCGCCCGCGATATCTTGCTTTACCTCCTCAAAGGGCTTCAGGCGGGCATCTTCCTTTTCCATGACCTGGAGAACATGGTACCCGTACTCCGTCTCAACAATCCCACTCAGTTCCTTCACTTTCAGGCTGAATGACGCTTGTTCAAAGTTCTTGACCATTTGGCCCCTGACGACCCAGTCCAAGTCTCCACCCTTCACGGCCGATCCGGGGTCCTCGGAATTTTTCTTCGCCAAGTCGGCGAAATCCGCGCCGCCCTGAAGTTTCTTGAGAATATCCTCCATCTTTGCTCGAATCTTCGGGTGCTCCTCCTTAGGCTTGCCTGTGGTCTTGAGGAGGATATGCCTGATCTTGACACGCTCTCCCGTCCGGTACCGGTCCTTGCTCGACTCGTATGCTTTTCTGATGTCATCATCTGAAACGACAACGCCCCCTGTGAATTTGGCGGGGTCGAGCACGAGAAGCTTTAAGGCTCTCTTTTCTGGTACCGAGAAGCTGGCCTTGTTCCTGTTGAAGTGGTCAAGCATCTCGGCCTGACTAACGGCGGCCTCGGCGCGATACTTGGCTTGATCGATCTTGACGAACTCGATCTTCGCCTTTTCATTTCGATTACGAAACTCCCGCTCGATCTCCACGGGAGAAACGACGATGCTCTGCAGGGCGATGCCCCGCACCCGGTTGAGCAGGACTTGGCGCGCGATCTGGCTCTCAAACTCTGGAATGCTCAAACCCTGCTGTTCGAGAAACGCGGAATAGGTTTCCTTTCCAACGAACTTACCTTCCTGGAAAAGCTGCGGAACGATGTTACGAATTGCGTTGGCCGTATCGCTTTCGGTCACCTCAAATCCAAGGCGCCCGGCCTCAAAAGCGATTGCCCGCTCGGTTATCATCTGGTCAACCAACTGCGGAATAAAGAATTGAAGCATCTCGGGCGGCATCGAGCGATTTCGCTGCGCGTTGGCTAGGGCTTTTTGAACGTCCCGCAAGGTGATCGCTTCCTTGCCGACCTCCGCCACGATGGTCTCTGTAGTGCTGGTGCCAGATCCGAATCCGGGGATCAGAGTGATCACCATGGACAACGCGACAACCATGAGCAGCGAGCCGAGCAGGTAACGAACTGCCTTATCGCGGCTACGAAACAAATCAAACATTGGACGGAGTTCTCCTGAGGAAATCGAAACTAGTATTATAGCAGGTTGACCTTGTGGAGCGGCTTTTGACGGTGCCTTGGGTTGGGCGGCCTTGACTTACCAATCAACCACGGACCCGTCTTCTGAATCGTAGCTTTCCTCGTTCCGCCAGTCGTGGTTGATCTTGCCAGCCAACGCGTTATCGTCGAGTTCGATGCCGAGTCCAGGCCCTGTGGGCAGGTCCAGATAGCCGTTACGGACTGTGAACGGCTTCTTGATATAACCCTCACCCAGCGAAACCTGTTCCTGACAGAGGAAGTTCGGAATGGACGCGGCGATCTGCACGCCCGCGGCCAGCGAGATCGGGCCAAGCGGGTTATGCGGCGCGATGCTCGCGTAATAGGCTTCCGCCATTCCCGCAATCAACCGCACTTCCGTGATGCCGCCAGCGTGGCAAAGGTCCGGCTGAAGAATGACAGCTGCTCGTTTCTCAAGCACCTCCCTGAACCCCCACTTGGTGAACACCCGCTCGCCCGTCGCGATCGGCAGGTGAGTTCCCCGAGCGATTTCCGCCATCACGTCGTGGTTCTGGGCCTGGCAAGGCTCTTCGATGAACATCGGCTGGTAGGGTTCAAGCGCCTTGATCAGCAGTTTGGCCGTCGCCGGACTGACAGCGCCGTGGAAATCGATGCCGATATCCACTTCGTTTCCGACCGTCTTGCGCAATTCGGCGAACTTCTCCGCGGCATACTGGACGGCTGCAGGAGTCTCTACGTATCGCGAGGGGCGCCGCTTCGCTGGTCCCGTCTTAAACGCAGTGAAGCCTTTTGCCATGGCCTGTTTCATCAACTCCGGCGTGCCTGCGTGTGCGTAAACGCGAACGCGGTCTCGCGTGGGGCCCCCGAGCAATTCGTACACGGGAACGCCCAAAGCTTTTCCCTTGATGTCCCACAGCGCTTGATCGATACCGCTGAGGGCGCTGGTCAAGATGGGACCGCCGCGGTAAAAGGCATGCCGGTAAATCGCCTGCCAGTGATGCGCCACGCGCCGGGGATCCTTGCCAATCAGGTAAGGCGCGATCTCTTCGACCGCCTGCTTGCACGTGAGAGCACGGCCTTCCGTGATCGGTTCGCCAAGTCCGGTGATGCCCGCATTGGTGTGGATCTTCAGGAAAAGCCAACGGGGCTTGACCAGGAACATCTCAAGCTTCGTTATTTTCAGGTTGTCTTTGGCCGCGACTGGGGCGTTGTTTCCGGCCTTTTGTTGAGCGGCGGCGTCGGCCGCGCTAAAGGCGGAAAGACCGGCTCCCGCGAACAGGCTTCCTATCGCGGACCGGCGGCTTGGCTTTGGCATAGTCAACCATTTATATCTGAATACCAGCCACCGGTCAACCCGGTTAGCGCCGGGTTAGCGCCGGGTCAGCGACGGGTGGCGTGGTGCAGGGCGATCCCGCCCAACAGAAAGCCGCGCGCGTCGATCTCCCCGTATCCTGCCCTTAGCAGTCGGCGCGAAAAATCGTCCATGGAGACAAAACTGCGAAGGGAGGCGGGTATGTAGGTATAGATTCGCGGCTTGCCGTGCAGCAGGAACCCCCAACAGGCGCCCTGCACCGTCAAGTAGCCCAGATAGAGCTTGCGCCATATAGGGTTCGCCGGCAAAAAAAAGTCGAGGCTCACGAACGCGCCGCCTGCCTTTGTGACGCGCGCGATCTCGGCCGCCGCGCGGTCGAGATCCGGAAAGTTCCGCAGACCATAGCCGACGAAGACGGCGTCGAAGAAAGCGTCGGGGAAGGGAAGTTGCATGGCGTCGGCGCAAACCGCGTGACGAACTCCTTGCGCCGCGGCCAGGCGCAGCATACTGTATGTAAGGTCCGCCGCCACCGCCCTCGCGCAAGGCAATTTTTGGGAAACGAGCCGGGAAAAATCGCCGGTGCCGCAGGCGAGGTCGAGAATCAATGCGTCCTTCGGGAGCGCGGCCAAATCAACGCCCTGACGCTTCCACCGCATATCCATCCCATACGAGAACACACGCGTAATGAAATCGTACCGTGGCGCGATGACCGAGAACATCTCGCGCATCAGACTGGAGTTCTGTTTTTCCGGGGGTAATGTGGGCGGCATCGAAGAAGGGTCTCCGAGGCTCGTGAATCCCCCCGGATGGCCCATTCTACTATGTCCGCCGTGACCCCCGCGCAAGCGCTGCCCGCGCAGGTTCCGTTCCAAGGCTTCCCGCTAGCGCCGCAAGCTGAGCGCTGAAATCGGATTCGCTCAATTGAGCCAGCGCATACACCGGCATGTCCTCGGCCTCCTTCACGAATGTCAGTCGGCGAGTAGACGTGTCGAAATCGATCTTGACGAGGTCCCCCGACCGCAGTTGACCCGTCGCAATGAGATTGGATAGAGGATGGACAAGCGACCGCTCGATCGCTCGCTTCAGGTGCCGCGCCCCGTACTTGACGTCCGTCCCCTCCTCGAGCAGGAACTGCTTCGCCTCCACCGACACGGCAAAGATGAATGGATTATTGCCAGACGATTGAAGCACGCGCTGTTGGACGATGTTCAGCTCGAGATCGAGAATCTTCCGTAGCTCCGCTTCAGCGAGAGGCCTGAAGACTACGGTCTTGTCGATCCGGTTCATGAACTCCGGCGTAAATTTCCGCCGTGCGGCCTCCATCCCCGCCCGGGCGATCTTGCTGCCCGTCACGGCGTCGATCTCGCCGGACATCCGTCCGCGCTGCTCCTCGGAAGCCGCAAAACCGAGGTTTGGCCTGAGGATGGACCCCATTTCGGCCGCCCCGAGGTTGCTGGTCATGAAGATCATGGCCTTCGAGAAATCCACCCGCCGGTTGTCGCCGAGAGTCAGTGTCGCCTTGTCGAGAACCCCCAGCAGCAGATTCCAGAGCGCGTCGCTGGCCTTTTCGATCTCGTCAAATAAGATGAAACTGAGCTTGACCTTCTCCGTTTGGTGCTTGTTGATTGTCTCCTGGCTTAGCAGGGGGTGCGTTTCCCTGTGGCCCAGATAACCCGGAGGAGAGCCGATGAGCTTTGCAATCTCGTGACTATGCTGAAACTCGGCGCAGTCGATTTTCACCACGCCTCGCGCGTCGCCAAGCAACGTTTCCGAAGTTGCCTCTACAAGGCGCGTTTTTCCCGAGCCTGTCGGCCCGAGGAAAAGGAAGTTCCCTACCGGACGGCCTGGGCTCGCCATTCCGGCCAGATAACACTGATACATGTTGACGATCTGGTTTACGGCTTCCTCTTGACCGACAATTCTGCGCCGCAGCCCTGAGTCAAGGGACTCCGCCTCACGTCCAGTTTGCGCCGGATCCAAATGTTTGTGGATGCGAACCATGTCGCGTAGATGTTCGACGGTTCACGTACGGAACTTTAGGCTTTCTTGGGCTTCGACGGACGCATTTCCACGCGGCTTACCAGAGTTCGCGAGGGCATACAAAGCAGGTCGATCACAACCTGAGCCACATCTTCCGGGGCGATCTTCCATTCGGCGCGTCCGGAACGCGGGCTGAAATCCGTATCCACGCTGCCGGGCATGATCTCGCTCACGCGAATGTTCCGGTAGCGCACGTCGAGCATGAGTGCCTCGCTGAAACCGCTAAGCCCGAACTTCGAGGCGTTGTAGGCCGTGCCGGTGGCGAACGCATTTTTTCCCGCCAGACTTCCAATCTGAATAATATGTCCGCCCCCGCGCTTCTCCATGAGCGGCAGCGCTTCCCGCGAGCAGTAGAACGGCCCGGAAAGATTCAGCCCGATGACGGATTGCCATTCCTCGACCGTAATCTCCCCGGCAGGGCGGAAGACGCCAAGGCCCGCATTGTTGACCAGGATATCAAGGCCGTCCCACTGGCGGTCCAGGGTGCCGAAAAGCGCAGAGGTTTCTTCGGGCTTCGAAATGTCCGCCGCAAACCCCGCCACATCTCCGCCCGTGAGCCGCGTCAACTCGCCGGCGGCAGCCGCGGAGCCTGACACCGTTCGCCCGCAGATGGCGACGCTTGCTCCCTCAAGAAGAAGCGCCTCTGCTATTGCGCGCCCTATGCCGCGAGTGCCGCCGGTGACGAGCGCCGTCCTCCCGGCGAGGAAGCGGGATCTCTGGGCTGCATTCCGGGTCATCCGTACTGGTTCCGTTACCTCACAGCGATCGTCACTTCCGGACTCGCCTGGCCATCGACGGTCACGACCAGCGGGGTCAGGTCGCCGGGTTCCACACCAGCCGGCACGTTCACGCGCACTTCGTAAAGACCAGCTCCCAAAATGGAAAGCCCCGCGAAGGAAACTTCTGCCTTGACTTCGCCAATCGTCACGGAAACCGGCTTCGTTACCGAGTGAATCGCCCCTCGGGCTGGCGCCGTTCCAGCTTCAATCGTCGGGCTTACGGCGCCGAGGCCCGCGCAGACGATCGTGATGTCGTCGCCGGCCCGGACAGCCGCTCCCTTCTCCGCGAGCGGACCAATTGCTCCGTCTCTCAGCACGTAGACCAAGCCTTGGCCCCGGCCACTGCCATCCTTGGTAAAGACACCTGGTTGCGCGCCCGCGACGACGACGGCTTCAGGGACCGTGATCGTCGCGCCGCTCGCCAGCACCAGTTGCAGCGTCGTGTTCAATGGGACGTCATAAGGTACTACCGCGTTAACCTGTCCATCGGCCACGAACTGGAGTGGCATGGGCCGGCCTGCGATCGCCACCGAGGTTCCCGCCAGAACTAATTCAAGCGGTGAGCGCGCCGAGGCCTTCTCGGAATCGGCAAGCTTCGTTCCGAATAGCGAGATCAGGCTTCCGGGGGCCACGGGAAGTCCGGGTCGCAGCGTAGCCGAGTTCGACACGCTTCCCGGTATAACCAGTGGCGTCGGCGAGTTGCCGCGAATCGCTCCAGGCAGCGAAACAACCGCGCGCAGAGATGTGCCCGGGGCCTCGGCGATCGCCGAGACCGTGACACCCGAATTGGAGAGTCTTCTAACCACCCAAGTGGCCGCCCATCTCCCATCGCGCAGTGGAACTAGAACGATCGGCGGATCGCCGTTCGTGAATGCGGCTCCTACAAATCCTGTGACAAACGGCTGACCGCAGTCGTCCACGACTCGCATCTCGAGCGACGCCGGCCATCCAAGCGGTACGTTGAAGTCCACGCCCAAGCTTGTAAATATGGGCAGCAGTCGCGTTGGCACGCAGCCCCCCGCGTCCCTGCGCGTCTCCTCACCGCCCTTCAACGACGGACCCGACCCGCTTGCCGTCACCACGAACAACAAGCTCACGGTCCGCACGGAGCCGTCGGAGAACAGCAGCGTAAGGACGCCGCGGTAGACTCCCGCCGCTAATCCCGAAACATCGGGTTGCACAATGACCCGCGTCGGCACGTCCGGGCTGACCGTCGCGTTGCTGGGCGCGTGAACAAACCAGTTCTTCCCGTCGAGGGTCAACCGGCCCGAGGTGTAGCTGATGGGGCGGTCCGAGACGTTGTAGACCAGTACGTCCTGCGACCCGGGTGAAACACCGCCGGCCACGCCGGTAAACACGAGTCCTGCCGGCTGCACTACAGGTCCAGGATTACTGAACGGCGGAAGGATATTCAAAACGACCGAAACGGACTGCGGCGAGTTGTCCGCACCGCGTGCGATCACGAGAATACGGCCGTAATACACGCCGGCCGAAAGTCCCAGAGGGTTGACGTTCACTTCCACTTCAGGGGCAAGCCCGACGGGTCCGCTTGACCCACCCTCGGGAGACACCAGCAGCCATCCCCTGGAACCGGAAAGCGTCGAGGCCACCACGCTCCAACCCATCACTCCCTGTCCGGCATTAAGGACTGCGACCTTCTGCGACGGCACAATTCCGCCGCCCTGGACAGCGGTGAAAGTCATACCCGTGGAACTGAGCAGCACGGTTTGCCGCTCGGGGCTGACCGTCATCGTGACGGCTACTTCTTCGTTTTCTCCGGTCTCCGGACTCTTGATAACGACAAGTGATGAGTAGGTTCCCTGGGAGAGCCCGGTTGGATTTGCTGACATGCCCAAAGTATCGGGCCGGGCGGTTGACGCGGATCCTGCACCTCGCGCGAGTGAGAGCCAATTCCCGCCGGATTTCGGCGTGACACCGGCGGTGTATTCCAGCACGCCGCCGCCGAGGTTCGTGACGCCGACCGACTGCGACGAAGGCCTGCCCCCCTCGACGAACGCGAAAGAAAATGCCCGCCCGATCAAGCTCAGCTTTTTCGGGAGCGCAGGCTCAACCGTAAACCTTACTCCCACGGTGCGTACCGCCGGATTCGCGTTCGGCGCCGAAATGGTGATCACCGCCGTATACGTTCCCGGCGTGAGATCGCTCGGATCGGCGCTTACCTTCAGTGCCGTGGGCGTGGCTCCGCGAACGGTTCCGACATCAAGCCAGTCGCCCCCATCGGCGGTCTTGACGGTCACGAAGAACGGCACGCCAGGCACCGACCCCGATACGCTCATGTCGAGAGGCGCCGTGGGCGGTCCCGTGGAATTGCCCGTGAACTGAATTTCGGAAGGGGAAGTTTCGAACCTCGGCGCCGCGGTCAGAACCACTCGCACGCGGGTGTTTCCCGTGTCGCTAAGGTACACGTTTCCCCCGGAGTCAACCGCGAGCGCGTTCGGCGTATTCAGATCCGCGCTGCTTGCGGGGCCGCCGTCTCCGGCCGAGCCAGTCCTGCCCGTTCCCGCGACGCTCGTGATGATGCCGCTTGACGAGATTTTTCGAACCCTTTCATTGCGTTGATCCGCGACGAAAATGTTGCCCTGCGAGTCAACTGCGATAGATACGGGGTTGTTGAGATCGGCAAGCAGCGCCCTGTCTCCATCTCCGGAAAATCCCGGCTTTCCGGTGCCGGCTACCGTGGTGATCCTGCCGTCCGGCGTAACCTTGCGGATGCGGTGGTTATTCGTATCGGCAATGTAGACGTTGCCGCTCGAATCAGCCGCGACGCCGAAGGGTGAGCTCAGGGATGCCTGGGACGCTGGTCCGCCGTCGCCCGCGAATCCCTTCTTGCCGTTGCCGGCGAACGTTGTAATGATGCCCGTCGGGCTGATCCGGCGAATGCGCTGACCGAGAGGCACCGCGCAGTATACGTTACCGGCAGCGTCGGCGGCGACACCCTCCGGCAGAATAATTGCCGCGCCCGTGCCAGGTCCGTTGTCGCCTGCAAAACCCGGAATCCCATTGCCCGCGAGTGTGGTAATGATGCCCGCCGGAGTGATTTTTCGGATCCTGTGATTAAATCCGTCGGAAAAGTAAAGGTTTCCGGCCGCATCGGCAGTCAGGCCACGAGGAAAGGACAGGGCCGCGTTCCGCGCGGGTCCGTTATCGCCAAAAAAGCCGTGATCGCCCGTGCCCGCGACCGTGGAAATAACTCCATTTGGGGACACCCGGCGGATTCGGGCGCGGTCTCTTTCGGCGAAATACAAATTTCCGGCGGAATCCACGCCCAAGCCGTCAGGCGACCGCAGCGGCGCGTCAGTCGAGGCTATGCCATCGCGGTAGGCGCGGTATTGCCCGTTCCCGGCCACGGTCGTGATCAATCCGGTCGTCGAAACCCGCCGCAAACGGAACGTGGCACGGTCGGCAAAGTACAGCACACCCGAATCGTCGAGCGCCGCTGCGACCGGGAAGTTGATGGAAGCGGCGACGGCTATCCCGCCGTCACCGGAAAATCCCTGCTGGCCGTTTCCTGCCACTGTGCGAATCAAACCGTCCGTACCGACTCTGCGGATGCGAAAGTTTTGGATGTCGGCGATATACACATTTCCCGCCGGATCGACCGTCAAACCGAAGGGGACCATGGCGGCACTGGTCGCCGGAACACCCTCGCGCGAGGACAACCCTCCACCTGCGATGGTGGTGATAATTCCGTTGGCCGTCACTTTTCGTACTCTGAAATTCCCTCCGTCTGCGATGTAGAGGTTCCCGTTGGCATCCACGCCTACGCCGATCGGTGAACTCAGCTCCGCGAAAACGGCAGCCGAGCCGTCGCCCGAAAAACCTGGCTGGCCTGTGCCGGCAACGGTCGTGATCAGGCCAGTTGGGGTTACCCTGCGGATCCGGTGCGCGTCCGGATCGCCGATGTACAGGTTTCCGCCGGCATCGAGCGCGAGTGCGAATGGCCGCCCGCCGAGCGAGGCGCGGGTCGCCGGACCGCCATCGCCGCTTGATGACGCCTCCCCGTTTCCGGCGATGGTTGTGATGATACCGTCGATTCCAACCCGCCGCACGCGGCGGTTGCCGATCTCGGCAATGTACAAGACTCCGCTGGGGTCAACCGCGACGCCTGAGGGGCCCGACAGCGACGCGCTGGTGGCGGGACCGCCGTCGCCGGTGAAGCCCGGCAGCCCGTTCCCCGCGACTACCGTGAGGATGCCATCCCGGCTTACCTTCATTACGGTGTGATTTTCGTTGTCGGCGATGTATTGATTGCCGCGTAGGTCGACCGTTACTCCGAGCAGCGCGCCGAGAGGCGCGTCGGTTGCGAGCTTCCCGTTGCCCGGAAAACTCCAGTCCGCGCCGGCGACCGTGACGATCACGCCCTGCCCATATGCAGAGGCACAAAGAAAAAGTAAGGTCAAAACGATGAGGAGCTTGCGCATAAGTCTGTCGATGACCGCTAACTTCAGTAAAACCTTACCAGAGATGTAAATGAGGCGCAAGCACCCGACGCCCATGATACCCAGGGCACAAATCGCAGCCGCCCCAATTCACGGCGGTGACTGGCGGCTTGTGTTCGTCCATCGCTTGCGATCGGCGGAGGCAGCGAGGGGTACATGCATCCGCCCGGGCTTCGAATGATATAGGCAGCGATTCTCCGCCAGGCTGGCACATTCGTGGTGCCCGGTGCGCTCACCTTCGGCAGTGTTGGCAGAACGCCTGCGGCTGGACCAGGCGCGGTTATCGGAGATCTCTCGGTGCTTAAGGATTTCGCCATGCCGTGGGAGGGACGCAAGCTGCAGTTCAGGTGGGAGAGTATAAACTTCATGAATCACGCGAATTTCGGAAGCCCGATCGGTGGACGCGGCAATCCGAACTTCGTCCTCATTACGGGACTGATTGGCGGCAACCAGGCGCGCAGCAACCAACTCGGATTGCATTACACGTTCTGAAGAAAGGTCCCCAGTCTTCGCAGTCATCGAGCGTCCCCGAAATGATGTCTCATCTCAGTCCAGCGGTGAGGGAGCCTGTGTGCGGATTTCCGAGTTCCCGATCATACCTCGCTTTGGTCTTGCCGGGAACGTTTCAGGACAGCCTCACAGTTTGACAACACGCGGCTCACGATGTATAACGCTTATGCGGTAGGGGCGCGTCGCTGGCGTTGTGAGCATTGATCCATCTGTCCGATGGAGTATTGACAGCCGGCGTTGAGCCACGGGAGCGACCATGACTCGATCGGAGCAAGGTTGGTGCACCAGCGTCACGCGACGCACGGCGCTGCGTGGACTGGCAGGCTTCCTGGCCGGATCGCCCCTCTTGCGTTCACAACTGGATCCTTTCCGGGATCACAGCCGCGTTCCTGCAATGAGCGAGCTCAAGACGGCCTTCGATTTTGAGCCGGTCGCATACGCAAAGCTGCCGCGCGACATCTACGACTTCATGATGGGGTCCAGCGACGGAGAAGCGACCGCGCGCCGTAACCGTCAAGCCTTTGACTGGGTCAGCCTGATCCCGCGTGGAATGGCCGACGTGAGCGCGATCGACTGCTCAACCGAAATCCTGGGCCACAAGCTGAAATACCCGATACTGGTTGCGCCCACCTCAGGGCAGGGACCGCTGCACCCTGATGGCGAGTTGGGCATGCACGCGGGTGCGACCGCCGCCTCGAATACCCCAATGATAATCAGCAGCGGCGCCTCGTTTCCCATAGACAAGATCACCGGGGCGGCCAAGGGACCCTCCTGGTTCCAGCTTTATCGCATGGATACGGTCGAGGGAACCGTCGATCGCATCGAGCGGGCGCAGGATGCCGGTTGTGCGGCGATCACATGGACCGTCGACGGCCCGGTTGGTCCCTACCGGGAACGGGCGCTCCACGACCGCCACCTCGGTGGGTACGGCGAAATCGACGAGAATAACCCCCAGGGATCACGGGGCCGCCGCAATCCGCGTGCCGCAGCCCAGGCGCCGGCGCCCTACGGAGTCCGGGCGCAGGTCCTTGATTGGAAATTCCTGTCTGCTTGGCGCTCCTCGGTTAAAGTTCCGCTGCTGATCAAGGGAGTTGTGACAGCGGCCGACGCGCGCCAGTGCGTCGAGAACGGTGTGAGCGGGATTGTCGTCTCCAACCACGGCGCGCGCCGTGTCGGCCACGGTTGCTCGACGCTTGAAGTGCTGCCCGAGATCGCCGACGAGGTAAGAGGGCGAATCGCGCTTCTGGTGGACAGCGGATTCCGGCGCGGAAGCGACGTGCTGAAGGCTCTTGCACTCGGCGCGAACGCCGTGTGTCTCGGCCGCGTTACGCGCTGGGGACTCGCTGCCTACGGGCCCGCGGGCGCGCAGAGAGTCCTCGAGATAATTCAGGCCGAACTCACCTTAGCGATGGCCACTACCGGGCGGCCTAACCTCCGCTCTGTCGACCGCACCTTGGTCAGGACCAATTTCCCATGGGCGTGAACTGGACGCGCCGCCGCGCGCTCGAAAGTCTCGGATTGTGGATGGCGGGGTCGCCCCTTCTCAGAGGACAGGAGCTCGGCCCGCGATTGGCCGGCGAGCCTCCCGGCCGAATCGCGCCGCGCAACGAACTCGTCAACACTTTTGAATTCGAAGACGTCGCGCGGCGCTCGCTTCCCGCGCGAGCCTTCTCGGAAATTCAAGGCAGTGGAGAGCGTCGGGGATTCGACCGCATCGTCTTCCATCCCCGCGTGATGGTTGATGTTCACGAACTCGATCTCCGCCTCGATCTGTTTGGTTCGAAGATGTACGCGCCGATCCTGGTGGGTCCCGCCGCGGGTATAGGCCGTTTCCACGCCGAAGGAGAACTCGCCCTCGTGCGCGGTGCCTCAGCCGCGAAAGCGGCGGTCGTGCTCAGTTCGCGCTCCAGTTTATCCATCAAAAAGATCGCCTCGGAATCGCAGTCGGAGCTGTGGTATCAGATTTACCCGGAGCCGGACATGGAACCGGTTCTGACCCGAGTCAAAGAAGCTGTCCAGACCGGATGTAAGGCGGTGTGCCTGACGGTCGGGATGCCGTTCCAATCGGCGGCGGATGGAGCCGGCAGTCCGCTAAAGCTTGTGAATCTGGCCAGTCCGCGTGCCGATTGGGCCCTCGTCGACCAGGTGCGGCGCGCGGCGAAGACTCCGGTGATCCTCAAGGGCATCATGGCTCCCGAAGAGGCGCGCATGGCTATCGAACGTGGAGCGGACGGAATCGTTGTTTCCAATCATGGCGGACGCGCGGTCCACGGCTTGGCGGCGCCCATTGATGCTCTTCCAGCCGTGATGGATGCCGTGGCGGGCAAGATGCCTGTTTTGATAGATGGCGGATTTCGGCGTGGCTCCGATGTTATCGCGGCGCTGGCGCTGGGAGCTCGGGCGGTACTTGTGACCCGTCCAGTGTTATGGGGCCTTTCGGCTTATGGCGCGGAAGGTGTCACAACTGTGCTCGAGATGTTGCAGAGCGAATCGGCACGCACAATGGGGATGTGCGGAAAGCCGAATCTCGCGGCGCTGGACCGGACCTTGGTTCGGCTGGACCGGCGTTAACAAGGTTTACAGTTGCGGTTGAAAGGAGTGTGAATGACCATGGGGTTTAAACGGGTTCTTCTATTGGCCGCCCTTGCGGCTCTACCTTCCTTCGGCCAGACGCTCGGTGAAATCACCGGCGTGGTCACGGATACGACCGGCGCGGTGACGATTGGAGTAACCGTAACCGCCTCGAATTCGGAAACCGGTTTGGTTCGCAGCACTGCTACGAACGACTCCGGCAACTACGCATTTCCGGCGCTGAATCCCGGCGTCTACTCCGTTAAAGCCGAAATGAGGGGCTTTGCAACCGAAATCCACACCAACATTGTTTTACAGGTGCAGCAGGTCGCCCGCATCGACTTCCAGCTTCGCGTCGGGGCGGTGGGGGAGACAATCGAAGTGTCTGGCGGCGCTCCGCTGCTCACGACCGACACTGTCACGCTTGGCACAGTGATCGAGAATCAGCTATCGTCGAACTGCCGCTGAATGGCCGGAACTTTATCCAACTGGTGGCGCTCAGCCCAAATGTGAACGCCAATTTTGCCAACGGCGGAGCGGCCACCAGCCGCCAGGGAGGCGACCGCGGAAATCAGCAGATTTCCGTGGCCGGCATGCGCCGCGAGTTCAACAACTACACTCTCGATGGCATGGCCAACACTGATGTGAACTTCAACACTTACCTCTTTCTGCCATCTATCGACGCTCTCCAGGAATTCAAAGTGCAGACGGGCGTGTACTCGGCGGAGTTTGGGCGCGCCGCGGCACAGATCAACGTATCTACGAAGGGTGGGACGAACGCCTATCACGGCGCGCTGTTTGAATTTCTCCGAAACAACAGGCTCGACGCCCGTCCATTCGGTTTCACTACGTCGGTTCCTGTTTCCGCGCCATTCAAGTGGAACCAATACGGCTTCGCGCTCGGTGGCCCCGTTGAAATCCCGAAACTGTTCAACGGCAGAGACCGGCTTTTCTTTAGCTCCAACTTCGAAGGTTTCCGCATGCGGCGTCAGAGCCAGGTCCTCTACAGCACTCCCCCTGCAGCAATGCGTACCGGAAATTTCTCTCAGGTCTTGCCGGGCACGATTCTGCGCGATCCTTTGAATAGGGATGCCGCGGGTAACAAGCTTCCCTTTCCCGGCAACATCATTCCAACGAACCGGCTGGATCCAATTGCCATCAAGCTGCTGGAGTTTTACCCCGAACCCAACGTAGCGGCCGCGGGCTTGGCGAACAACCACCTTTCGCTGCAAAACAACGTCACCAACAAGGACCAGTTCAATCAGCGCATCGACTTTGTGGAGTCTGCGAAATCCAACTGGTTCGGCCGGTTTAGCTGGCAGGATGAGCTGCAGATACAGCCTGCCCTCAAGCTGAACGGACACTCGCTGAATCTTGACGTGAAGCAGGCCATGCTCTCGAATGTCCGCGTGATCGCACCTAACGTGGTAAACGAATTCCGTTTCGGTTACAGCGGCTTTTCAAACAGTTTCGGTAACGAACTCGGCGGCAAGCGCAATCCGATCAAAGAGTTCGGCATCGGCCTTATCGACCCGGCTCCGCCCGCTTGGGGCACGCCAGGTATAAGCGTAACCGGCTTCAGCGGCTTCGGAGACGACGTCAACGGGCCTTTTGTGATCAACAATCACTTGTTCCAGTGGACCGACAACGTCTCGTGGACGCACGGCAAACACTCGCTCAAGTTCGGCGGTGAGGTTCGCCGCGACCGATTCAACCAGATCGGAAATCAGAACGCACGCGGCGTTCTCGGATTCCAGACGATCGCGACCGGTTATGGCTTCGGGGACTATATGCTGGGGTACGTGCAGCAAACCCAGGACGCCGGCGCGCTCGCCATCAGCCAATTCCGTGGCACAGGCGTATTACATCGACGACACCTGGAAAGTTCGGCCCAGTCTTACTGTAAGCGCGGGTCTCAGATATGAGTACCTGCCGCCGTGGTCGTCAAAAAACAACTCCACGATGAATATCTTTTTTCCGCAAGCCTATGACGCCCCGGGGCTGCATCCCTGCTTTATCCGGATCGGCACTGGCGACCTTTACGAAAATACGCCGATCCGTTTCGAGCCCCGCATCTGTGCGGCCCGCGATGGACGCCTTGGCGACCGGTTGGTCCGGAACGATCGCAACGACTTCGCGCCCCGCCTCGGCATCGCATGGAGCCCGACCGCCAAATGGACGGTACGTACGGGAGCGGGAGTTTTCTATGTCATGGATACGGGCAACCCGCGCTTTGACATGAGCCGGAACATGTCCGGGCGTCTTACCAGCACGGCCGATCCGCAACTGCTCAATCTTACGATTCGGAGCCCATTCACGGTAGGCGCCACCGCGTGCGGCGTTCCGAGTCCGCCGTTCGTGTGTGTCCAGACTCCGCAGGGCTTAGGGAACGATTATTTCCGCCGGACGCCGTATGTCATCCAGTATGAACTGAACTTCCAGCGGCAGTTGGACGATAACACGGTCGCCGAATTTGGCTACCTCGGTTCGCAGGGGCATAAGCTGGAGCGCCTGACATCGAGAAATCTCCCGTTCCCGAGCGCTACCGGTTCGGTGGTTTCCCGCCAGCCCGTGCCGGAGTTCGGCAACATCCAGATTCTGCAGGGTGTAGTCGCATCCAACTACCATTCGTTCTCCACCAAACTGACACCTGACCAATGCATCATATCGCCATGCCCGTGAGGGTTGAGGCGCGCCCAACCATTTGGATGACCCCATAAACATGGGGTAAAACTGGAATTTGGCGGAGTGCGCGCTTCGCCAACCCACCCCAATCGAGGTCACCCAAA
>SXGT01383979.1_pt1 | contig 18225 bp, 18 predicted proteins | sample 3176221 | NCBI WGS metagenome assembly SXGT01 (sample SAMN11356862, study PRJNA531348) | freshwater metagenome | isolation source: freshwater sample F1-120 | place: China: Fuxian Lake, Yuxi | collected 2017-12-25
CCCCCGGTCCTGCGCTACACGCACCGGGGGGCTGACGCCGCCCCGCTCGCCATGAATGTCTCGTGGATATCTACCACATGCGGCGGTTAGCGGAGGGACTTCTCGGTTTCGACGAGCCGAACCTGGCTGGCATCGTTCGGCAAACGCAACTCTTGGCCGAGATGCAGGTCGTCCCGGTTGCGTAGACGCTCGCGATTGAGGTTGAAGATCTGATCCGCGCGCGAGATGCGGCCCAGATGAGCTTGCGCGATTCCGGTGAGTGTGTCGCCTTTGCCGACTCGATACCAAGGGACTCCGTTGGCGTCATGAAACATGCCGGCTGGCAACGGCGCGGCGGAGACTTTCTTTGTCGAGTGCGGCTGCACCCCTTTCGCTTCGGAGGTGGCCTTCGGCTTGGGAATCAACGCAGAGTGCTGTTGTTCCAAAACATCCTTCGCCGGCGCGGAGATGACCAAGCCCGGCCGCATCCGGCAGGGATCAGCGACTCGATTGCGATTGTGCTCGGCCAACGCAAGGAAAAATTTGTCGCTGCCGTACAACTTCTTGGAGATGACACAGAAGTTGTCCCCTTCCTCAACGAGATACTCACCCTCTTTCAGCAACGGGTGACGTGACGTCGGTTTCGCGACGGTTCGTGTGCGAGCCGGTGGCAAGTCGGTCGTCGGTGAGGTCTTCGTGCTTGGATCATCGAAGGCCGCCTTTTCAGTGAACCGATCCTGTTGAGCCACTTGCACCGGCCGCCGAGCCCGCTGCGGGACCGTTTCGAACTCATCTTCGATCTGCTGGGCCGCGTGTTTTTGCACCGGCTTCTCGAACTCTTCGTCGGCTGGCAAAGTTTGAACAGGCTGCTTGAGCCGGATCGGTTCCGTCGTTCTGGTCAGCGCAGGCTGTTCTTGCTCGGCGGGCTCATCTAAATCGAGTGTTGCAGTCTCGCGGTTGTTTCGCGGAGTGGGCGTCTCATCGCCGACATCCAGAGCTTCTTCCGTTCTCTTGGAATTGGTTCGTACTTGCGGTGTCGCCTTTTCGGCATCGCCGAAAGTGTCGAACTCGTCCTCAAGATTGATCGGCAGTGATTGTTTCTTGGTGGCGACCTTCGTGGGGGTTGGCTCGGATTGCCCAGCTCCGATGTCGAGCATCTCGTCATCCAGATTAAGTCTCTTCTTCGGCAACGACTTCGAGGCATTGTTCTCGAACTCATCCAATTCTTCGTTGACGCTGTTTTGATTGTTTGGCAATTGATCGCTGTTGTTCGACGCGGCCTGCACCTTGGGATCGACCTTATCGGGCTTCTCGGCAAGCGTGGCACGATTCTGGAAGTGCCGCGCCACGACATAGCTGAACATCCCCAGCAACGCGATGATCGCGACTAAACCGATCACCGCTTCTTTGGAGATCCTCGGCCGCTTGGAGGCGAAGCCCCACGCTTTCGCGAGCTGCTCGTCATTCTCGGCCGGTGTCGGTCCTTCGATGTCCGCGTCGTCAATGGCCTCTGCCTGCGATTTTGCTTTGGCGGCCAGAGCGGCTTGTGCCGCGGCTTGCGCGGCAGTGTTCGGAGTCGGATTGGGAGTTGGGTGCGACATGGAATTCCCCGTCGGGTTTGGGTTGGCGGCACGCATCATCTCGGCGACGCTGACGCTACGGTTGACTGCTTGACCGCCACTCGGAGTTTGGCCGACCGCGAGCGCGGGTTGATTCGGATTTCCTGGGGACTGGGGGATATCGGTTTTTTGTGGAGGGAGTGCCATCGTGTCTCATCCCGAAATGCGAGCTTGACCAATCGGTCTTCCAAAGAATGAAACGTGATCACGACCAGCCGCCCTCCGGGTCGCAACGATTCGTACAAACCGTGTTGAAGAGCTTGCTGCAAATGTTCCAACTCGCGATTGACCGCGATGCGCAACGCTTGAAACACGCGCGTCGCCGGCGCCTTCCGTGCTTCGTGTTTGATGGAGGCTGGTAAGGCCGAATCGATCGCTGCCACCAAGTCGCTTGCCGTTTCGATCGGTGAACTGCGGCGCTGGCGGACAATCTGATCGGCAATCTGCCGGCTGAAGCGTTCCTCGCCGAACTCGTGAAAGATCGTCGCGATCTGTTCGCTCGTTGCACGCGCGAGCAATGCCGCGGCCGACTCTCCCTGCGAGACATCGAACCGCATATCCAACGGCCCCGTTGTGCTGAACCCGAAGCCCCGATCGCGATCCGCCAATTGATCCGACGACAGCCCCAAATCCAGCACGATGCGATCGACCGCGTCGAGCTTCAGTTCGCGCAAAACGTTCGGCAGTTCGTGATAGCTGGAGTGACACAGATGACTCCGTTCGCTGGGCACGACCGTGGCCGCGTGTTGCAACATCCGCGGGTCTCGGTCGAGACCGATCAGGATTCCGTCAGGTTGAATTTGGGGATAGATGTGTCGGCTGTGGCCACCTCCGCCAACCGTGCCGTCAACGACTGTCAGCCCCGGACTCAGGTCGAGAGCTTGCAGCGTTTCCCGCAACAGAACGGGGACGTGAATCGCAGCCAAGGAAGGTCTGTCAGTGAGTGGAAATGACCGGAGAATTCCGGGGAAAGATGAGGCAGGATTGCTCGGCAAGGAGACTTCGACTCAGCCTCGCTCCGCAAAGTGGGCGGGGTTGTATGTCGATTTGTCAAATCGTGAGAAGAGCAAATTCTGCGTAACGAAATCGAGGTCCGCGTGGACCGACTTCAAGTCTTCTAATTCCATTTCTGGTCGCGCGGTCCATCACGGACTCGATTCTCTTATCGCCATTCCAAACAAAACTGTATCTCATTCGCGACACCGAAAATGAGATTTGAAGACCGACCCGCTGGTCGGTTCTTGATTCCGATTGCACAGCCAAAACAGAAAACAGAAGAGCGACCCTCACACCTTTTTCAAAAGTTCATCGCGAGCAATTCCATCGCTGATGTGTCAACGCGCGACAACAATGATTTTTCGGCCTGTTGCGAAGTTGCCAAGCGTGTGAGAAAACCGTTTGCGTTTTGAAAAGGCATTGTTAGAGTCTCGCCCCGTTGCTTGGACCGGTTCTAATTTCATTGTGCTGCGATTCGATCTAGGAGTCTCTCATGCCTGATCGCGAACGCTGTCCTGAGTGCGATGTTCCGGAAGTGGAAATGTTAGGTAAGGTGACTCGCCGACGCTTCGTACAAGCGGCGAGCGCCGGTGCGGCAGCGATGGCTCTGCCGCGAGTGCTGCGGGCGGAGGACTCCGCCGCGGATGCGAAAGCTCCAGAGTCGCTCGTCAAAAAGCTCTACGACTCGCTGAGTGAAAAGCAGAAGGAAGAAATCTGCTTCACTTGGGACTACACAGACGACCGCAAGGTGCTGCGGACGCATGTTTCCAACAACTGGCAGATCACAGCCGTTAAGTCTTGTGGCTTGGGCACTGAGTTCTACACGCGCGATCAGAAAGACATGATCGAGGCTTGGTTTTGGGGCCTCTACAATAAGGACTGGCACGACCGCATCCGCAAACAGTTGCAGGACGATGCCCAAGGCTACGGCAAGCAACAGACCATCGCGATTTTTGGCAAACCGGGCAGCGAAAAGTTCGAGATGGTCATGACGGGGCGGCATCTGACGATTCGCTGCGACGGCAACACGACCGAGCATGTCGCGTTCGGCGGTCCGATTTTCTACGGTCACGCTGCTTCGGGGTTCACTGAAAAGATCGGTCATCCCGACAACATCTTTTGGCCTCAGGCCGTCAAAGCGAACGAGCTCTACAAGATGCTCGATGGCAAACAACGCGAGGCGGCATTGCTCGAGAAGATGCCCAGCGAGAGTGCAGTCGCATTCAAAGGCAAAGAGAAGATCTCCGGATTGCCGGTGTCGGAGATGAGCAAGGACCAGCGTGAGCATCTGCAAGGCGTACTGAAGCTGTTGGTGGAACCGTATCGGTTGTCGGATCAACAAGAAGTGACGAAGTGTTTGGAAGCCCAAGGCGGTTTGGACCAAGTTCGCTTGTCGTTCTTCCGCGAAGGAGATTTGGGCAACGATGGCATCTGGGACGTCTGGCGTTTGGAAGGCCCGTCATTTGTGTGGCACTTCCGGGGGACGCCTCACGTGCATGTCTGGGTCAATGTGGCCGACGATCCGTCGGTCGCGACCAATGCGAAGGGTTAGTGTGGCTCCGCTGTGATTTCTGTCTTCGCGAGCCACAGTCAACGGCGAATCCAATCCGCCGTCCATTTCCTGGTGACTCGTTTGTCTGCGAGTTTCTTCGCGATTTGTTTTGACGCACGCAGTTCGTAATCACGTCATTGTTTGTGATGAAGTCGGTCTGCCTCGACCATGTTTGTGGATCATTTCTTCGTCCTCAATTCAGCGAGACTAAATCTTGAGTCGCTCTTTTCCCGCAGCGCGTCAAAGAAATAAAGACCAGCAAAAAGTTGATCGAAAGCTTTCGGAACGAACGGTAGATGGCCCCAAGCTCTCAGTGAATCACGCAACGACCCTGCGGTGGTCATTCGAGGAAGCGGTGGTGCGATATCGGCTGGCGGAGATCGACGCGATTGGCGTCTGGCTTCCGAAGCTCATCGAATTCGGAGAAGACGAGGCGCTGGATTGGCTGAACAAGAACGGGATGTCGGTTTCGACTTTGTCGTACGCCGGTGGATTCACTGGCGCATTCGGTCATGATTTAGACGATGTGATCGAGGAGGCTCGCGACTGGATTAGGCTCGCGGGACGTCTGCAAGCCAGTTCGCTGGTCGTGGTCTCCGGCCCGATCAATAACCACATCACGAAGCACGCGACCCGGCTGGTCGTCGACTCGTTAAAGGAACTGGCGGACGACGCGGCTGACCAGGATATGACACTCTCGTTGCTGCCCATGCGCAAAGCGTACGGCCGTGATTGGACGTTTTTGAATTCGCTCGACGAAGCTCTGAAGGTGCTGGACCGTGTGAATCATCCGAACGTGCAGTTGGCGTTCGACGCTTACCACCTGTGGCCAGAGAAAGGCTTGTTGCAGCGCCTACCGGAGTTGGTCTCACGCATCGGCGTGGTGCAGATGAGCGACGCCCCCGCGGCCGGTCGGATCGAAAACGAGCGAGTCTTGCCCGGCGAGGGCATTCTTCCGGTCGAAGAAGTACTCTCCAAGCTGATCGACGTCGGATATCGCGGCTATGTGGACTATCAAATCTGGTCCGAGTCGCTGTGGGGATCGGTGAATCACGAATGGTTGCAACGCTGCCGTGAGAATTTCACTCGGCTGTGCCCCGTGAACCGTTAAATCCATGGGCAGCCATAACTGACAGTTTTTAGCGTTACGCCGTTGGCTTGCATAAGAGCGGTTTGGCGATTGCAGCCACGCCAAATGGCGGAGGGGATCAACAATCGTGCCGCTCCACATGCGGTCGAGTTTCACCGGGCCGGGTGAAACTCGGATGACTCACCGTTAGCATGTTCCGCCTTGTGTCTCTTGGCGGAGGGCTGACTGGCATGCACGAGTGGTTGTCACTGGAAGAGCTCGCACAGTTTCTGGGGCGGGATCGTCGCGAGATTGAAAAGCTCGTCCAGCGCGGCCGCATTCCGGGCCGGAAGACTCAAGGGGACTGGCAGTTTCATCCCACCGAGGTCACGCATTGGCTCGAACACGAAATGCGTGAGTATTCGGGGGACGAACTGCATGGGCTCGAACGGGCTCATCAAGAGTCTGAAGCCGACATTCATTGTCCGGTCCGCAGTTTGTTGCATCCCGAGACGGTTCAAGTGCCGCTGGAGGCTCGCACGAAACGTTCGGTGCTGGAGTGCTTAATCGAGGTCGCCGGGCGTACTTGGCAGATTTGGAGTCCGGCGGACATTCTGCAAGCGGTGCAACAGCGGGAGGAAGTGATGGCGACCGGCTTTGAATCGGGCGTCGCAATCCCGCATCCACGTAATCCGCTGCCAGAGGCCTACGGCCAGTCGCTCATCGCGTTCGGGCGCACGTTGTCCGGCATTCCATTCGGTGCACCGAAGCGCCAGATGACCGATTTGTTTTTCTTGGTGCTGTGCCGCGACTCGCGCACGCATCTGCATGTGCTGTCTCGCTTGGGGAGAATCATTCAACTCCCCGGCTTTGTGGATGAGTTGCGATCCGCTGAGGACAGCCGGCGTGCTTACGAAACCATCTGCTCGGCCGATGAGCGACTCGGTGTCGTCTGATCGTCGCCACTGCACGCGGCTTGGATTTCCACATCCATCTGCCGCAATTCTTCGGCGAGTTGCATTTCGATCAACTCAGCCACGATGGTCGGCACGGGAGCGTTGCTGGTCAAAGCCGGCAACTCGGAATGGGAATCCCCAATAAGCGGATCGGATACCATTGTGCGCAGAGACGCGAGGTATTGATTGAAAGAGGATTGCAACTCAGACAACAAGTCGCCCTGTCGGAGCCGCACGTCCGCGACTTTCTCACCAGCGGTCAGGCTTTCGATAGCACGTTGGAAAGGAATGAGCGGCCCGACAACCCGATGGCTAAACTTCAGCAAGTCCCACAGCACGATTGGCAGAATCGCAATGGCACAGACCCACATCGAAAAATGCTCGTTGACGAACTGGCCATAAAGGTCTGCAAAAAGGCGTGGGGCCGCGCCCGCCTGTACCGCACCACGATATTCGGCGTAGCGATACAGAAACATGGCCATCCACAGCACGCCGTGGCACAGCATCCAATACAGTGCGGTACGAGCCAGCAGCCGGCCTTGAATCTCGCGATTGACGAACAGACGCTTGCGGGGTTGAAGGTTTGCGGCAGCCATGTGCTCTCTCCGGAGAATGTCGGTTTGGGAAAGCTAGCTCACGAGTTGCGAACGCGCGGCGGGTTGGGATGCGTGATTCGCGAAACAAACCCCGGTTGTTCGTCGTGTTGTGCATTGCTTTCTATTTGTGCGGATTGGACCTAGCATGGCGCTATCGTTTCTCGCTCATTTTTCGAGTACTTTCTGTCCCTTATGAGTAGCGTTCCGCAGACTTCCGAAACGCTCGACAACACTCGCTCAGAGAGCGAGTGTTGCGGTGGTGAATCACATTGCACGGGGGATTTGCCCGGCGGAAATCCCCTCGCCGCGTTGCCGCCGCGTGAGGGATGCCCCCCTCCATTGCAGTGGCAACAGGTGCTTGCGGCGTTTCGCGAGCAAAGCACCGATTGGCACACCGACACGCCAGCCGGCCGCATCCACGGCCGAGTCTGGGGCGAGGGTCCGACGCTGGTGATGCTCAACGGGTTGGGTGGCTCACAGGAACTGTTCGCGTTGTGTGTCTTTCTGCTGAAGCCGAATTGCCGGTGTGTGCTGCTCGACTATCCGATGGGCCGGCGAGTGACGTGGCCTCGGTTAACCGATTCGATCACGGAAGTAGTCGCCGAGTTTGTGGGGTCGGAGGGCTGTCATTTGTTTGGAACGTCGTTCGGTTCCGCACTCGCGCTGGAGACGGCGTTGCGTCTCGGACCGCGAGTCCGCAGCCTGACGTTGCATGCGGCCTTCGCGCACTTGCCGTTGACGGTCTTTGAACGAGCAGCGGCCGGACTGGTGCGCTGGATGCCGGGACGAGTGCAATCGTTGCCGTTGTGGCGAGGGCTACAAGAGCGAGGTCATCGGTTGTGGTTCCCGCCGATCGACCCAACGCGCTGGTTGTTCTATCTCGACAACACAGGGCAGATGCCGGTTGCGGAATTGGCTCGACGGTTTGGAATGCTGGGCCGATTCGATGCTCGGTCACGTCTGAATCAACTTGCGACGCCAACGCTGTTGTTGCACGTCGAAGGTGAAGGCGAGGCACAAGCACGGTGCCGCGATGAGTTGGCAGCATTGTTGCCGAATGCTCGGACGGAGTTCCTGCACACAACCGGGTTGCTGACGTTTCTCACTCACCCACATCGGCTGGCGAAACTGATTCGAGAGTTTGTTTGTCTGGCGGTCACGACACCGATCTAAGGCTTAAGATGACTCTGTCCTTTCCCGAACCACTCGATATCGTCGCGGTCGGAGCACATCCGGATGATGTAGAGATTGCGTGCGGCGGGACGTTGGCAATGCTCGCACGTCAGGGATATCGCGTCGGGATCGTCGATCTGACCGACGGTGAGCCGACGCCCGGCAGTCCGGGACCGGAAACTCGACTTGCCGAAGCAACTGAGGCGGCAAAGATGCTGGGAGCGACAATCCGTGAGACCTTGACGCTGCCCAATCGGCGGTTGTTCGATTCCTTCGAGTCGCGTGTGGCGTTGGCGACACTGTTCCGCAAATATCGTCCAAGCGTCGTGCTCGGTATTCTCGACAAGACTCCCCTGGCTTCCCCAGATCATTGGCAAGCGATGCAGATCACGGATGCCGCCGTGTTCTACTCCCGATTAACTAAGTGGGACGAACACTTTTCCGGCTGGCCGCCGCACGGCATCCGCAAGCAGGTGTGGTATCCTTTGGGCCTGCGACAACTGACGCGTGACGACCATGGCGGCAGCGGGTTCGTGGTGGATATTTCGGAGACCCTGACACTTAAACTCGCGGCGATCCGCGCCTATAAGACTCAGTTCCCACCGGCCAAAGAGCATGTCTTTCGGCTGGTAGAAAGTCAGAATCGGCTATTTGGAGAAAGCGTTGGCTTCGAGGCGGGTGAATATTTCGTGAGTGCCTCGACGTTGGGTGTGCAAGATTTGGTGAAGACCGTGCTGGGTTCGTAGTTGCATTCGCCAGAATGCGAGCCTGGCCGGAGTTCTTCCGCGTTCTGGCGAAACGCGGTTACGGATTTGTTATTCGATTGGTCACGACGATGATTCAAGTGCGTTGGGGATGCCTGAGCATCAAAGGGAACTACCGCGAGAACAACGAAGACTCGTTCGTTGTCGATCCGCGCGGCAGGTTCTTCATCGTCGCCGACGGCATGGGAGGGCAGAGCGCGGGGGAGAAGGCCAGCGCGCTGGCGGTTGACATCATCCCGCATCGCTTGGAACAGACCATCGACTTCGACAAGCCCGCGACTGCGGAAGTTCTGAAACGCATCGACGAAGCAGTGGCATTCGCCAACGGCGAGATCATGGCGCTGTCGAGTCTCGATGCCGAATACCTCAACATGGGCACGACGCTGGCGTTCATGGTCGTCGTTGCCAACAAGATGTTTATCGGTGGACTCGGCGACAGTCGCGTGTACCGCCTGCGTGCCGATCAACTGGAGCAAATCACCAAAGACCATTCACTGACACAGGGGTTATTAGACGCCGGCACGATCACGGCCGAGGAGGCCAAGACGCACCGCTACAAGAACGTGCTATATCGCTACCTCGGTACCAAAGAAGGTGGCACCGGAACCGAAGCGAAGGTGCTCGATGCTCAGTCGGGAGATCGCTTCATGCTCTGTTCGGACGGTGTGACGGACGGAATCAAGAATGATCTGAACCAGATCATTCCTCTGCTGAAACAGGACGACCTCAATGCCGCTGCGGCCGCGATCATCAAAACGGCCGAGGATGGTGGCAGCAAAGACAACATCACCTGTGTCGTGGTGCATTGTCTCTGAGCGTGCACGAGGGGATGTTTTGTGGTTCGCTTAAACGCCGTAGGCTTCGCAGCGTCGATGCAATCGCGGCACCCGGAGTTCGCCATCAGGCTGGCGATGGTTGTGCCTGCGAAACACGCGATTCGACCGCAATAACACCAGTCGCCACAGCGCAGGCTCCTCGGTGAAAATTTCGCGAAGCGATTTTCCGCGATAGGCGCGGATAAAACGCAGGCAATCGGATTTGGTGATTCCACAATCTCGCGCCGAGAACAACAGTGCGGCAAGATCCTTGATCCGCCAATAAAGTGGCACGCGACGATGCCACATCGCGCGATGCAGGTCGATTACATGCAGTCGCAGTTCCCCGTCCTCTTGAACCGGTTGCTCCAGCCACAAATGGATGAGGTAGAAGTCGCGGTGGTTGAGTCCCGCCGCGTGCATCCGGCGTGCGGTGTTACCGATCGCATCCATCAAAGCGTGGCGAAATTTGGGCGCGGGAGGTTGCTTGGGCCAAGTCTGGCAAAGTTCTTCGAGATCGCGACAGCCGCGCAGTTCGCGCATTAAGAGAAATGATTGGCGAGTGGCCGGATTGCGACCGCGTTCGCCGCAACCGACAACCTCTACCGTCAAGATGCCGGCCTTTTGGCAACGCTGGATCGCTTCCTGCTCCGTCCGAGCACTGATGCGGGGAAAACCACCCGTGAGCAAAGTCTTCAGAATGAATTTCCAGCCGTAACCGCAGTGTCGTTTGAGGAAATAGTACTCGTCGCCAATTTTGACGCGCAGCGTTTCTCGCCCCTCTCGATTGCGGAACTCCTGCCCCGTCAATTGGAAGATGCGGTCGAAAGCGGCGTCGCCAGTACCAAGCTGCGCGGCAATCTCGGCAGAGAGTTCCAACATGATCTGTCACCCAGCCACCCACCGGGGCTCACCCAAACGATTCGGAAAGCGTCACCTTTTTGGATCCGCCGTGACTTCCTTTAGCGCGCGTCTAATGCCCAGAGCGGGTAACGACCAATCTTTCCATACGGCGTAATCCGAAAATACTTCGCGGCGGCTTCGAGAAATCGTGGGGCCGTATACTCCTGTTCGAGACCGCGCTGCTTCGCGACGTCTCGGCAGTAGTCCTGCAAGCGGTCGGCCTCCATCCGGTTATTGAAGATCACTCGTCCCGAACAGACTCGGCGAACTTGTTGCAGGATGGCGTCGTGGCTCAGGTAGCAATCCGGAGATCGCGAACTGCCGAAAAACAGATACTGATACATGTTGATCAGCAGCACCGTCTGAAACGGACCATCGAAGTCGTCGATCTGGTCGGCCAGTTCGTGCAGTTGCAGCTTTTGAAACTGCGCTTGCTCGGGACTCAATCCCAGGTGAGCACGCACGGCGTGACAAGCCTCAAGGTCTGGATCGTGAATATCGATTCCTAGAACCCGCTCACAGTGGGAATCCATCGCCGCCTTCAGAACGAAGTAGCCTTTGCAGCAACTCAGATCGAGCAAGCTCGACATGTTGCGTGGGTACAACGGCTGCAGCTTGCGAAGCCGCATGCACAGCTTGTAGCGCGGGACAAGCTTGCCATTCACAACTCGATAATCGTGATTGTTGGGATAAGAGTTTCCCAGGTAGGCCTGAATCGCAGCCGGGATCGGAGGGCGACTGACAACGGTTTTCTCTTCGAGCATGAGACTCATCGGGCATCCTTTCCTGATGAAACTTCGACTGGCTTTCGACAACGAAAAGTCGCGGAGCCATCGGAGCGTAGTAGAGATGCCCGGATCCAACAACAGCATTTGCCGCTGAGCTCCAACCCGGTGTATTCAAGCCGTTCAATTGATATTGCGGCGTTTGATAAAGGCAAACTACATCTCCGCGCATCAACTTCGTTCATCGACAACATGCACGTCCAGGGAGGGCATCATGCGTGTGGTTCTGCTCGCGGGAGGAATGGGGACGCGGCTTCAAGAAGAAACCGTCACTCGTCCCAAGCCGATGGTCGAGATCGGTGGCAAACCGATTCTCTGGCACATCATGAAGCACTTCGCCCATCACGGCTGCGACGAGTTCTTCGTGGCGTTGGGCTACATGGGCGACTTCATCAAGAGCTATTTCCTCGACCGCTATAACCTCAGCGGCAATTTGACGATTGATTTCAGCCGTGACATGGTGCGTCGCGAAGCTCAGGACACCGAGGACTGGACCGTCAATCTGATTGAGACCGGCCTGGCGACACAAACCGGCGGACGATTGCAGCGATTGCGAACCTGGCTGGAAGGTGAGACGTTCATGCTCACTTACGGGGATGGTGTCAGCAACGTTGATCTGACCGAGTTGCTCGCCTTTCATCGTTCACAGGGAAAACTTGCGACCGTCACGGCCGTTCGCCCGCCCGCACGATTTGGCGGACTGGTGATCAAAGACGGTGCCGTCGAGAACTTCACCGAGAAGCCAGTTGCCGGCGAAGGCTGGATCAACGGTGGCTTCCTCGTTCTCGAACCGGAGGTGTTCGACTACCTGACTGGCGACGAATGCAGCTTCGAAGCTCACGCGCTGGAGCAACTCGCGCTGGATGGGCAACTCGCGGCCTATCAGCACGGCGATTTCTGGCAGTGCATGGACACGATCCGCGAAAAGACCTATCTGGAAAAACTCTGGCAAAGCGGCGAAGCCCCGTGGCGAACGTGGGATGCCGATGCCGTGATGCCAAAGCTGCAATTGCGGCCCAAGGCGGCCTAACGGGGGGGAATCTCATGGACGAGATCATGAATCGCGACTTCTGGCGAGATCGCCGAGTCTTCGTCACCGGAGCATCAGGGCTGGTCGGCGGCTGGTTGGTCAAACGGCTGATCGAAGCGGAGGCGGACGTCGTCTGTTTGGTCCGTGATTGGGTTCCGCGTTCGGAGTTAAATCACAGCGGATTGCTCGACCAGATTTCCATCGTGCGCGGCGACCTGTGCGACCAGGACTGCCTGGAGCGAACGCTTGGCGAGTTCGAGATCGAGACGGTGATTCATCTCGCGGCCCAAGCAATCGTCGGCATCGCGAATCGGAATCCCTGCTCGACATTCGAGACCAACATTGGCGGCACATGGAAGCTGCTCGAAGCCTGCCGCCGCAGTCCGAAGGTGAAGCAGATCGTGGCCGCATCGTCAGACAAAGCCTACGGCGACGCTCCGATCCTGCCCTACACGGAGGAAACGCCGCTGGCCGGCCGGCATCCTTACGACGTCAGCAAGTCGTGTAGTGATCTCCTCTGTCAGACTTATGCAACGACTTACGGCTCGCCGGTGGCGATTACGCGCTGCGGGAATTTCTACGGCGGCGGCGATCTCAACTGGAACCGCATTGTGCCGGGCACGATCCGCTCGGTGATGCGCGGCCAGCGACCGGTCATCCGGTCGGACGGCTCATTCATCCGCGACTACTTCTACGTCGAAGATGGAGCGGCAGCCTACATGCACCTCGCCGAGCAACTAGCGGTGCGGCCGGAGCTCGCGGGGGAAGCCTTTAATCTCTCGAACGAGACGCAGGTCACAGTGCTGCAACTTGTCGAGAAAGTTTTGAATGAGATGAACTCGCCGATGACGCCGGATGTACTCGGCGAGGCAAGCCATGAAATCAAGCATCAATCTTTGGATGCAGCCAAAGCTCGCACGATGCTTGGCTGGGAACCGCTCTTCACGTTGGCCGAAGGATTGAGTAGGACAATCGCATGGTACAAGAATTACTTCCAGCAACTGGCGGAGCCTCGCTTGAGTGTCGTTCCTGCGGCCAAAGCGGCCTGAAGAACATCCTCTCGTTGGGCCACACTCCGTTGGCAAATGCGTTGCTGACCGAAGAGGAACTCGGCCAGCCAGAGGCGACATGGCCATTGGACTTGGCATGGTGCCCGGCGTGTTCGCTGGTGCAAATCACCGAGTCCGTGCCGCCGGAGAAGATGTTTCGCGAGTACGCCTACTTCTCGTCGTTCTCCGACACGATGGTGCAGCACGCGAGAAAGATCGCTGAGAGCCTGACGAATCGTTGCCAGCTTCACGGCGACAGTCTGGTCGTCGAAGTCGCCAGCAACGACGGCTATCTCTTGCAGTGGTATCAACGCGCGGGCGTCCCTGTGTTAGGGATTGAACCCGCTCGGAACATCGCTCGGGTTGCCGAAGAGCAAAAGGGTGTGCCGACCATCAGCGAATTCTTTGGCCGCGAACTCGCCGATCAGCTTGTCGCCAGCAATCAGCGGGCCGATGTCATACATGCCAACAATGTGCTGGCTCATGTTCCCGATTTGAATGGCGTGGTGGCCGGCTTCAAAACGCTGCTCAAGCCGGAAGGCGTGGTGGTGGTCGAGGCTCCTTATCTGAAAGATCTGATCGAACATGTTGAGTTCGACACGATCTATCACGAGCACTTGTGCTATTTCTCGCTGACCGCGCTCGATCGATTGTTCCGCCGGCATGGCCTGGAGATTGTCGATGCTGAGCGACTGCCGATTCACGGCGGCTCGCTGCGCATCTTCGCTCGACATGCCGGATCGTCCCCCATCGGTGACACCGTCCGCCTGATGCTGGCGGATGAATCGAACTGGGCGAACTCGGAGTCGCACTACCTCAGCTTCGGACAGCGCGTTGAACAACTTCGCCACGAACTGACGGACTTGTTGCGAACGCTCAAATCCGACAAACAACGCATTGCCGTCTACGGTGCTTCGGCCAAGGGGAGTACGTTGTTGAATTATTTCGGCATCGGAGCCGACACGCTCGAATACGTCGTGGATCGGAGCACGGTCAAACAAGGGCGATACACACCGGGCACGCGGCTGAAGATTTACGATCCAGAAAAGCTCATGACCGACCAACCTGGCTACTGCCTGCTGCTGACGTGGAACTTCGCCGACGAAATCTTGGCCCAGCAACAGCAATACCGGCAACAAGGTGGCAAGTTCATTATCCCGATCCCCAACGTGCGGGTCGCTTGAGAGCCTCGATGACCATGTTGTTCCTTCCGACGGAAGTTTCCGGCGCGTGGCTGATTGAGCCTGAACTGATTTCGGACGAACGGGGTTCATTCGGCCGGACATGGTGTGCTCACGAGTTTGAGAAGCGCGGACTCAATCCCCGCCAAGTGCAATGCAACATTTCGACCAATCGTCTACGTGGCACGGTTCGTGGGATGCACTTCCAGCGTGAGCCACACGCGGAAGCCAAACTCGTCCGCTGCACTCGCGGTGCCATCTTCGACGTGATTATCGATTTGCGTTCGGGTTCGCCAACGTATTGCCGATGGGCCGGTCAAGAATTGACGGCAGACAACCATCGCATGTTTTACATCCCGGAAGGCTTCGCTCACGGATTCCAGACGCTGACCGACGACGCCGAAGTATTCTATCAAATGTCGCGCGAGTTCGTCCCGGGGGTGTCGTGCGGAGTCCGTTGGGATGACCCAGCCATTCGTGTTTGCTGGCCTTTGCCTATCAGCGTCATTTCCGAGCGAGATCGAACCTGGCCGGAGCTGCGATGAAACGAGTCTTCGTCACCGGCGGCAGCGGTTTCGTTGGCCGAGCCTGTTTGTCAGAACTGACGGCGCGTGGGTTTGAAATCCACGCGACGACTCGCGGTGCGCCGCTGAACTCTGCAAGGACTCAGTGGCATCAAGTGGATTTGGGGAAGCCGGCCGACATCGGCTCGCTGCTCTTACGCGTTCAACCAACGCACTTGTTGCATCTGGCTTGGTGTGCGAAGCCCGGTTCGTTTTGGACGTCCCCGGAAAACCTCGACTGGCTGGACCGTTCGATCGGCCTCTTTCAAGCGTTCTCCCAATGCGGCGGAAAGCGAATTGTCGCGACCGGCTCATGTGCGGAGTACGACTGGTCAACGGGAGTCTGTCACGAAGTGACCACGCCGTGCCGACCGAGCACGCTTTACGGTCGCGCAAAACTCGCGGCGGCGGCGTACTTGGAGGCGATGAACGGTCACGGCCTGAGCACCGGTTGGGCAAGGCTCTTCTTCTTGTATGGCCCCGGAGCGAGCGAGCAGCGGATGCCGGGAGTCGTCATCTCCGCCCTCAACCGCGATGAACCTGCCAACTGCTCCGATGGCACTCAGCGACGCGACTTCCTGCATATCGAGGATGCGGGCCGAGCGATCGTCAGCCTGCTCGACAGTGACTTGGCTGGCCCGACGAATGTCTGCTCCGGCCAGGCGACGCAGATTCTCGATTTGGCCACGCAGACCGCCGAACTGATCGGAAAACGCGACCTCCTCCGCATCGGCGCTGTGCCGTCTGCGGCGAGCGAACCTCCGCTCATCGTCGGAGACAATTCTCGCCTACGCGACGAACTCGGTTGGATCGCGCGTTATTCACTGTCGCAGGGGCTGCGACACACCATCGCCGCTTGGCGGAATCAAACAGTGGCAAAATGTGCCTAATTCGTCTAGCCACAGTTTGCCAGTTTTGAGATTGTCCCAAAGTAATCTCTCAACGGAGTCCCGCATTCGCGGCAGCCAAGGAAGGGGCCTAGCATGAAGCTGACGATCGACACCGACGCCGGAACTTTGATCGAACAAGACGGCGACACCAGAACATTGAACCTGTATTCCCGCGAGGCTTTCGAAGTCCTCTCACGAGAATGGCTGCGTGTGGGTTGGGACCAGAAGTATCCCTACACATTTTCCTGGATGGGGCGACCGATCATTCAGCTCCCCGAGGACATCATCCGCATTCAAGAAGTCATTTATCGTTTAAAGCCGGACGTGATCGTCGAGACCGGCGTGGCCCACGGCGGGTCGTTGGTCTTTTATGCCAGCCTCTGCAAAGCGATGGAGCGAGGCCGAGTGATCGGCGTAGATATTGAGATTCGTCCCCACAACCGCACGGCGATTGAGGCTCACGAATTGTCGTCGTTCATCACGCTGATCGAAGGAGATTCCGTCAGCGCCGAAACACTGGGCCGCGTGAAATCACTTATTCAGCCACACGAGAAAGTGCTGGTGATCCTCGATTCCTGCCACACCAAGTCGCATGTGAAAGCAGAGTTGGAAGCCTATCACTCGCTGGTGTCTCCCGGCTCCTACGTGGTCGCGACCGACGGCATCATGAAGTTCGTGCATGACGTACCGCGCGGACAAACGCATTGGAAAAAAGACCATCCAGAAGCCGCGGCGCTCGACTTTGTGGATCAGCATCCGGAATTCGTGCTGGAACAACCGGCGTGGCCGTTCAATGAAAGCCCACTCGCTCAAAACGTGACGCACTGGCCGGGTGCCTGGCTGCGGAAGGCCGCCTGACGCAACAGGCCCATCGGCCGCCGCGATCGTCATGTCGTTCCCTGAAGATGACGGATGCGAAGGAGTCCCGCCGCATGTCCCCTGATCGGCTCACTTGTTTGGTCCCCACCTACAATCGCCCTGAGTTTCTGCGCCGACTGTTTCTCTTCTATCAGCAGTTTCCGTTGCCCTGCTCGTTCCTCATCGCTGACTCGAGTGAACCGGCCGCGAAAGTGGAAAACCAAGCCATCATCCAGGACGCTCGCCACACGTTGGACATCACCTACCGCCATTTCAACGTGGATCTCACGACGAAATGCAGTCAGGCGCTGCAACAGGTTCAGACTCCCTATGTCGTCCTGTGTGCTGATGACGATTATTTGCTGCCTCTCGCCTTGCAGCATTGCGTCGAATTTCTGGAGGACCACCCGGACTACTCGGTTGCTCAAGGGATCATGGCCATCGTCAATCGTCCAGGAAAACCACCCTATGCCACGGCCGGGTATTCGTTAGAGGACGAGGATGCCATCACTCGCTGCCGGAAGATGTTTCGGTTCAATTTCACGACCTTCTATGGGATCAACCGGACGGCGAACTTACGAAGCAATTTCCAAATCACCACGACCAACATCGATTGCGCTCATTCTCATTTCTTTCCTGAGTTGATGCTCTCACAACTCAGCGTGATTCGCGGGCGGGTCAAGGTTCTTCCGGAGATCTTCTACTTGCATGAGGAGCATGACGCCAATTTTGCGAGGACACCGAAGGTATCTGATCCAAGTCGAGCTATCGAACTCGAGCAACAATTTCGGGCATGTCTGTCGAGCCAGTACGAACCACTCGGAGTGAGCCGCACGCAGGCTGAGCAACTGGTCCAAAAATGGTACGGGTTGTTGCCGGGATTAGGTCTGACACAAAGTGACCAATTCATGCTTCGCAGTCTACGACGATTCCTGAATCGGACATGGCGTCAGGTCATGAATCTCGTCGCGAAGGATGGCACGGTCTATCGACGCTCCCTCCGTGCTGCCGATTGGTCCGGCCAAGAGGCGGCATGGCAAGAGGCGATTCATCTGATGACGACATTTCCAAAAGGGATTTCTTTGACCGAAGTCGCGACAAAACGCGCCGCCTGAATATGGGCCAATGGTCTGTCAGGACAAACAATTGGAATTGGATGCATCAGCCGCAGGGCGCTAGCCCCGGTTCATCTCATCCGAACCGGGGCTAGCGCCCTGCGGCTGATTCACCGAAATCCCATTCTTCGGCGTGACAGAGTTCTCGTTTTTAATCGTGGATCGAGGCATCGAATTGATTGTCGTACGAATAGTTCTACTGTCCGTTGGTCTTTATCGAATCTAAGTTTTTGTGGGACAGTCTCTTCAGGGTTTTATTGAACCAGGAGGGGAGTTTGCCATGGACGGGCGTTTTGAGGTTCGGCGTGCGGAGTTGTTGGCACAGGCACAGG
>SXGT01272807.1_pt1 | contig 18224 bp, 14 predicted proteins | sample 3176221 | NCBI WGS metagenome assembly SXGT01 (sample SAMN11356862, study PRJNA531348) | freshwater metagenome | isolation source: freshwater sample F1-120 | place: China: Fuxian Lake, Yuxi | collected 2017-12-25
ACTCATCGCCGTCGAGCACGGCCTTGGTGGCCACGTTGGCGAGGTCGGAGCCGGCGTTGGGTTCGGAGTACCCCTGACACCAGAAGTCGGTCCCCGCCACGATCCCCGGGAGGAACCGCTGCTGCAGTTCCGGTGCAGCGAAGTGGATCAGCGTCGGCCCGAGCAGTCCCTCGCCCACCAGTCCGGCCCGACCCGGGCCCCCGGCGCGGGCGTACTCCTCGTGGAACGCGACCTCGAGTTCGAGCGGCACCCCGCGCCCGCCGTGCTCCACGGGCCAGCCGACGCAGGTCCACCCGCCCGATGCCAGCTCTCGCTCCCAGGCCATCCGGTCCTCGACGAAGGCGTGCTCGTCCCCCGGGCCGCCGCGGTGCGCCAGGTGGGCGAAGTCGCCGGTCAGGTGTTCCGCCATCCAGTCGCGCACGGACTCGCGGAACTCGGCCTCGACGGACGGGTCGGCCCCAGCGGCGCCATCGTCCAGGCCGGTCTCGTGGTCCAGTTCAGGGGCGGTCGATCCCACGGCGTCAAGGTACCCCGAACCTGACGGGGCGTCAGAAGCGGGGATCGGCGCCGCCTCCGACCTGCGTCCGTGCCCTCCCGGCCGCCACCTAGGGTGTCGGTCCTCGCAGCGGGAAGCCGTCGCGGAACCGGAACGCAGGAGGCGGGTTGGCAGAGCGACTGGATCGCCGGGTGGCGGTGCTGCTCGCCGTCTGCACCGTGTTGGCCGTGGCGCTCGTGGCGGCCGTCGTGCTGCTGGTCCGGTCGGGATCGACCACCGATGAGGCCGTCGCCGAGTCGTCGACCACGCCGACTTCGACGAGCCCGGAGGGCTCGACGACCACCGCGGCCGTGCGCCGGCCCGAGGCACCCGTCGGAGCCGGCCGGGTTGAGGACGGTGTGCGGATCCAGTTGGGCACCATCTCCGAGGGCATCGTCCAGCGGCCCTACACGGTGTTCTCGCCGGCGGATGCGGTGTTCTCGCCGGCGGATGCGGGGACCGACGAGCGGTTGCCCGTGGTGCTCGTCCTCCACGGGCTGGGAGTGACCAGCCAGGCCATCTCCCGCGAAGCGGACTGGCGGGGTGCGGTGGCCGCCGACCGCTTCGTGGCCGTGTTCCCCCAGGGGGTCCTCGACTCCTGGAACGCCGGGCCCTGCTGCCCACCGGCGAAGGCGCTCGGCACCGATGATGTCGACTTCCTGACCCGCGTGCTCGATCAGGTGCAGGCCCGGCCGGAGGTGGACCCCGACCGGACCTATGTGACCGGGTTCTCGAACGGGGGCATCATGGCCTACACGTTCGCGTGTGCCCGTCCGGGTCGGGTGACGGCGATCGTTCCGATCGCCGGGTCCAACCTGTCGGGGTGCGACCCGAAGGAGCCGGTCAGCCTCCTGCACCTGCACGGAGACCCCGACTTCGTGGTGCCGTTCAACGGAGAACCCACGTTGAGCCAGTTGGTGAGCGGGGTGCCGTTCCCGCCGGTACCGGGCACGATCGTGGACTGGGCAGTCGCCGACGGTTGCAACCTCGTGCCGGCGGTGAGCGGATCCGGTGGGGTCACCCGGTCGACCTGGTCGGGCTGTCCCGCCGGCGTCAGCGTGGAGCTGCTGACCTACCCGGGCAACGAGCACTCGTGGCCGGATGGTCCCGTCGACGGTCTGGACCAGGTCCTCCGCTTCTTCGGGATCCGCAGGTGAGGTTCCGGCGCGTGCCAGCGCAGGAGGTCCTGCTCCGGGAACTCACGCGATCGGGGTGACCGGGGCCGGTGTGCGGCGGCGCCCGACCTGCGATCGAGCGGACTCGCCCCGGGTCCGGCCGTGTTCGGCCACGGCCCGTCGGAGCTGGGCCGGACGGTCCGAACCGGGAGCGAGCAACTGGTGTGCTGCGAGGAAGCGCAGGTAGGTCACGAGGGTGGAGCGGACCACGGTGGGCGGTGGCGGACCGACGCCGTTCGCCCGGCACCAGCCGAGCACGCCCTCCCACAGCAGTCCGGCGATCCGGCCGGTCGTCCAGCGCTCCGGCGCCGTGGACGGAGCGCGGCCGTCGATGCTGCCGAGCACCGCCGCCAGGGCGTCGCGATCGACGGGTGTGCCTTGGGTGAGTGACCAGGCGGCGACCTCTCGCCGACGGGAGCGGAGATGGTGGCTGACCGGGACCGCGTGGGCCCGACGGACGGAGGCGGAGGAAGAGGTGGAGGTGCGGCGATGTGTCATGCGGGCATCCTGCCCGGCGGGTGTGACAGCCACCCGAACACGCGTTCCCCCGCACCCCCTGACCGGACGGCTCCCGGCCCCCCCGGGGGGCCGCTCAGGGCAGGACCGGCGCCGCGTCCAGGTAGTCGTCGAGCAGCGCCGGCCGCAGCCCGGCCGCCTCGATCTCACGGAGCAGCGTCTGGAGGTCCTGGGTGAGGTGGTCGTTGAAGTGCATCAGGATGATCTCACCGCGCCGCAGGGGTGCCTCCTGCAGTCGCAGCGTGCCGCTGTCGTAGGTGGCCGACCACCAGAGCACCGCCTTGAGCCCGCAGCTCTGGGCGGCGACCAGCGTGTTCGTGTCGTAGTTCCCGTAGGGCGGCCGGAAGTACCTGGGCCGCTCGCCGTAGTCCCGTTCGTAGGAGTCGACCGGCCCGCACACCTCCTCGGTCTGGAAGTCCAGGGACTTCCCGCGCAGGCTGGTGTGGGTGATCGAGTGGGCCTGGACCGTCGCTCCGAGACTCTGGAGCTCCTGGAAGTAGGCGACGCCGTCGCCACCGGTGTACCGCTCCGTCAGGAACATCGTGATGGGGATGCCGCTCGACCGGAGGTACTCGACCAGCTCCGGTCGCCGGATGCCGCCGTCGTCGACCGTGATGAACACGACGGGGTCGAAGGTGCCGATCCGGAAGACCACCGGAACCGGCTTCCCCTTGGCCTCGAGCGGGCCGACGATCACGCTGGGCAGTGGGGTCGTGGTCGGCACGGGCTCGGTGGTCGGCGGTCCGGTCGTCGGCGGTCCGGTCGTCGACGGTCCGGCGGTCGCCGCAGGGTCCGCCTCGGTGAGACGGGTCGACTCGACATCGGTCGGCCCGGCCACCCCGTCGACCCGATCGGAGTCGGTCCGCAACGTCCAGATCGACACCGCAACCGCCACGACGGCGACCACGATCAGGGCGACTCCCCCTCGGCGGTTTCGTGAGCGATGCCGCCGTCGACGACGAACCACAGGGCGTACTTCGACGTCGGTCACCCGCTGATCGTACCGGCCCAGAGGGCCGATGCCGCGGAGGTCGCCGGCCGGTTCGACGGCACCCGCCGGGCGCCGATGGGAGCGACCTCCGGGTCAGCCCGTGAAGGCCAGCGACGCCGAGGACGAGCCGCCGAGTCCGCTCGAGGAGAGCTCCTGAATGCCCCCAACGTCCGTCCCGGGACTCCCGGCGACCACCACGTCGACGATGGCCTGCGAGCAGATGCCCGTGGGCGTCTCGCCGCTGGTCTCGACGCTCGTGCTGGGTGCGGAGGAGAACAGGTCACTCAGGAGCTGGGTCGCCGCCGTGGCGAATCCGGGCTTCTGGATCTCGAGCTTCACCTGCTCGATCTTCTTGTCGAAGGCGAGCGAGATGTTGCCGGCGCCGAGTGCGACGTCGACCTCGAGTTGGAGGGCGTCGATCTGGGCCTGGATCTGCTCCGGGGTCAGGGCGGGGGCTCCACCACCGCCACCTTCACCGCCCTCGTCCTCGCCGCCGAGCGAGCCGGCCAGCGCGAGCGCCTTGGTCTTGAGCTCCTGCGGGAAGATCGAGAACCAGGTGCCACCCCTGATCTTCTGATTGTCCTTCAGTTCCTTCTCGGCGAGCGCCCCGACGAACTCGACCCGGTAGCGGTCCTTGCCGGGCGGGTCGTTGGCGGCGTCACGGGTGACCACGACGTTGCCCGGTCCGATCCCCGGTGTGAGCTCGAGGGCGGTCTGGACCTCGGCGGCCGAGGGCATCTCGTGCGGGGCGAAGATGAAGTTGTTCGCCTGCAGCTCCCACGGTGAGGGGTCCTGCGGCGGGTCGGTCACCGGCGGGAGAGCCGGGAACGGCAACAGCGGGGGCAGCATCGACACGACCGGCGACTCGGCCGCGCCGAACTTCAGCGTGAAGCCGATGCCCTTCTTCACGACGTTGGTCGTGGAGTCGATGTCGATGATCTGCACCTCGTTGACCCCGGGCAGCGACCCGGCGCACACCTCGCAGGTGATCGACGTGGTGCTCCCGGCGGCGCCGGCGGTGACCTCGAGCTTCCCGCCGACGATCACACCGGGACCCTCGAGCACCTTGAACGAGGACGGGTCGACCTCACGCAACACGCCCTTGTCATCCTTGGCGGCCTTGGTGAACTGGCCGAGGATGTCGACGCTCACCTTCTCGTTGGGCTGGGCCTTGACCTCGATCGGCTGGGTGATGTCGGGGGAGCCGGGGATCTTGACCGTCGAGGTGAACGCCGTGCCGGGCACCGAGCACTTCACGTTCACGGTCTGCACACCGGCGACGACCACCTTGATGGTGAACGAGGTCTCGGCCACCGTCACCTTGATCACGCCGCCCTTGCCGATCCCGGTGAAGGCGCCGTCGAAGGGGCCGTACGAGACGGTGGCGGGCTGACCGGCCGTGACCGGGAGATCCTGGGCAGGCAGGGCCGGGCTGACGAGCGACTTGGTCTCGGTCGGGCCGTTCACCGCCAGGGCGAACTTGAGGTTGCTGACGTTGACCGAGGAGATGCTCGGGGGGATCCCGGCGGTGGTGTTGCCGTCCAACGTCACGGAGAAGCCGTACTTGATCGGCACGTCCGCCTGCTCGGGCTGCAGCGTCGTCGGGGCGTCGACCGTGATGTTGATCGGGAGCGCGATCTGACCGGACGGGTCGAGGACCTTGACCAAGGCCTCGGAGGCAGCATCGGCGGCCACGCACGTGGCGCCGAGCGTCTTGGTCACCGGTGCCGCCCCGGTCGGCGACTGACCCGCCACGACCATGACGGCTCCGACGAGGCACGCCACCGCGGCGACCCGAGCCGTCTTGCTTCGAACGATGTTGGCGAACATGGCCACTCCCTTGTGCTCCGCCCAGCGGGTAGAGCGTAGGTGGCGCCCGTCACCATGTCCAAGGGTCGGGTACATCTACCCCAACCCCTCCGGCCCCGGTGGGGTCCGAGGTTGTCGCCGGCCCCGAGTACGGTCGCCGCGTGGACCTCGACCCGCTCCCCGAACCCGGCCGCCGGGAGCTCGGCTCCAGCGGCGTCGTCGTCGGCCCGATCTCCTACGGGTGCTGGCGTCTGGCCGGCACCGGACCGGGCGAGGCGCAGGCCAAGATCGAGACGGCGCTCGAGTGCGGGATGGACCTGGTCGACACCGCCGACATCTACGGGTTCGGTGGGCCGGACACCGATTTCGGTGACGCCGAGTCGCTCCTGGGTCGGGTGCTGGCGGCCTCCCCCGGACTCCGGGATCGCATGGTGCTGGCCACCAAGGGTGGCATCCGGCCCGGCGTCCCCTACGACCAGAGTGACGACCACCTGACCGCCGCCTGCGAGGCGTCGCTGCGTCGTCTCGGGGTCGACCACGTCGACCTCTACCAGGTGCACCGTCCGGACGTGCTCACCCACCCGGCCGATCTGGCGGCGACGCTCACCGGGCTGGTCGAGCGCGGGCTGACGCGGCTCGTCGGGGTGTCCAACCAGACGCCGGCGCAGACCCGGGCGTTGCAGGCCCACCTGGACCTCGAGCTCGCCACCACCCAGCCGGAGTGGAGTGCGCTGTGCCTCGACCCGCTCGTCGACGGCACGTTCGACCTGTGTGCCGAGACGGGCCTGACCCCGCTCGCCTGGTCGCCCCTGGCCGGCGGCCGACTCGTCGGTCCGGACCCGGACGAGCGTGCGGCACGCGTGGGCGCGGTGCTCGACGAACTGGCGGCCGCCCGGGGCGTCGACCGGGCGGCGGTGGCGCTGGCCTGGGCGATGGCACATCCGGTGGCCCCGGTCGTGATCATCGGGACCCAGCAGGTCGAGCGGATCCGCTCGCTCGCCGCCGCTGTCGACGTCCGACTGGACCGCAGCGAGTGGTACCGGGTCCTGGTCGCATCCCGGGGGGAGCCGCTGCCGTGACCGACCGACCCGCTCCCGCAACCCGTGGTCCGCTCGAGGTCGCGTGGTTCGCGGCGCTGTGCGACGACGACTACGAGTTCCTCGGGGTGCCCGACCCTGCGCTCGCCTCCAGCTTCGAGCACTGCGGGGACATCGCCCGGGCGGCGGACCGGCTCGGGTTCGACAACATCCTGCTGCCGTCGGGCTACGACCTGGGGATCGACAGCGTGGCGTTCGCGGCCGGGATCGCCCCGCAGGTCGCCGACATCGACCTGCTCCTCGCGGTCCGCTGCGCCGAGCAGTGGCCACCGCAGCTGGCCCGGCAGCTGGCCACGATCGACCGGATGCTGGGGCCGTCGAAGCGCCACCCGGACCGGGGACGGCTCTGCGTCAACATCATCTCCTCGGACCTGCCCGGCGCACCGCTGGAGAGTGAGCCCCGCTACCGCCGCACCGTCGAGGTGGCGACGATCGTCCGCTCGCTCCTGTCGGGCGAGCCGGTGGTGCACCACGGCGAGTTCTTCGACCTCGCGGTCGAGCCGCCCCGGGTCACCACGCTGAACGGGACCTGTCCGCCCTTCTACTTCGGGGGGCTGTCGGAGGCCGCTCGCGACGCCGCCGCCGAGATCGCCGACGTCTACCTGACCTGGCCCGACACGGTGGCGGCGACTGCGGAGGTCGTGGCGGACCTGCGGGCCCGGGCCGCAGCCCGGGGTCGCGACCTCCGGTTCGGGTTCCGGTGCCACGTGATCGTGCGGGACACCGAGGCCGAGGCGCGGGACGCCGCGGCCCGGCTGGTGTCCCGGTTGGACCCGGGGATCGGCGAGCAGATCCGGCGCCGATCGCTCGACTCCGGTTCGGCCGGCGTGGCCCGCCAGGCCGAGCTCCGATCCTCGGCCGATGCCGACGGTTTCGTCGAGGACCATCTCTGGACGGGGGTGGGTCGGGCGCGGAGCGGCGCCGGAGCGGCGATCGTCGGCGACCCCGATCAGGTGGTCGCCACGATGCTTCGGTACGTGCAGGTCGGCGTCGACTCGTTCATCCTCTCGGGCTACCCCCACCTGGGGGAGTGCGAGCGCGTGGCCCGCGACGTGCTGCCGTTTTTGCGGGCGGCCATCGCTGCGATCGACTGAGGCGTCGGGCCCCCGGGGACGCACCACCGCCGGACAGGTACCCTCGCCGGTGTGATCGTCGCGCTGGCCGCTGGGGCGCTGGTGCTCGCGGTGACGGCGCTGGCCGTCGCCGTGGTCGAGCGGCGCGCCCGGACGTCGACGAGCTCATCCGCCGCCCCACCCGCCGGTCCGGTGCCTGTGGCCGAACCCGTCGCGACACCGGACGAGGGACAGGCGATGCTCCGGGTGGCAACGGATCGGGCCGAGCGCGCCGAGCGACTCCTGGCGATCGGTGACGCCCTCGGTCGGGCCGTCGCAGGCGCCGAGTTCCACGAGGTGGTCGGCCGGTCGCTGGCCCGGGTCGCCCCGGGACGCTGGAGCGAGCTGCTCCTCGCCGATCCGACCGAGGGGCCCGTCGCTGCCGTGCGGTCGGTTGCCCGGTCGGCCGGACCCGCCGGGGAACTGGCGGGGTGTCCGGTGCCGACGATCGACCGCTGCCCGTCGGCCCGTCGGGCCCAGCCCCTGCTCGCCGGTTCGTCCACGGAGGTCGACGCCTGTCTGTGGCTCGCCGACCGACCGGGCGGGGACTGCTCGGCGCTCTGCGTCCCGGTGGCGGTCGACGCCCGGGTGGTGGGCGTCCTCCACGTCCTCGGCCCACCGGCCCACCCCGTTCCGGGCGACGAGGTCTCGGACGTCATCTGGCTGGCCGGACGAGTGGGGGAGCGACTCGGCGAGGCCGCGGGCCGTGACCGCGTCGAGGCTTTGCCGCCGGCCACTGATGCGGCACCGGCCGGCGCGGCGTTCGGGGGTGGCGCGTTCGTGGGCGGGACGGTCGGGACGGAGGCGGGTGGACCGCCGGCTGCGGTCGACCTGACCGACGCGTCGCTCGGCGGGCCGCCACCGCTCGACGTGCTGACCGGCCTACCGGGGCGGGCGACGCTGGTCCGGGCCATGGAGTCGCTCCGGTCGACCGGGACCCCGTTCGTGGTCGTCGCCGCCGACGTCGACGGTCTGGCCGCCGTGAACGCGCGCTCCGGTCACGCCGCCGGTGACGTGGTCGTGTCGGCGCTGGCCTCGGCGTTCGCCCGGGGGCTGGGTGTATCGGCGGTCGTCGCCCGGGTCGACGGCGCCACGCTGGCGGCCGCGTGCCCGGACCTGACGCTGGGACGTTCGGTGGAGGCGATCGAGCTGATCCGATCCGAGGTGCTCGACCTCGTGGCCGACGGCGACACCGTGGCGTTCACGTGTTCGTTCGGGATCACCCACTCGAGCGTCGCCGACGAGGTCGACGACCTCCTCCGGGTCGCTCGGGTCGGGCTCGAGCGCGCCCAGGAGCTGGGCGGTGACCAGATCGTCTATGCGGACCTGACGCTCGCCGACGAACCGCCCCAGTCGCCCGGCTGAGGGAGTCGGCCCCTGTCGGGGCGGCGGGGGAGCGGCCGGCTCACTGTCCGGTCGTGGACCAGTGCCAGGGCTCGGACGGCAGGTTGAACAGCCCGAACCGGGACGCGTTGGCGGACAGCCACCGGTAGCAGGCGGACCCACGGGAGTTGCAGTTCCGGAAGTCGATGGCCAGCCCCCGCTCGTGCATGGAGCTACCCGGTCGGGCCGTCGGGGGACTGCACGACGACGCCGACGCCTGGTAGATCGCATACGAGCTGGATCCGCAGTGCTGGCGCCGGAGCTCGATCTGTCGGGCCGAGTCCCGATAGCCGCTGCCGCTCAGCGGCACGCCGTCGGCTGCCGCCGCTCCGAGCAGAGCGGCGACGTTGCCGGCGATGCTCCGGTGCACCCGGATCCCGCCGGCGTCCACGATCTCGCCGCTCCCGGTGACGGGCGGCGGACTCACCGGAGCGCTCGGTGCTGCACCTGGGGAACCGGAACCGCTGAGCGCTTCCAGGCCCTGCGACGCCCGGGCCTCGTCGCGGGCCGTCTCGGCGGCGCGCTGGGCGGCGACCGCACGTGCGAGTTCCGACTCGCGGGCCGTGATGGCGTTGGCGAGCTCGGCGTCGACCGAGGCGAGCGACTGGGCCTCGGCCAGCGCGGCCTCGACCCGTGCCTCCACCTGGGCGGTGTACGCCTGCTGCTGGGACTGGGAGTCGGCGAGTTCCGACAGGCGGTCCGAGACGATCTGGCGCTGCTCCCGGGCCCGCTCGGCCGCCTCGGCCGCCAGCAGTCGCTGGACCTCCAGGTCGTCCTGCACGGTCCGGTAGTCCTCGATCAGGTCGGACCGACCACCGGCCTCGACCGACAGCAGCGTGCGCATCTGCACGGCCTCGTTGGCCGACCCGGCGCTGGCGGTCTGCACGACCCGGTTCGAGTTGGAGCCACCGGCCGCGATGTAGGCATCGACGGCGACGTTCCGCAGGTCGGCGTGGAGCGCGTCGAGCTCCCGCTGGGCCTGGACCTGCGCGGCCTCGGCCTGGGCCTGCTCCTCCTCGGCGCTGGCCACCGAGCGTTCGGCCTCCTCGACGCGGTCGCGCTGGGCGTTGACCTGGGAGTTGAGCGCGGCGAGCGCCGACTGGGCCTCGGCCGCGGAGGACTGCAGCGCATCGACCTGCGAAGCCTGCTCGGCCTGCTGGGCCTGGACCTGGTTGCGCTTGGCGCGGAGCTCCTCGAGGGACCCGCCCCCGTCCTGACCGGTGGCCGGTGGCGTCAGGGCGAGGAGGGCGGCGACGACGCCGATGACGGCCACGAGCAGTCGGCCGACGCCGCGCTGCTGGGTGCGATCGGGTCGGTTGCTCCGACGAACCGGGAGAGCGGTCGCGCGGATCTGGCCCCTGTGGTCGGTTGTCGGGAGGCGGTTGTGCGACGTTTCCATGACGATCAACGGTACGACATGACGACTGGCGCGCGATTCGTAACGGAACAGAAATGTACGCGCGCGTCTCGTCACCTGGCAAGCGCGACCTCAGGTGGCGGGCGCCGGGGACCGGGGTGGGCTCAGCGTCGCTGGCAGGTGGCGCAGAACGTCGTGGACCGGGCGTCGATGACGACCCGGCGGAGCGTCCCCCCGCACCGGTCGCAGGGCTCTCCGGCCCGCCCGTAGCAGCGCAACTCGTGCTGGAACGCTCCGGAGCCGCCGTCGGCGGTCCGGTAGTCACGCAGCGTCGTCCCTCCGGCGTCGATGCCGGCCTGCAGGACCGACCGCAGGGCGTCGACCAGGCGGCCGGCAGCTGGGCGGCTCAGCCGGTTGGCCCGGTGGTGGACCCGGGCCGCCAACAGGGCCTCGTCGGCGGAGATGTTGCCGACACCGGCGACGATCCGCTGCGAGAGCAGCTGCGTCTTGACCGCCCGGGTGCTCCGCCGAACCCGGTCCCGGAGGAACTCCGCATCGAAGGAGGGATCGAAGGGTTCGGGACCCATCTGCGACAGCGTGGCGGACCAGGACCGATCGCCGGGGTCGGCGACGACGATCCGCCCGAAGCGCCGGACGTCCCGGAACCTGAGGACCGAACCGTCGTCGAGCGACCAGGAGGCGCGCTGGTGCGGATCGGACCCCGACCGGGTGTCCGCAACGGGATCGGACCCCGGCCCGGTGTCCGCAACGGGATCGGACCCCGACCGGGTGTCCGGAACCACATCGGCCCGGTCGTCGAGCAGCAACTGCCCCGTCATGCCGAGGTGGACGACCAGCTCCCGGTCCGCCGGTCCCGACTCCCGGCGCGACAGGCCGGCGATCAGGAACTTCCCGCGCCGGTGGAGGTCGACGATCGTGTCACCGACGGTGTCGAGCGCCGGGAGGAACTTCTCGTGCGGGTACGCGGTGGCGTCGACGACGGTGCGTCCCAGCAGTCGGGGGCCGAGCTGCCGGCGGATCGTCTCGACCTCGGGGAGTTCCGGCACCTGCGCAGTGTGCCGTGCCCCGGCCGTCCGCGCCGACGACGACCCGGGTGTCCCGCCCCCGTGGCTGCGACCACGGGACTAGCGTGTCGGGATGGCAGTCACGGCGGTCGTCAACCAGAAGGGTGGGGTCGGCAAGACGACGGTGGTGCTCGGCCTGGCCGCGGCCGCCGCAGCCCGAGGGCGTCGGGTGCTCGTGGTCGACCTCGACCCCCAGGCGAACGCCACGACCGGCCTGGGCGTCTGGAACCCGGGATCCACGATCGACGCCGCGCTCGACACCGACCGGGTCGGGTCGGTCCGCTCGGTCATCGAACCGGCCGGCTGGCCCGAGGGTGACGGCCCGGTGCCCCACGTCGCCCCGAGCTCGCCCCGGCTCGCCCAGAGCGAGCACCAGATGGCCACCGACCTCATCGGGGCCCAGGACCGACTCGCCACGGCGCTCGACGGGGTGGTCGCCGACTACGACGACGTGCTCATCGACTGCCCACCCTCGCTCGGGCTGCTGACGGTCAACGCGCTGTTCGCCGCCGATCGGGTGGTCATCGTCGCCGAGCCGGCGGCGTGGAGCCTGGACGGGGTCGAGCAGATCCTGCGAAACGTCAACCGGATCGCCGAACGGCGGGACGGGCGGCCACGGGTGGCCGGGATCATCGTGAGCCGTCTGGCCCGAACCCGGGACGCGTCCTACTGGCACAACCAGCTGACCGAGAGTCACCGGGATCTGGTGCTCGTCCCTGCGGTCCGGCTCCGTGCCGCCGTGACCGAGGCCGCAGCCCAGTCCGTCCCCGTCGGGTCGCTGACCCGGGACGGCGCTGCGGCCGCCGCCGCCGAGTTCGATGCGCTCAGCCGGGCCCTCGACCCCGACCGGGTCGACCCGGATCCGATCGTTCCCGCCCGGGCGGACGCCGACGTTTCCGTCGACAGTCCGCCGGCATTGAGCACCCCTGGAGAGCCCTGATGCCCTACGACCCGAAGCGGCCACGCCGGACCCTCGATGACGATGCCCCCGTCGAGGCGCTCCTGACCGACGACCTCCCTGCCCGGTCCGATGTCCAGTCCGCCGCCCGTCCGGAGGTCGAGGTTCCGGAGATCGAGGTTCCGGAGGTCGAGGCTCCGGGGATCGAGGTGCTGTCGGAGGATGAGCCCGTCGCCGACGAGGAACCGGTCCGCAGGACCGACGCGGAACCGGTCGGCAGGACCGACGAGGAACCCGACCGCAGGACCGCAGGTGAACCCACGTCGGCGGTCCCGGTCGCACCGGCACCCACCGAGCAGACCGCCAACCTGGCCGTCGCCGGTGCCACCGGCGCCGCCGCGCTCCTCACCCTCATCATCCTCCTCCTGCTGCGTCGTCGGGCTCGACGCAACGGCGCGGGCTGAGCCACCGGGACCGGGGTCCGGCATCGTCCGGACCGTGTCCCCGGACCCGCCGCCGGTGGTTGCACGCACGCGCAGCGCCACGGCTAGGGTCGCCCACGCAATGACTGGCCGAGACAGAGGAACGCCGTGACCGTCCGCTCCCGACTCCTCGCCCTGGTCTGCTCGCTCGCCCTTGCGGCGGCGGCGTGCGCCAAGGCCGATCCCCCCAAGCCCGAGTTCAGCGGGGACATCTCCAAGGGCAACCCCACCGCCGAGGAGGTCGCCTCCGTCGAGCCGTCGGAGGAGGCTCCGGAGCCCACGCCCCTGACCGCCGACGAGCAGGCCCGCCTGTCGGCCGAGCTCGCCGCCATCCCCGCCGGATGTGATGTGCTCGCAGCCGAGCAGTGCCTGCTCCCGTTCCCCAACGACGCCTACACCACCAAGGACACCAACACCGGCACCGGTCGCCGGATCAACCTGCCGACGGGCCAGCTGCCGAACGTCTCGGGTGCGACCTTCGACCCGTCGGAGTGGAACCGGAACGACGGCTGGAGCCCCAGCACGCCGATTCTCGTGTCCGTACCGAACTTCGACCCGGCGGCGACCCGTCTGCCGACCCAGTACGACATCGAGTTCTCGACGACCCCGGAGTCGGCCACGGTGATCGTGGACCTGGACTCCGGCCAGCTCGTCCCGCACTGGGCCGAGATGGACCAGCGCGCCGAGAACCCCGCCGAGCGGCTCCTCATCCTGCGCCCGGCCACCTCGCTGATCGAGACGCACCGGTTCGCGGTCGGCCTGCGTCGCATGTACGGGACCAACGGGGTCCCGATCCCCGCACCCATGACGTTCCAGGTCCTGCGTGGGAACCGGATCGTCGCCGATCCTCGGCTGGTCTCGCAGCAGGAGGAGTACAACTTCATGTTCTCCGAGATGGCCGCCGCGGGCGTCGATCGGACGAACCTCTACCTGGCCTGGAAGTTCACCGTCGCCGGGCCCGACACCCTCGCCGGTCGACTGCTGGCCATGCGTGAGGACGCCATGGGGCGCCTCGACGGCGGGGCGCCGAAGTTCCAGGTCACCTCGGTCACCAGTGACGGCCTGCCCGAGGGCATCGCCCGCCAGGTGTCGGGCACCTACGAGGTTCCGCTCTACCTGAACAACGGCGGCGCCCCCGGAGCGCGCATGGTCTACAGCCCGCTCAACGGCGACCCGCTGGCCGTGGGGACGTTCACGGCCTCGTTCAACTGCGTGGTGCCCAGGTCGGCGGCCGAGAACGGGGAGGCCCTGCCCGTCGTGTTCGGCCACGGACTGCTGGGCACGAACGGTCAGGTGTTCAGCGAGAACACCCAGCGCACCGCGGCGGCGCTCAACGCCGTGAACTGCGGCACCAACACGATCGGCATGTCGAGCGAGGACATCGGGGCGATCGGTGCCGTGCTCGGCAACCTCAGTTCCTTCCCGACGGTGCCCGACCGACTGCAGCAGGGGATCCTGAACACGCTGTACCTGGGACGGCTGATGCTCGCCGAGGGCGGCCTCGGGTCGTCGCCCGAGTTCCAGGTCGGCGGAGCCAACCTGATGAACACCGACCAGGCGTTCTACGACGGCGACAGCCAGGGGGCGATCATCGGTGCGGCCGCCACGGCCGTCTCCCAGGACTGGACCAAGGCGGTGCTCGGGGTCGGGGGCATGAACTACTCGACCCTGTTGAACCGGAGCGTCGACTTCGACCCGTACTACGGCGTCATGCAGCAGGCCTACCCGAATCCGGCCGATCAGCAGATCTGGTTCGGCCTGATCCAGATGCTCTGGGACCGGGGCGAGGCGAGCGGTTACGTCCAGCACCTCACGTCCCGCAACTACGACCTCACCCCGAAGCACGACGTGCTCATGACCGTGGCGTTCGGTGACCACCAGGTGGCGACGATCACGGCCGACAACATGGCCCGGACGCTCGACATCCCGGTGTACACCCCGGAGCTCCCGGGCGACGTCGCGCCGGTCCTCGGGATCCCCGACCGGGCCGGTCAGGTGGCGGACGCCGGCGGCATCGCCCCCCAGCGGGCCAACCAGGACCGCAACTTCTTCGATCTCGACCCGATCCGGAAGTTCCCGGCCACCGGTTCGGCGCTCTTCTACTGGTACTTCGGGACGCTGCCACCACCGCAGGGGAACATCACGCCGACGATGAGTCCGGAGTACCAGGCGACCTGCAGCGGGGCCGCCGCCGCGACGAACCCGGCGTGCATCGACCCGCACGGCTTGGTCCGCCGCCAGGATGCGGTCATCGCCCAGAAGAAGGCGTTCTTCGCCACGCCGGGCGAGATCCTGAACGCCTGCCGGTTCGAGCCCTGCACCGGGCGTCCCTGAGTTCCCGGGCGGCCCGTCCGTTCAGGAGGAACCCGTCCGTCCAGGTCGGCGTGACCGGGCCGGTCCCGGGTTCGGGTCGGCGTGACCGGGCCGTCCCGGCGCCGGTCAGGTGGCGACGTCGAACTCGGACAGGTCCGTGTCGAGCGACTCGCGCAGCAGGCGGGCGGTGGCGCCCCGGCAGTTGGCCCGGGTGATGCGGAACGGTCCGGCGTGGAGCGACGACGCCAGCTCGGTGGCGACCTCGACGGCCCGGCCGGGGACCAGTTCGGGGTCGATCACCTCGTCCACGAAGCCGGCGTCCCGGGCGCCCTCGGGGTCGTAGCTCGTCGCCAGGTGCATCGCCTGGGTGAACGCCGGTGGGGTGAGCCGGCTCCGGCAGAGCTCCACGGCGAAGCGGGGGACCGGCATGCCGATCCGCACCTCGGGAAGCCCGAGCTTGAACGGCCCCGCCGCGGCGATGCGGACGTCGGCGCAGCACAGGAGGATCCCGCCCATGGCGAGGGCGTGCCCGGTGACCCCCAGGACGACCGGGATCGGGAACTCGAAGAGACGGAGGCCGAGGAGCGCCCCCCGGCCGAGCAGGCCCCGGGCCTGTTCGGGTCCGGCGGTCATCACCGACAGGTCGAACCCGGCGGAAAACCGTCCCTCGCGGCCCGTGATCACGAGTGCCCGGGCCTCGTCCGCCGCCCGGTCGACGGCCGCCTCGAGCAGATCGAGCACCTCGTGGCTCAGAGCGTTCGCCGTGCCGTCGTCGATCGTGACGACGGCGACGTCGCCGTTGAGGTCGTAGGTGACGGGTGTCGAGGGAGCGTTCATCGACGGGACGCTAGTGACCCCGGGGCACCGCGATCGACCCGGCGGCGCGTGCGAGACTGATCTACCCGGACCGGACCGCCCGGTCTACCCGGACCGGACCGCCCGGTCCGTGATCCGAGCCCTGGAACCTCGTTCGTCGTGCTGGTCGTCGACTCCGCCACCCGTGACTTCGTCGGTCTGACCGGACCCGTGCGCGCCCGGATCAACCAGCTCCCCGGTCTGGACGGCCTCCGGGCCCTGGCGGTCATGGCGGTGCTCGCGTTCCACGCCGGATTCGACCGGATGGTCGGCGGGTACCTGGGCGTGTCGACCTTCTTCACACTGTCGGGGTTCCTGATCACCACGCTGTTGATCCACGAGTCGCGACGTTCGGGGCGGGTCGACCTACGCGGCTTCTGGTCCCGCCGGTTCCGCCGACTGTGGCCGGCAGCACTGCTCGTCCTGGCGGCGGTGGCGCTCCTCTTCACCCCGTTCGTGGCCACGGCGGCGCAGCGGGCCTCCATGCGCGGCGATCTGCTGGCCTCGCTGTTCGAGGTGGCCAACTGGCACTTCGTGTTCCAGGGGGACAGCTACGCCCAGCTGTTCGTGTCGCCCTCGCCGGTCCTGCACTTCTGGAGCCTGGCCATCGAGGAGCAGTTCTACCTGGTGTTCCCGCTCCTCCTGGTCGGACTCTGGCGCTGGAGTCGGGGAAGGCCGGCCCGCCTTGCGGCGGGTCTGGGTGTGCTCGCGCTGTGTTCAGCGCTGGAGCCGTTCGTGTTCGACATGAGCGACGACCGGGTCTACTTCGGGACCGACACCCGGGCTGCCGAGTTCCTGCTGGGCGCGCTCCTGGCGGTGGTGCTGTCGTCGGATCGGGCCCGACTCATGATGGTGGCCCGCCCGCAGGTGCGGACCGGTCTGGCGGTCGCCGGTGCCCTGGCGTTTGCCGTCCAGATCTGGTGGTGGTGGTCGCTGCCGCAGGACACGGCCTGGCTCTACCGCGGCGGGTTCGCCGGCTACGCCGTCCTGTCCTGTGTCGTGATCGCCGCCGTGGCGTCGCCGTCCGGGCCCGTGAGTGCGCTCTGCGGACTGTGGGCGCTCCGCTGGCTCGGGGTGCGCTCCTACGCCGTGTACCTGGTCCACTGGCCGATCTACCTGACGGTGTGGCAGCTCTGGCCCGAACTCGACCGGGTGGCCGCCACGACGATCGCCGTCACGGCGTCGGTCCTGCTCGCCGCCCTGTCCTACCGGCTCGTCGAGCACCCGATCCGTCGGGGATCCTGGCCGCCCGTCGGTCGTGCGGCCCCGGCCGCCATCGCCGCCACCGTGGCCGTGGCCTTGGTCGCGTTCGTCGCGGTCCCCTCGGAGCCGGCGGCCGAGGCATTCGACTTCGAGGCGACGCTCGCGGAGTTCGAGTCGTTCGGTGCCGACCCGTCGGCTCCGGCCGCAGCAGCCGGGACCGCGCCAGCCGGGACCGTGCCGCCGGGAGCCGTGCCGCCGGGGACCGTGCCTCCGGGGACCGTGCCTCCGGGAGCCGTGCCGGTGGCGCCTCCGCCGCGGGTGGCGTTGTTCGGCGATTCCACCGGGCTCACGGCCGGCATGGGGTTCTTCGCCTGGGCCGATCCCGCCGGCCGGGCCGTCTTCGTTCCGGGTCAGGTCGAGCTCGGCTGCGGTGTGAGCCGGTTCGAGTCGGCGCGGTCCGACATCACCATGCGGCCGGCATCGGCCTGCCCGCAGTGGGAGCGGTCCTGGGCCGAACGCATCGCCGTCGGCCGACCGGACATCGCCATGCTCATCACCTCGGCCTGGGAGGTGCCCGACGCCGTGCTGCCCGACGGCACGTCGGGGGCCATCGGCGATCCCGAGGTGGACGAGTTCATCCGGGGCGAGTTCCGGACCGCGGTGGACGTCCTCGCCGCCCAGGGGGCGCTGGTCGTGCTGGTGACCACGCCCCCGTTCGGGTCCTGGGCCGATGACGGTCGCAACGAGTTCGTGGTGCGCCAGTACGACCCGGTGCGGATGAACCGGTTGAACGCGCTGCTCCGCGAGGTGGCGGCGGAGCGCCCCGACCTGGTCAGGGTGCTCGACCTCGATGTCGGGCTGGCCGACCGCTCCGAGGACCGGTCGCTCCGCCCCGACGGCGTCCACTACGACATCCCGTCCTTCGCTGCGTTCAGCGAGTCGTGGTTCGGTCCGGAGCTGGATCGGATCTGGAACGAGTGGTGGACGCAGCGGACCGCTCGGCCGTAGCGTTCGTCCGACGGATCGGCGCCGCGCCGGTCCGGCCGGACGAACGAGCGAACAGGAGCGGTGGACCGTGGGATTCCTCGACAAGGCGAAGGCAGCGGCCGACCAGGCGATGGCCAAGGTCGACCAGGGGTTGTCGGGTGTGTCGACCACCGGCACCGGCGGTGGCAGAGGGGCGGACCCGTACCTGCGGGACCTCGGTGTCCTGGCCTACCTGGAGGCCACCGGCCGCCCGCCCGCCGACATCGACGCCCAACGCGCCCGGTGCAACGACGCCATCTACCAACTCGAGTCCCAGGGCCCGGTCAACCTGGCGCTGAGCAGTCAGGCGCCACCTCCCCCCGGGGCGGGCGCCGTGCCGCCACCCCCGGGTGCGGCGGCCGCCGCTGCGGCCCCGCCGCCGCCCGG
>SXGT01615665.1_pt1 | contig 18224 bp, 16 predicted proteins | sample 3176221 | NCBI WGS metagenome assembly SXGT01 (sample SAMN11356862, study PRJNA531348) | freshwater metagenome | isolation source: freshwater sample F1-120 | place: China: Fuxian Lake, Yuxi | collected 2017-12-25
GCGCCAGCGGATCGGCGTCTCCGACCCGACCGCCTCCGAGCGGACTCCACGCCAGCGGGGTGATGCGATGCTGCAGGCAGCGATCGAGCACGCCGTCGTCGATCGGCGCGAGGTGCCACAAGGAGAACTCGGGTTGGCTGGTCACAATCGGCCCTTCGCAGTGCGCGAGCAGCGCGTCGAGCTGCGGTGCCGAGTAGTTCGACACGCCGACATATCGCACCCAGCCGCGGTCGACGAGCTCGCCGAGGGTCGCAGCCACCTCTGCGGGGTGGGCCAGCAGGTCGGGGCGATGAATCTGGTAGAGGTCGATGACGTCGACGCCGAGTCGCTGCCGGGAAGCGTCGCATGCCGCGATCAGGTAGTCGCGTGAGGAGTCATAGGGCACGTCGGGTGAGATGCCGCCCTTCGTCGCGATCACCATGCGGTCACGCAGCTCCGGGGCGGCGCGCAAAACGTCTCCCAGCAGCGCCTCCGCCGCTCCGAAGCCAGGTCCGCCCCGACCGTAGATGTCTGCAGTGTCGATGAGGTTCATGTCGTGGTCGAGCGCTCGTTCGATCTTCGCGTGCGCGGCATCGACGGATGTTCCCGCGAACCGCCAGCACCCGTACGAGATGGGTCCGACCTCGAGGTCGCTCACGCCGAGCCGTCGAGATGTGTGCATCGGCCGTACGGTAGTGGAGATGAACGAGATCCGATTCGGGATCATCGGCACGGGCATGATGGGCACCGAGCACATGCGCAACGTGCTCGCCCTCGATGGCGCAGCCATCACGGCCGTCAGCGACCCGAACGACGAGCCCTTGCAATGGGCGCGCTGGACGCTCGGCGACGATCACGTGCCCGTGGCCGAGTTCCAGGACCACAATGACCTCGTCGCGTCAGGCCTGTGCGATGCGGTGATCATCGCCTCGCCCAACTTCACCCACGTCGATGTCCTCACCGACGTGCTACGGAGCGATCTCGCCGTGTTGGTCGAGAAGCCCTTGTGCACAACGGTCGACGACTGTCGGAGGATCGAACGCCTCGCGGCGAACCGCGACGCCCTCACCTGGGTCGGCCTCGAATACCGCTACATGGCACCCGTGCGAACGCTGCTCGAACAACTCGCCGGCGGTGCGACCGGCGACCTCGCGATGCTCGCGATTCGCGAACATCGCTTTCCGTTTCTCCCAAAGGTCGACAACTGGAATCGATTCACTCGTAACACCGGCGGAACCCTGGTCGAGAAGTGTTGTCACTTCTTCGATTTGATGAACCTCGCGATGCGGACGAGTCGACCCGATGATCGTCCGGTTCGCGTCTACGCGAGCGGGGCCCAGAACGTGAACCACCTCGACGAGCGCTACGACGGCGAGACACCCGACATACTCGACAACGCGTTCGTGATCGTCGACTACGCGAGCGGTGCGCGGGCATCGCTCGACCTGTGCATGTTCGCCGAGGCTGGCCGCAACGAACAAGAGATCGTCGCCACTGGTCCCGCCGGCAAGATCGAGGCGTTCGTGCCCGGCCCCGGACATGTCTACGTCGGCGACCGTGCGACGCGAGAAGTCCGCAAGGTGCAGATCGTCGCCGATCCGAGGATCGCGTACGTGGGAGCACACCACGGCGCCAGCTTCCTCGAGGTGGCCGAGTTCGCGGACGCGATCCGATCCGGCCTCGCCCCCGTGGTCACCGTCGACGACGGGCTGTGGTCCGTGGCGATCGGCGAGGCCGCGCACCGCTCGATCGACGAAGCGAGACCAGTGTCGCTCGCGGAATTCGGCCTCGGTACCTGATCGTCGCATGCATCCGACCCGTCCCATTTGGGCAATACGCGCCCTAGACTGCGCCGCCATGCATCGGAGAGCAAAGCAGGGCATCGCGGGATGGCTCGCGATCAGCATCTGTGTCTTGCTCCCGATCGCCGTCGACGACCGGCCTGCGCAAGCCGCGCTGCCCGCCGGCTTCACCGACACGGTCGTCTGGGGGAGCGCGCAGGGTCTCGTGAATCCGTCGTCGATCGAGTTCGCGGCCAACGGCGAGGTGTTCGTCGGCGAGCAGGACGGCAGGATCTGGAGCTTCGCGAGCACGAACGATCCGACTCCGACGCTGCTCGTCGATTTGCGGCCCGTGGTGTACACGCCAGGCGATCACGGGATCGAAGACCTCGCGGTGCACCCTGACTATCCCGCGCAGCCCTACGTGTACGTGCAGTACTCGCTCGACGCCGCGCCCGGCACGACGCCGCCTTACTACAACGACGTCTGCCCGAACCTCAACAACCCCGGCTGCCCGGTGCGAGGACGAATCTCGCGACTCACCGTTGCCAACGGAGTGGCCGTGGGCGCGGAACACGTTTTGCTCGAGGCCGGATGCTTTCACGGCCCGTACCACGGCCCGGCGGGCCTCGCGTTCGGCCCTGACGGATATCTCTATGCGGCAAGCGGCGAAGGGGCACGGGTCGGTGGGCTCGACTTCGGATCCGGTGGCGTGCCGGAAAATCCATGCGGCGATCCGCCTGGGGGAGTGGGCGTTGCGATCACATTGCCGAACGCCGAGGGTGGCTCCCTGCGATCACAGGATCTGCGCACACTCGTCGATCCGGTCGGCTACAACGGCAGCGTCGTTCGCATCGACCCGGTGACCGGTGCGGGCGCGCCCGACAATCCACTCGCAGGGTCGTCGGATCCGCAGGCACGACGGTCGATCGCCTACGGCCTGCGTAACCCCTGGCGCCTCGAATTCCGGCCCGGCACCGACGACCTGTGGATCGGCGACGTCGGTCAAGACAACCGCGAGGAACTGAACCGCATTGCCGGCGTGAACGACCTCACGATCGACAACTTCGGTTGGCCGTGTTACGAGGGAACCCAACGCAACGCGGCATGGGACGCGGCCAACGCAACGTTGTGCGAGAACCTGTACGCCGAAGGCGCCGCGGCCGTGACCGCACCGCGATTCGAGTGGACGCACCAGGGCCAGACCGTCCCGGGCGACGGCTGTTCGGTCGGAGCCGCCGCGGTCACGGGACTTGGCTTCTACGACGGCGGTCCCTACCCCGACAACTTCGACGGGGCGCTGTTCTTCGTGGATCTCGTTCGCACGTGCCTGTACGTCATGTACCCCGACGGCAGCGGCGAACCGAATCCCGTGACGACGCAACTGTTCGCGAGCGGCCTGGCGGGAGCAGCCGACCTCGAAATCAGCCCCGCCGGAGAGATCTACTACCTGAGTTTGTTCGGCTGTAATTGCATCCGCCGGCTCCGTTACGCAGCTGGGAACGCGGAACCGGTCGCGGTTGCCGACGCCGACGTGCGTTACGGGCCGCTTCCGCTCGCCGTGCAGTTCGACGCCGGCGCGAGCAGCGACCCCGAGAACGCGCTCGTCACCTACGCCTGGGACCTCGACGGCGACGGGGCATTCGACGACTCGACCAGCGCGATGCCGACCCGCACGTACACCGAACCCGACGCGATCACCGTCGGAGTACGCGTCACCGATCCGGGTGGGCTCAGTGACACCGACACGTTCGTCCTGCGGCCGGGTGAGACGCCACCCGAGCTCACGGTCACGGCGCCGACGGTGCAGTTGTTCGCCGTCGGCGACACGATCGGCTTCGCGGCCAGCGCGGTCGACGACGCCGACGGACCGCTCGGCGCGAGTGCATTCACGTGGGAAGTCGCGCAACTCCACTGCAACCCGAACGACGTCACGCAGTGCCACGAACATCAATTCCAGTCCTTCGTCGGGACGGCCGCGGGCTCGTTCGTCGCTCCCGACCACGATCTCCCGTCGTATCTGGTTGCGCGCGTGCGCGTCACCGACTCCGCTGGCCTCAGCGCGACCTCCGATCACGCGATCTTGCCCCTCAGCCACACCATCGCGATGCGCTCGGCGCCCCCGGGAATCCCCGTCGGCGTGAACCTCACGAATTGCCCGAGCCCATTCGACATCAACGTGATCGCCCAGAGCAGTCCGTCCGTCACCGCAGCGCCAACCGCAGTGCTCGGTGGGATCAACTACGAGTTCGTGAGTTGGAGCGACGGGGGAGCGCCGACCCACTCGTTGACGCCCGTCAATGCGCCGCGCACGTTGACCGCTACGTACCGACCCGTGCCAGTGGCGACGCCGGTGTTGGCTTCGATCACCGAACCCGCCGGCGGCACCGGCTTCATCGACGTGCCGATCGAGCTCAGCTTCGCGACCGACCGCACCGTGACGATTCCGTGGACGACGATCGGCCTGACGGCGACAACCGGCACCGACTTCACCGCCGCGTCAGGAGTCGTGACCATCACCGCCGGACAAACCCAAGGCGTCGCCCGCGTCACCGTACGAGGCGACACGCTCGACGAGAACGACGAACTGTTCCTCGTCTCGTTCCAGAGTGCCACGAACGCAAAACTTGGCGGCTTCCTCGGCCTCGGATTCGGGCTCATCGTCGACGACGACCCATCGCCGGTCATCCTGCCGACCACCGCGAGCATCAGTGAAGGCAACGTCGGTACGAAGACGATCGAGATCCCGGTCTATCTGGATCGTCCCTCGGGTCGCACGGTCAGTGCCGGGTTCGTGACCCTGCCCTGGAGCGCAAGCCAGGGGAGTGACTTCGATCCCGCGTGGGGCACGGTCACGTTCGCTCCCGGACAAACCCAAACGTCGGTATCGGTCACGGTGCGCGCCGACACGATCGACGAACCCGACGAGGTCTTCTTCATCTGGGTCGTCGAACCGACCAACGCACTCGTCGGCGGCTTTTCGGGCATCGGCGTCGGCCAGATCAACGACGACGACTGACGTCGTAGCGCCCTCGGCGACGCATCAGGCGGTGGCGACTGCTCGCAACGGCGGCGTCTCGACCCGCCGGACCGAAACGATTCGCTCGGTCCGAAAGCTCGCGACCCGCTGCGAAAACGCTGACAGCTTGCCGCTGCGGCCGTCGCCCACGAAGAACGTGGTCAGCGGACCCTCGAGCACGTAGCTGTCGGCTTCGGCGACGACCTCGACGGTTCCATCGGTGATCTCGATCTCGAACACGGCGACTCCTCATGACCGGGGAGTACGACGGTACGACGAACGCCCTGGGGATCGTCAGTACGAAAACCGGGGGATTTCCTGGGGATGACCCCACCGGACACGAACGAGGTAGTTGACATAACGTGCATTATCGGCGCAACGTCGACAATGCTCAGATGCGGTTGGCTGCTTGTGCAGCGGACTCGGTGGCTTCGAGTTGTCGGGCGATGATTTGGAGCCCGCCATCCCAGAAGGTGGGATCGGCGAGGTCGACACCGACGATGGCGCCGAGGTCTTCGGGGGCCATCGAACCGCCGGCGGCGAGCAACTCGAGGTACTGCGGTACGAACGCTTCGCCATGCAGCTCGTACTGCGCGTACACGCTCAGCGCAAGCAACTGACCGTACGCGTAGGCATAGACGTACCCGGGTGAGCCGATGAAGTGCGGGATATAGGACCACCAGGTCTTGTAGCCATCGGTGATGTCGACCGAGTCGCCGAGCATCGCCGCCTGGGTCTCACACCAGATCTCGCCGAACCGATCAACCGACAATTCGCCCGCATCCCGGCGCTCGTTGTGCACGCCGTGTTCGAACCGATTCATCGCGACTTGGCGAAACACCGTTGCAATCGATCCTTCGAGGCTCTCGGCGAGCAGCGCGAAGCGCTCCTCGGGATCGCTCGTCGCTTCGAGCAGACGGCCGAATGTCACGGTCTCGCCGAACACCGACGCCGTTTCGGCCAAGGTGAGCGGCGTCGCGAAGTGGTACACGCCCTGTGGCCGCGACAAGTAAGCGTGCAATCCGTGACCGAGCTCATGCGCCAACGTCAACACGTCGCGGCGACGAGCCGTCCAGTTCAACATCAGATACGGATGATGCGACGGAACCGTGTACGAACAGAACGCTCCCCCACGTTTCGCCGGGCGAACCGGAGCGTCGATCCAATGCTCATCGACGAACGTGCGCGCGATGTCGGCCAACTGGGGCGAGAACGACGCGTACGCGTCGAACACGATGTCGGTCGCCTCGCTCCAGCCGATTTCGGCATCCGACGACGCCACGGACGCGTTGCGGTCGTAGTCGGCGAGGCGATCGAGGCCGAACAGTTTCGCCTTCAACGCGTACCAACGCTGCGGAATCGAATAGTGGCGTTGCACCGAGTCGATCAGTGCCGCGACCGACTCGTCGCTCGCTTCGTTGGCGAGGTTGCGACTTGCGACCCACGAGTCGAACTTGCGCAGTCGATCGTCGGTCGCCTTGTCGGCGAGGAGGGTGTTGAAGACGAATGCTCGAGTCCGCAGCCCGGGCGCAAGACCCGTGGTGACCGCCTCGGCCGCGCGAGCACGCAACTCGCGGTCGGGCGATTGCAGCAACGACAACGCGGACTCGAGCTTCAGCGCCTCGCCGTCGACGTTGGCCGTGATCCCCGCCTGGAGCTCTTCGAACAGCCGAACCCACGCGGTCGATCCCGTCACGCTCTTTTCGGTGAGCACGATTTCTTCGGGTTCGCTCAACAGATGCGGACGGTATCGACGGATCGAACGCAGATGATGTGCCGCGAAGTCGAGGCGCGGATCGGCCAAGAGCGCTTCGGCACGCTCGTCGGCGACTTCGGCCCACTCCAGTTCGAAGAACATCAACTTCGTTGCGATCGCGGTGCTGCGTTCATCGATCCGCGCGAGTCGCGCCCCGTTCGCCGGATCCTGCGTATCGACCGAGAACATGAGGCCCGCGTACGAGCCCGCTCGCCCCAGCAACTCGCCGAGCCGAGCGTTGCGCTCGAGGTAGTCGGCGAGCTCCGCCGAGGTCAGGGACGCCACCCGTCCGCGAACATCAGCGAGTTCGGTCGCCAACGAGTCGGCGTCGGTGAGCAAACGTTCGACGCCTCGCTCACCCGGCTCGGGCAGGAGCGTCTCGAGGTCCCAGGCAACGTCACTGGCAAGCAGGTCCGGGTCGGTCATCGTCATCCGGGCGAGGTTAGACAGCGAACTCAGTGGTTGAGGGCCTTGTGCATCACGATCATGCGAGCGACGAACCCATGCGTCTCGAAGAAGTTCTTGGCGGCCCGATTCCCCGGTAGTGCGGACGCGTCGACCCCGAAGCAACCCTGATCGCGAGACCAGTTCACGATGAGGTCGGCGATGGCCTCCCCCACACCGATGACGCGCGCGGCCTCCTCGACGAACAGTTCGTCCACGACGCCCAGCCGGGTCGAGTCGCGCAAGATTTCGATGCGAACGAGCGCGTAGCCGACGATCACGTCATCGATGAGTCCGACAACGATCGCCGCAGCGGGCGTGCCGAGCATGTGCGCCAGATCCGCCCCGCTCGGGCTCGCTGACGATTGACGCACCCAGACATCGCCGCCTCGGGTCGGCTCGACCTCGTCACGAAGCGCTTGCGCCAGGCCGACGATCACCGACAGATCGTCGGACGTCGCCGCGCGCGCGGACTCCACCTACCCACCGCTCAGTTGTTCGATCTTGCCGAGGATCGTCCGGCGGTTGCGATGCGCAGCTTCGTAGTCGCGAACTGCGGTCAACTCGGCAGCGTCGAGGCCAACCAGGCGCTCGACGACCTGGCTCGCCGCCAGTGCGTCGTAGCCCGGAATGGCGAGCGCTGCGGTCGAGCCGTTCGACGGAGGCGCAACCGCCGACGGTGTGACCGGTGAAGCCGAAACCACCTCGGAATCCGAACGCGAAACGACGGGCTCGGGGTCGGGCGCCGGACCGGCGTCGGCAGGGGTGGTCGTCGGGGTCTTGTTGCGGAGCTGATCGATCTGGCGGACCACCTTGTCGCGCACCATCGGGACCCCGAACGCCAAGGCCACCTCACCGGTGCTCTTCACGGTTTGCACCCGCTGTTCCACGCTGTGCTGGCGACGATCGATCTCGGCGCGACCTCGTGACACGAACATGTTGACGAAGGTCGGCGCCATGTCGCGCAACGTCAACGCCACACCGACGGGCGCGAAAATCGCGACCTCGACGATTCGTTCGATTCGGGCGCGGGCGTCAGCGCTCATCGATCGGTGAGTCTACGGAGCGACGCCGCGCGACCACGAAGACGCTGACGGCGACGACGACGAGCACGCTCCCCCACAACACCCATTCACCGAAGCGGACATAGGGGGTCGATCCGCGGCGGGTCGCGACCTCCCCGGTCAAGACCCCGTTTTCGAACAAGGCTTGGGTGGCGAGAACCGTGCCGTCGACATCGACGACGCCCGAGATACCCGACACCGAGGCTTGCAGTACCGGTCGTCCGGTCTCGACCGCGCGAATCTGCGCCGCGGCGAGATGTTGGCGGCTGTTCGCGGAGCGCCGGTAGGAGCGGTTGTTGGTCGACACGACGATCAGTTCGGCCCCATCGCGGACGAGCGGCCGCACCTCCGCGCCGAACATCGACTCGAAGCAGATGATCGTCGCGACCTGTGTACCGCGAAGGTCGAACAGCCCTGGTGTCGTCCCCGGTGCGAAATCCCGGGGAATCTGGTCGACGGCTCCGACGAACCGCTCGACCGTCGAGCGCCAGGGCACCCACTCGCCGAACGGCACTCGGTGACGCTTGGCGTATTCCCCGATGACCTCGCCGTCGGGCGACCACAGCACGTTCAGATTCCGAGCGCGTCCGTCGGGGGCATCCCCGGCCCCGTTGGCGAGGACGTACGCGTCATGATCCATCGCGACCGCCGCAAGTTGCTCGGGCCATCGTGCGAGCGGAAAGTCATCGCGGTCGGGTGCGTTCGGAGCGTCGGGAAAACTGCTCTCGGGGAACACGATGAGGTCGAAGGGACCATCGAGCGTCGCGGCGAGCGCGAAATGGTTCCGGACGAGCAAGTTCTCGAAACCAGTGTCGGGCGTCCCGAAGAACTCGTCGTCGGTGAGGTCGCGGTTCACGTCGTTGCCCTGGAGCAGTGCGTAGCGGAACGTGCCGGTGGATCTCGGTGTCGGAATCAGCAGATGCCAGCCGATCATCACGAACACCAACGCCAGAGCAGGCACGGCCGCCGTCAGGCGGATCTTGGAACGTCGTTCGACCCAGGCCGAGGCAAGCGAGTCGTTGATCGCGACGGCAACAAACGAGATGAGCGACAGCCCGCCGAGGGCTCCGAGCGACCGCATCGGCGCGATGTCGTGGAACGCGTAGCCGATCTCACCCCACGAGAAACCTCCGAGCGGCCACCGAGCAAGTAATCCCTCGCCCACGACCCAGACCGCCGCGGTCAGCAGCGGATGTCGGATTCCTCGTCGGCCGAAGGCTCCGATCACCGCGCCGGCCGCGGCGGGATACAGCGAAACCCACGCAACGAACGGCACGATCGCGACCGCCCCGAAGTACCACGCCCACGACAGCACGATTCCGTTGTAGGTGAGGGCGGTGATGAAGCCGAGCCAGGCCGATCGTCGCGCTCCGCAGCCACGCCAGGCCACGAACAGTGGCACGCACGCAACCAGTGCGAGCCAACCAATGTCTGGCCCAGGTCGCGACGCTGCGAGCAGCACCCCCGACAGGACGGCCCACCCGAATGACGCCTGCGGCCAACGCAACCGGCGCCGGCGATGGGACGAGTCGCCCGCCCGGTTCGAACGCCGTTGCGTCAGGCGCCGTTGCGTCAAACGCAGTCGCGGCAGAGCGATGCCTTCTCGTCGGCGAGCATGTGACGCGGGAACACCAAGAAGCAACTCGAACAGACGAACTCGCCGGGGCGGCGAGGAACGATCTTCGTTCCCGACTCACCGAGGTCCGCGGGCTCCTCGTCCTCGTCGTCCTCTTCGAGTCCGGTCTTGGCGGTGCGCTCGCGCAACACGACATCGAGCGCTTCCTCGACGTCGTCGGGGTGCAGCTCCTCGTCGAGGTCGACGACATCTTCGTCGTCGTCGACCTTCAGCGGAACGACGTCTTCGTCCTCGTCGTCGTCATCGACAGCCACCACCGCGTCGGGATCGACGATCACATCGTCGTCGATGATCTCGTCGGCGTCCGCGTCGACGTCGTCGTCCTCGTCGATGATCTCGTCGAGGCCGTCGTCGTCGATTTCGTCGGGCTCTTCGAAGTCGTCGTCGCTCATCGCGTGCGGTTCATAGGTTGGGAGCTCATGGGTTCGGGGAGCATGTTCGGGCGCTCATCGTTGGGGGTCATGTCGAGTTCTCCGGGGTGCATTCGAGGGCATCCCCGAGTCGTGGGCAGGCGCCCGTCGGCGGCCGGCCGGGGCGAGGCGCCGGGAGTATAGGGGTGCCGGTGGCGCCGAACGGCGCATCGAGCCCGGGAATTCCCCGTGCCGCGCGGGAACGATCCGGCTGTGCCTCCGGCCGATGGCCGGAACTCGCCGCCGGATCGACGTGGCCCAGAAGACCGTTGGGGCCGCCGATGCCCGCCCCGCATAGACCTCCGGTCGTCGCCCGGGGCTGGCCCGGCGACCGAAAGCCCCTAGGCCGACGGACAGCGTTCTCTACTTGGTCTTCTGGACCGACGTCTCGTTCGCCCCTCGCCCGAACCCGTACGAAGGCAAGCCGTTCGATAGCTCGTACTCACCCACGGCGTGTTCCGTGACCTTCCAGCAGCGAACGCGCAGCCATTCATCGACTCCGCCTCCGTGCCGCACGGACCACGTCGGAGACGGGGTCGCAAGGGCAGATGTCATTTCGCCAAACGCGCGGGCACGCTGTCAAGCCGACCCGCGCAGAAGCGCGCGACGTTGACCGGGACGTACGCGCGTCGTTCCCGCTCAGGAGCGTGCGAAAAAAAGTTGTCACGTCGTACGCGCGATCGCGACGAACCGGACGCCAGCGATCAACTCGACGCGAGTCGCCGTCGCTCGGCCGCGCGTTCTGCTTCGAGCCGTTCGAGCTCGTAGGTCTCGTGATCGGCGTAGCGCATCGCGTCGGCGATGAGCCGATGGCCCGCGACCTCGGCGATCTGTCGGTGCATCTCCTGTGCGACTCGTCGATACGCCGGATGCCCCTGGGGCGCGCTGCGCAATTCGATGAGGTGCATGGCCTCACGTGCGTTCATCTGCATCACGTAGCGAATGCGATAGGCCAACGACACCGCGTACCCAGCCTCGATCGGGTGATCGCCTTGCAAGGTCTCGTAGAGATCGGCGGAGCGCTCCATGGCCTCGCGAAACGACGCGGTGCCGCCGGCTTCATCGACAGCCTCGGGGACGTCGAAACCGAGGTGCGGCGCGAGCGGCTGCCACTCGACCGTCAGCATCCGATGGCGCTGCAGGTCCCGAAAGGCGCCGTAGTCGCCGACGATTTCAAAGCGATACATGGTGCGTTCGAACGCTCGACCGGGCTTGTGCCGCCGATTCTGACGGTCTCCGACGTAGCTCGACATGAGCGCCGCTCGCTCGTCGACGGAGAGGCGGCGAACCGCTGCTGCGACCTGGCTTTCGGGCCGGTCGCTGCTGGCGAACGCAATGGCGGTGAGCACCTTGTCTTCGCCATCGGGATCGAAGTCGAGGAGCCGTACCTGTGGGCTCGACGCCGGCGGGACGGCCGCGGCCCCTTCGGGCGATCCGAACAGTTGCTCGACGAGCACCGCGGTCGCGGCCGAGTTCTTCTCGAAGTATTCGACCCACGCACCGCCGCGATCAGGACGATCCACCCGCGTGAGGAACGAGGGAATCACCTTGCGCAACTCGTGCAACATGTCGTCGGCGTAGCTGCTGGCTTCGGGCAGCGGATGCGCGAGCATGCGCAGCAGCAGGGACTCGAACGCTTGGCCGGTTCCGTAGATGCCGACGTTCGACAGCGTCGCCGCTGGGAGAATGCCGCGTACCGAGTCGCACGCCTTCGCCTTGATCGTCTGCTTGTAGACGAAGTCGGAGATCGCAGCGTCCTTCGGGTATCGACGCTTCGCCCAGTCGGTGAGCGTCGGCAACAACTCGCGATACGAATCGAACAGGGAGTCGATGTCGGAGACGTAACGCGCCCCGTGCCGAGACGAGAGCACCTCGGGCGGGCGGTGGTACCGGTAACGGCCGTCGACCCGACTGTCGTAGGGGATGTAGCGCGTCGACTGCTCGAGGTACGACATGAGCCGTCCCCATTCGAGAACCTTGGTCAACAGATTCGAGGCCTGCTCACACGCGAGGTGCACCCCGCCGAGTTGGGCGACCGAGTCGTCGCCGTATTCGAGGAACACACGGTCGTACAGCTCTTCGGCGCGGCGAAGACCGACGGTGGCGTCGACGGTGAGATCCCCCGTGAGGTCGAGATCGGGGACGAACTCGTCGAGGAACAGTCGGCGCAGGCTCTTCTCGCTTCGCGAGTAGCGAGCGAACAGCGCGCCCTTCACGACCTCGGGCAAGTTCGTGAGCGCGAAGATCGGCTGATCGAGGTTCGTGAAGTACGGGCGCAGCTTCGCCGCTTCTTCGTCGGTGAAGGCCTCGCGCGAGTACATGGGCGGCCGATCGTATCGGCGCGTCCAGTGGCGTCGGCGTATCCCGGAGACCGGTCCGGGCCGCTCGCCGATGGTCGGGCGCCGCGCCATCGACGAGTCAGATCACGAGGCGCAGGGCACCCGGCTCGACGCGAATGCGCACGAGTGTCGCAGCAGCCGACGGGGTCGAGTCGAGGTGCACTTCGACCGGTTTGGTCCATTGCACGGCCACCGATCGAAAGGTCGCGGTTCCCACGTCGGGGTGGCCGAGGTGGTCTGCTGTGGGCAGTCGGGATCGGAACTTCGAACGCTCCCCCGGCCCGAGCCCGAACCACTGAGCCTCGGCGCGTCCATCACCGGGGTGACCGCGCGGCACGAGGCGCTGCCCCGCGACATGTTGGGCGTTGGCAGCCAGGAATCCCGCAATCCGAACCGATTTCGTCCGACCATCGAGGTCGATCTCGGCTCGACGTCGACGAGTCCACCAACGCAACGTCCCCGGCCGACACCCGACGGTGACCCCGGCACACACCGGCACCTCGGCGTGGTCGTCGAGCGCAACCCACAACAGATCGATCCGAACCTCCAGGCCCGCCCGACCGGCGTCCCGACCCAGGCCCAAGGTGGCCGCGAGGTCGCTGCCCGGGTCAGGATCGAAGCCGAAACGAGCGCCCGGCTCCGACCGATGGGCGGCCGCGAGATCGGCGTCGGAACCACGAACGATCCGATCGGGGACGAGTTCGGTGGGGGTCCCCCAGGCGACACCCTTCGCGATTCCGCCGCCCGGACCGTCGCCCGAGCCAGCCGAGCCGGAACCGACGTCGCTCACCAACGCGCTCACCCTCCCACGCGGCTCGACGCCTCGACAACGCCGCGACGACACGCATTGGCGGCATCGGCCGCGACCGCGCGAGTGCGAGGATCGGGCGCGAGCATCGCAATCTGGCGCAGCAGATCCATGAGTTGTTTGACGTTGCGAACGAAGTCGCCGCCCGTCATCTCCTCCTCGTCGAGCAGATCGGCAAGGTCGTCACCGCGCACCCAGGCCGCGGCGGTCGTTGCGAACCCAGGGTCGGGTTGACGGCTCTCGGGCAACCGCGCATCGTGCTCGGCTGCGATCAGGTCGCGCCAAATCCGCTCGATCGTTCGGCAACGCTGCGCGACCGCCTTGCTCGGCCACGCTCGCGGCGGTCGCGGCTCATCGCCATCTGCACCGCGACGCTCGTAGCTGAACGACGAAACGACCGCCGTCAACTCGTCTGCCTCGAGCCCATCGAATGCCCCCGTCCGAATCGTTTCGGCGAGGACGAGGTCGAGTTCGGTGTAGAGGCCCGCGAGCAGTTCTCCGGCTTCGGTGAGCGACCAACCGTCGACATATCCCCACGCCTCGAGCAGACCCAGCACCCGGTCGAGTTGACGAGCCAGGCTCTCCTCGCGATCTCGGACGCGACGCTCCACGCGCGCGAGATCGCGTTCGATGCGCTCGAGTCCGACCGCCGCGCGCAGCCGAACCGGCAACTCCGCCGTGCCGTGCAACGGAGGCCCATCGAGCGCGGCCTGCGCGGCCGCGACCGGGTCGTCGACGATCGGCGTCGGGTCGCCGAATCTTGTGGCGCGAATCCGGTCGACGACCTTGCGAGCGAACGCGGGGTCACGAGGTTGGAACGGGCGAGGTAACTCGATCACGCCCAGACGCGCCGCTCCTCGCGGCAGGTCGTCGGCGGTGATTCGCAGCACCTTGCCCGACATGGTGATCGCGAGCACGCGTGCCGGCGTGCGGCCACGATCCTGCTTGATGACCGCAGCCGGGCCCGTTCGTCCGAGGCTGATGACATCACCCGGGCGCAGCCCTTCGACTCGGCTGCTGCGAAGCGCCGACCCGTCACGACGTGCACCGTCGAGCGCGACCAACAGCGACCGATACTCCGCGAGTTCGCCATCATCGACACCGACCGTGACGATTTGGCGGCGCCGTTGTTCGCGAAGCCGCGCCGCTTGGCGTTCGAGCGCCACGACGTCACGATCGGCGTGGAACTGCGCGAACGATTGGTTCAACAGCTCATGGGCACGTTCGGTGGTGCAGCGGCGTACGAGGTTGACCGCCATGTTGAAGGTTGGTCGGAACGACGATCGCAACGCGTAACTCCGACGGCCGACCAATGACGCGACTTGATCGAAGTTCACGAACGGGTTCCAGCAGACGATCGAATAACCGAGATCGTCGATGCCGCGGCGCCCGGCTCGCCCGGCGAGCTGGGTGTACTCCCCCGCCGTCAGCAACTCGTGATGTTCCCCTGTGAACTTCGACAGCTTCTCGATCACCACCGAACGCGCCGGCATGTTGATCCCGAGCGAAAGTGTCTCGGTCGCGAACACGACCTTCACGAGCCCGCGACAGAACGCCTCCTCGACCGCCTCTTTCATCGGCGGAACGATGCCCGCGTGGTGCGCGGCGAAGCCAGCCTCGAGCCCGTTGAGCCACTCGTCGTATTCGAGCACGTCGAGATCGTCGTCGCTGAGCCCCGAGGTGTGGCGCTCGGCGATCTCGCGCAGTTCGACGCGCTCGTCGGCATCGGTGAGCCGAAGACCCTCGCGGCGAACTTGCACGACTGCGTCGTTGCACGCGTTGCGGCTGAAGATGAAGTAGATCACCGGCAACATCGACTCGTCGCGTAACCGTTCGATGAGGTCGGCGCGCCACGGCGTGGCCAGCCTCCCACGTCGTGGCCGCGCGGGACCGCGCCCGGCGCTCGATCTCCGATCGAGCCGGGCCATTTCGGGATTCGGATGGAGATCCTCACCGTCGCCGACCAACACGGGAAACAAATGAATCTCGGAGGCTGCGCGATCCGACACTGCGTAGAGGTGCTGGAGCTCGACCGGGCGACGCTCTTCGATGATCGCGGCCGTGGCGCCGCGCACCGTTGCGATCCACTCCGCGAACTCCTCGGCGTTCGACACGGTCGCGGAGAGGCACACCAAGTCGACTTCCGGCGGGAGGTGAATGATCACCTCTTCCCAGACTGCACCCCGAAAGCGGTTCTGCAGGTAGTGGACTTCGTCGAGCACGACGTACCGAAGTCCATTGAGCGCCGCCGAACCGGCGTAGATCATGTTCCGCAGCACTTCGGTGGTCATCACGACAATCGGGGCGTCGCCGTTGATTGCGTTGTCGCCAGTGAGCAACCCGACGTTGTCGACGCCATATTCGCGACCGAGATCGATGAACTTCTGGTTCGACAGCGCCTTCAGCGGTGTCGTGTAGAACGTCTTCGCCCGCTGGCTCAGCGCGGTTGCGATGGCGTACTCGCCCACCAACGTCTTGCCGGATCCGGTTGGCGCTGCGACCAACACCGATTCGCCGGCGTCGAGCGCGTCGAGTGCGCGAATCTGGAATTCGTCGAGTGGGTACGACCGCCGAGCGACGAAACGTTCCCGCACCGCGCTCTGCGGTTCGGGTGCGGTCATCCCTCCGTCGACGTCGTCGTTGCGGCCACCGTGGTCGGCGCAACGGTCGTCGGCGCAACGGTCGTCGGGGGCGGTGTCGTCGGGGTGGTCTGCTGCGGCAGCGGGATCTCTTCGGGCGTCTCGACGAACGGTTCCGGAGGGTCGTAGTGATAGAGCAACCCGTCCGGCCACACGAACCCCGCGGCCACGGCAATCACCAGAATCGAACCGATCGCACTCGCCGCCACCGGCCGTGCCGCGGCGCGACCTTCGCGTGCACGGTTCCAGAAGTACCAGATCGCCCACGCCAAGAGCGCGAACGTCCCCACGATCAGGAGCGTGGCCTTGGCCTGCCGGTTGGCGATGCCGCCACTGAGTCCGGCGGGGTGGAAGCCACCGGGACGAAGCGCCCAGACCGCGAAGGCGGTAAACGCCACCACCCCGAACGCTCCGGTCGCCGCGACGAATTTCTCGCGAGGCGAAGGCCCGAGGTGAACGGTCTGGCGGCGGATTCGGCGTCGTCGAGTGCTCATCGCTTCATCACCCTACCGATCACGATCGAGACTTCGTAGAACAGGTACATCGGCACCGCGAGCAAGAAGAGCGAATACGGGTCCTGGCTCGGCGTGATCACCGCCGCAACGATCACGATGCCGACGGCGGCGTGGCGCCGGACCCGCCGCAGCTGTGAAGTCTTCACCGCTCCGACCAGCAACAAGAACACGAGCAACACCGGGAATTGGAACGCGGCCCCGAACGCCAGCACCATGAACGTGACCAAGTTCAGGTACTTGTCGATCACGATGTTGGGTTCGATGTCGCCACCGGCGCTGAACAAGAAGTCGAGCGCCTTTTCGAGGGTGAACCATGCGAGCACGGTGCCCAGCGCGAACAAGATCCACGACGAGATGATGAACGGGATCGCGTACCGCCGTTCCTTGTCGTGAAGGCCCGGCGAGATGAAGCGCCAGATCTGGAACATCGTGATCGGAAGTGACAAGGCGATGCCGCCGTAGGTCGCGACCTTGACGCGAGTCAGAAACGGCGCCAATGGGTCGATCGCGGTGAGATCGCAACCGTCGGGTTTGCAGGACTCGATGTCCTTCGTCACGGCTCGATACGGACCCGAAACGAAGTCGAGCAACGTCGGATAGAAGACGAAGACGACCACGGCCCCGACGCCGACGGCGATGATGCAGATGAACAGTCGATTGCGCAGCTCGGTCAGGTGTTCGACGAGCGTCATTCGGCCGTCTTCGGGCCCTTCGTCGGCCATGGATCAGCGGAAGCTCGAGCCGAGGTCGTCGGGGCCTGCTCCGTGGCCTTCTCCGGGCAACTCGCCCGTGACGTCCGGTTCGGTGGCTTCGACGCTCGGCGGTTCGTCCGGTTGGCCCGGTTCAGGAATCGGTCGCGATTGCAGCGCGGCCCGAGGCTGTGGCTTTGGCGAAGCCACGACATCGTCGACGCGCAACGCGTCGTCGATCTCGGACTTGACTTGCGTTTGAACCCGTCGCAGCTCGCGTAACGCGCCGCCGACCTGGCGACTCACCTCGGGAAGTCGCTTCGGGCCAAAAACCAACAACGCCACGACCGCGATCACCACCATCTCGAGGCCACCGACGTTGAACATCGTTGTCGAGCCTACCGAGCGAGGTCAGAAGCGTTGCGACAGGTCCGACGACGGCACGGATGCAGCGACCCGTGCGTCGTGCGCTCGTTGGCGGTCGGTGCGGACCACGACGAGCGCCGGAGCCAATTCGCGACGCAGTTGATCGATGGAGCGGGTCGTCGGTCGGACCTGACGGGCGGTACGCCCCGCAGCGAGCAAGACGACGACGATCGCAACAGTGGTGACGGCGAGCGAGACAAGCGCGAGGATGGGCATCGATTCGACCTACCGTCGGCGTTGGGAGATTCCGACGCTACCGCCCGGGCTGGTCGATCGTACGGCGGACTTCCTCGGCGACGCCCTCGAACCACGCGTCCGTCTGCAACAAGAGGTGGAAGTCGAGCAGATCGTCGGGCGTGAGGGTCGGACCTTGGTGCGATTCGTTGAGTTCGGCCGGAAGCCGCCACACCTGCATGCGCACTCCACTGCCAACGAGTAGGTCGACGATGCGCCGGCTCGCGTCCTTGGCGACGGGCATGTGACAGTCCGGACACCGAAAGGTGTAAGAACCGCGCTCGTCGTCCGAACACACGCGAACGATGAGATCGTTCGCCTTCAGCTGCACGTCACCGCAGCTTGGACAGTTCGCCCTGATCGTCGTCACCGTCTACCGTCCCTGGTAAGCCCCTGCGCCGGCCCTCCCGGCCGGTGTCGGGTATCCCTTCGGCAGGGACCCGGGGTGCCTTGAGGATCCAGGATCGACCAACCACGGCGCGTGA
>SXGT01659143.1_pt1 | contig 18223 bp, 17 predicted proteins | sample 3176221 | NCBI WGS metagenome assembly SXGT01 (sample SAMN11356862, study PRJNA531348) | freshwater metagenome | isolation source: freshwater sample F1-120 | place: China: Fuxian Lake, Yuxi | collected 2017-12-25
CACCAAGCCCGGCTCCCGCACCAAGCCGCTACCGGGAGTGGTGCCGGTGATTCTCGACGATCAGCATAATCCGGTCGCCAAAAACACGGGGGGCATGCTCTGCATCGCCCAGCCGTGGCCGGGAATGCTCCGAGGCATTTGGGGGGACGACGAGCGGTACGTGCAGCAATATTGGACCAAGGTGCCGCACCATTACCTGACCGGCGATAACGCCCGCCAGGACAATGACGGCTACTACTGGATCATGGGGCGCATCGACGACGTGATCAAAGTCAGCGGCCACCGGCTCAGCACCATCGAGGTCGAAAGCGCCCTCGTCAGCCACCCACTCGTCGCCGAAGCCGCCGCCGTCGGCCGCCCGCACGAAATCAAGGGAGAAGCGATCGCCGTTTTCGTGACTCTCAAAGGGGGCGAAGCCAATGACAAGCTCAAAGCGGAGCTCAAGGCCCACGTCCGCAAAGAGATGGGGGCTCTCGCCGACCCCGACGACATCCGTTTCACAGCCGCCCTCCCCAAAACCCGCAGCGGCAAAATCATGCGCCGCCTGCTCCGCGACATTGCCGCCGGCAAAGAATCGACCGGCGACACCAGCACGCTGGAAGACTACAGCGTTCTGGCGAAACTGCGGGATGATGAGGAATAGTGGGGTAGGCTGCCAGCCTGCCAGGTTGCGATCGTCGTATAATGAATGCCAGTTAAACCCGCCATGCGCGAGAAGCCAAAATGCGATTAGCCAGTGCATCATCAATCGTTCTCCTGTTTGCCGTCTTAGCGGGCTGCTCATCTTCCCCCACGCCCAATGCCGGCACCAGAACCGCGACCGGCAAGGCGGGCGAAAAAGGCCCTGCAGAAACCGTTAAGCCGGCCAGCGCGGAGGAGCCCGAGGCTAAGACCGCGGCGGAGGCATTGGAAAAGTCCGGAGCCAAGCTGGTTCGCAAAGAGGGACAGGTCGTGCGGGTGGAGCTTGGTCCGGAGGGGAGCGACGCGGACCTGCTGCTGCTGAGGGATCTTCCCAGTTTGGAATTCCTGCTCGCGGATAAACGGAGCGTGACCGACAAAGGCTTGGAATCGCTGGCCGGGCATCCGGGGCTCAAAACGCTCGACCTCACTACGAGCGGCATCACCAACGCCGGCATGGCCCATCTGGCCAGTCTTCCCAAGCTGGAAGAGGTCAATCTCAAACGCTGCGACATCACCGCTCCCGGCTATGAAGCGCTCGCCAAAATCAAATCGCTCAAACGGATTCGCGCCCCGCAGACGCACTTTAATGGAGACTGTCTAGCCGCGCTCAAGGACTGCGCCTGGCTGGAAGTCCTCGACTTGCAGGATTGCAACGAGGTTCCCAAGGACCAGTGGAAGACGCTCGAGAACTTCAAAAACCTGAAATTCCTGCGGCTCTGGGGGCCGACGGTGGACGATTCGACCCTAGGATTCATCTTGGAAGCGAAGAATCTCAAATCGCTGTACCTGGAGTCCACCGAAGTGACTGCCGCGGGGCTGGAAAAGGTCACGGTGCTGGCGGGTGTTCAAACGCTCTCGCTCACCAACGCCAAGAACATTTACGATGCAGAACTGGAACCGATTGGGAAATTCAAGGAACTCACCTCGCTGGAACTGCGGAATTGCGCGCTCAACGGCAAAGGGCTGGCTCATCTCACCGGACTCAAAAAACTCAAGCTGCTTGATCTCTCGGAAACTTTCGTCAAGGACCAGAGGCTGGAGTACCTGGCCGGCCTGACCAACCTGGAAGACCTGAACCTTTGGCACACGCAAGTCACCGATGCCGGCCTGGTTCATCTCGCAGGGCTCACAAACCTCGAGCGGCTTAATCTCGATCAATGCAAAATCACCGCCTCGGGGACAGCCCATCTGCGGGGCCTCACGCAGCTTGAATTCCTGCACATCGGCAGCAGCACTGACAAGTTGGATGACGCGGCACTCGAACCGCTGGGGGAGCTCAAGAATCTCAAGACCCTTGTCATTACCTTCCTGCCGAACGTGACCGACGAAGGGGTGAACAAGCTCAAAGCCAAACTCCCCAGCCTGACCGAAATCCGGCGGTAGCGGCGATGATTTGTATCCGCCGCATGACCGCGCACGATCTGCCGCTGGGCATGCGGCTGAAGAGCCAGGCCGGCTGGAATCAGACGCAAGCAGACTGGCGGCGGTTCCTGGCGATGCAGCCGGAAGGGTGCCTGGTGGCGGAACTGGATGGCGTGGCCGTGGGGACGGGAGCTGTCACGGCGTTTGAAAGCGTGGCCTGGATTTCGATGGTGCTGGTGGAACAAAGCGTCCGCGGACGAGGCATCGGCAAGGCTTTGCTGAACCAGGCGCTGGAACTCGCGGCCGAACTCGGCTGCGCGTCGATCCGCCTCGACGCCACTGCTCTGGGCCAGCCGCTCTACGAATCGCTGGGCTTTGTGCCGCAGTATGAGTTGACAAGGTATGCGGGAGTTGCGGGGCCGGTTGGTTCGACATCATCGTCCGCTCCGATTGCGGTTCGTGTCGCCCGTTCAGCCGACTGGCCAGCCATCTTGCACGTTGATAACGTCATCACCGGGACGCAGCGAAGCAAATTCCTCTCTCGCCTGTTTGCCGAAGACCCGGCCGCGGTTCGTGTTTTCGAGCACGGCCATCGAATCACCGGCTACTTCACCCTCCGCCACGGCAGCGACGCAGTCCAGCTTGGCCCCTGCATTGCCGAGACGGACGAAGCCGGCAGCGCTCTGATCCTCGATGCCCTGAGCCGTTACGCCGGCAATCGAGTTTACTGGGATCTTCCTTCAGATCATTTCGCCGCAGTTCAGATTGCTAAGTCGGCCAGCGTATCGCCTCAGCGGCAGTTCCTGCGGATGTGCCGAGGCGTGGGCGTGAACGAAAACAGGAACGGGCTTTGGGCCAGTTCGGGACCGGAACTTGGCTGATGGAGCAGGTATACTCACCGTCTAACATTTTCCAGCGTGCTCAAATCAGCAGGAGCATTTTATGACACGTCTCGTCTTCTCACTCGCTCTTCTCGTCCCCTTTACCAACATTTCCGTAGCGGAACTCCCCCAGCCCACGCTTACGCCCCTCCATGTCACTGCCGACCTCAACCTCGGCGAGTCGCAGGAGGTGACGCTGACCAATGGCAAAAAAGTCGCCGTCAAAGTCCTCGACCTGATGGAGCAGCGGGATAGCCTGCGCGGGGCGGTGCGGAAAGCGGAAGTGAAGGTGCTGGTGGATGGCAAGGAGATTACGCTCGTCTCCGCCAACTACCGGCTGCCGTTCACGATTGGGGAAGTGCAGATCGATTGCCCGGTGACCAGCGGCTACACGCAGCGGGCGACAAAGACGACCGGGGGGCTCGATGTGTGGGGGCTGGATAAAGCCGTTCGCTTGCGGCTCTGGCCCAAGGCCTCGCCACTGGTCAATCCGGGGACGTTCGTGTATCCCGCGAAGCAGCGGTGGTTCGCCAGCCAGACGCAGATGGCCAATGAACCGGTCTATGTGGATGGCGGCGAGAAGCCGGGATTGGACGCCAGCATCTACTACCACTATGGCCTGGATATTGGCGGAGCCGAGGCGCTGGTGGATGTGGACGCGGCGACCAGCGGGCTCGTTGTTTCGGTCGGCAAGGAAGTGCTGCCGGGCTATGCCGATACGCCAGTCTCGCCGCGGTACGATGTGGTTTATATTCTCGACGACCGGGGCTGGTTCTATCGTTACAGTCATCTGCACACGATCCTGCCGGAAATCCGCCCAGGCACAAAAGTCAAACTCGGTCAGAAGCTTGGGTTGCTCGGCAAAGAAGGAGGGAGCGGCGGCTGGTCGCACCTGCATTTCGACATCAGCGGCCGGCAGCCGTCAGGGCGATGGGGCATCATCGATGGCTATGGGTTCCTGTGGGAAGCCTATCTCCAGGAGCACAAGCCGCAACTTCTTGCCGTCGCCCGTCCACACCACTTCGTCGCCGTGGGAGAAAAGGTAACTCTCGACGGCAGCCGTTCGTGGTCAGCCACAGGATCGATTGCGTCGCACGCGTGGCTTTGCGCCCCCGGTATAAGAGCAAAGACGCCGACGGTCGAGCGGACCTACGACCAGCCGGGAGTCTACAGCGAGGTCCTGCGAGTGACCGACAGGGAGGGGCGCGTTGACTACGACTTCGCCATCGTCAACGTCGTGGACAAGGAGCATCCAGAAGCTTTGCCCCCGTCCATTCACGCCGTCTATGCGCCGACGATGGGCCTGAAGCCCGGCCAGGAAATCAAGTTTCTCGTCCGTACGTTCCGCACGACCGACGGCGAGGAAACCTGGAACTTCGGCGATGGCAGTGCTCCTGTGATCGTCAAGAGCGACGGCAACGTGGTCCAACTAGCCAAAGACGGGTACGCGGCAACGACCCACAAGTTCGAGCAGCCGGGAGTTTACCTGGTCCGCGTTTCCCGCACGAACCAACAGGGCTTCATCGCGACAGCCCATTTGAAAGTGTTTATCGAGGGACCGGCGGAAAAGTAGACCGACTCACGATCTACTTCGCCACGCCATCCCGCTTGGCAATCCGCAGGGCGAGCGAGGCACCGCTGTTGAGCGCCCCTTCCATGTAACCGACGAATTTGTAGCAAGTGTGCTCACCGGCAAAGTGCAGCCGGCCAATGCCGCGGTGGAAAGTCGGACCCAGCGACGTAATCTGGCCGGGAGCGGGGAACGAATAGCCCGCCATCGTCAGCGGATCCTTCGGCCAGTCCATGAACCGGCTCTTCTCAAAGTTGTCCTTGTAGCCTTTGAACAGCTTGTCGAGCACCTCGGCATACTTCGCGTCACGCTCGGCGGCGGGAATCCGCAGGCAAGCTTCCGCCTGGGCCGCTCCGGAGAAGCTGATCTGGCAGGCGGGAGTGTCGGCCTTTTCCTTATCCTGGTTGTCGGTCGCTTCCCAGTTCTGGCTGACGAAGGTGTCGGTGAGCGAGTCGGGCATCTGCTTGTTTTCCCGCCAGTAGCGACCTTTCACCACGGAGAGATATTTCACGGCCACGCCAAGCTGCGTCTGCAGCGAATCGGGAAGCTCGGGAGAAAACTCAATCTTCGACCAGGTGGTCGGCGGAGCCGCCAGCACCACGTCGTCGGCTTCGATGGTCCGGCCGTCGCTGCATGTGATGACCACGCCGTCGTCAGTCACCTTCACGGTTTTGGCTGCCAACTTGAGGCGGATGCTGTCGGCACCAATGGATTCGGCCAGCTTCGTGGCCAGAGCCTGGTTTCCTTCGGCACAGCGGTAGACCTCGCTATCGGTCCAGTATTTTTCCAGCCCGCCCCCTTTGATGACCGTGAGCATTCCGAGGTAGCTCGCCTTGGCATTGGGAACGGCGTTGTCCGATGCATTCTGAATGTCAATCGCTTTCTTGGTCAGATCGTCCACCTTCAGGGCCTTGATCCAATCGGCAAAATTCCGCTTGTCGAGCTCCGACGCCATCGGGCTCTTCCACGGCTCTTCGGGGTCGATTTTTTCCGCCTCGGGATTCATGGTGGCCATCGCTTCTTCCATGTCCTTGTAGAGTTTTTCGACAGCATCATCATCGAGCATTTTGCCGCCGAGATAGACCGGCATAGAGGCATCCTCCTCCTCGGTCACATCGTTGAAGGTCAGCTTGAACTTCTCCTGATAGGCGACCCAGGTGGGATGGTTCGAGCCGATGAGCTCCGCGCCCCCTTCCACGACCTTCCCTTCGACCAGATCCTTGAAACTGAGGACACGTCCGCCCACCCGGTTGCGGCCTTCCAAAACCGTCACCTTGTAACCCGCGCTCTTCAGCTCATACGCACAGGCCAGTCCCGCAAAGCCGCCGCCGATGACAATCACCCGCCGGGTGTTTCCCGGAGCAAACGCCCGCGCCGCCCCGCTGCTGAGCAGCAGGCCAGCCGATGCGGCCAGCGTTTGCTGCATGAACCGCCGGCGATCCTCGCGGCTGGTGGGATTGGCACGGTGGGCGAGGCGGGCGAAGAAGGAGCGGGAGGACATGGGGAGCTTTCGAGAATGGAGCGTCGAGAAAAGAATTTGGAAATCTCAAATCTCAAACAAACTGGAAGTGTGAAACTAGGAATACAGAAACAATACCGTTTCTGTATTCCCCATTCGACATTCAAATTTGTCTGAGATTTGAGATTTCCGATTTCATTGTGCCTTCGGCGGGGTCAGAGACCCTCGCCGAACCTGAGAACTCTGGGCAGGCTGGAAGCCTACCCCACTTTACTCGTCGTTGATGGGTCCGGTTCCCAACAGCCAGAGCTTGAAGAAGTTCACCATCTGAGTCTTCGTCAGCTTGTTGGCGTTGAGCGAGTAAACGATCTTGCTCTTGGCCGGGCTGTCAGTGCCGGAGATGAACTGGTCGACGTAGGTGATCTTGCCGGTGAGGCAGGGGATCGAATCATCGACAGCGAAGAAAGCCTCTTCGGCGCTCAGCTTGTCGAAGACGGCAGTTTCAGTGGTGGCGGGCTTATTCTTCCCCTCGTTGAAACGCAGGTTAAACTCGTATTGCCCCTTGCCGTTGGACTTGCGGTTTTCGTCCTCCACCCACTTCACCGAGCCGGACATCACGTCCTCGACGTCTTTGCCATTAAGGTTGTATTTGAATTTCACCCCGTCCGCCAGCCAGTTTCCCGTTTCATAGTCGTAGTCGAGCCGGCCGCTGACCGTCGTGTGCGGATAGTTCGGCGAGGGACCCTTAGCGAGCTCCACATCTTCAAACCGCATCGGGTCCACCTTCTCGACCTTGATCTCCACGGTCTTGTTGCCGATGAGCCGCTTGTAGGTGTAAGAGGCCAGCCCGTCGTCCTTCTTGCTCTTGCCGACGAGCTTGCCGCCGAACTTGTCCACGAAAGCCTGCTGGCTGCCGGCAGCGTCGATGGCAATCCGCAGGGGGCTTTCTCCCTTCGCGCCGCCGGCAATGTCGTACACGCCCGTGGCGGTAGCAATGGGAAGGGTACCGACCCATTTGCCGACGTTCTTCTTCTCGTCCAGATTTCTGGGATTGTAGACCGCCAGATTCACGTCAAAGCCCAAGGCCGCTTTCTGCTTCTGGCTCTTGATGACCTTGGTGAACAGATCACCTTGGCGGGTAATCTTGCCGCTGTACTCGGTCGTCTTGCCGACCACCATTTTGAACGTGTACGTGTCCTTGGCCCCCAAGGCGGGAGAGCCCTCGACATACGTGCCCGCCGTATCCAGGTCGGTACGGGTCTTGAAATCGATGTCCATCGTCCCGGTGATGGCCCCTTCCTCGGTAACAGTGGCTTCCTGCGCCCGGGCGAAGGAAGCAACCAGCGCCAGCCCCATAACAAGACTTGCGTGTACAACCAACACTCGCAGCGTTCGTTTCATCTCTCGCAACCCTTTCATGAAAAAGATAGACCGACCCTCAACCAAAAACGGGTGGCAGACAACTCGACCAGTGACTGCCCGGCACACTTCGGAGCGAAGCTTCTGGGCAATATACGGCGGACGCCTATCGGCCGCAATCATCTCCCCTCCAGGTTGATTAGGGTATTCGCCGGCGGGATAGGAATCTTGGCTTCTTTCCGCGGCAGGCCGGCAGCTTGTGACGCGAGGCTTTCCCGGCAAGAATCCAAGTGTGCGAGCGAACTACTGCCGAAGCCTCGATTTCTTTACCCTGCGGAGTGCCGGCCATGATGACAGCCATCTTTGTCCTGTGTGCGGTGATCGGCGGCACGATTCTGGTCTGCCAGTTCGTGCTCACGCTCGTCGGCTTCGGGCACGATGTTGGGGAATTGGCTCACGATGTTTCCGTCGATGTGCATACCGACACTGGGGCGGACGCACACGACGGAACCGACCATCACGCCGACGAGAGCGGCCAGCATGGTTCGTCGTGGCTGTTCGGCGTCATTTCGTTCCGCACGCTCGTGGCCGCCTCTGCGTTTTTCGGCCTCGCGGGACTGGCCTCGGATTCCGCCGGCTTCGGTTTGCCGTTGCAAATGCTCATCGCCATCGCCAGTGGCGCGGGAGCCATGTTCGCTGTGCATGCCCTGGTCAAGCAGATGGGGCGGTTGACGCAGGACCAGACGCTCAAGGTGCAGCGGGCCATCGGCCACGTCGGCACCGTCTACATCCCGATTCCCGCCCAGAAGGCCAGCGCGGGAAAAATCCAGCTCAGCCTGCAAAACCGGGTGGTGGAATATGAAGCCATCACCGGCGGTGACGAAAAGCTCCCCACCGGCTCCAAGGTCCGCGTCATCGCCGTGCGGGGCTCGGTATTGGAAGTGGAACCAGTGGGTAGTGGGTAGTGGGTAGTGGGGAGAGGAGGACTTTGCACCGCTTTCATTCGTCATTCGAGTTACGTATACAATCCGTGCATGCCTCTCTTTCCTCGTTTTAATCTTCCCCATCTCGGCCTCGGCGTCGGACTGCGAAGTGTCCACTTTGGGCACATTCTGCAGCGGCAGCCGGCGGTGGATTGGTTTGAGATCATCTCCGAGAACTTCATGGATTCCCGCGGGCGTCCGCGGCAAGTGCTGCGGCAAGTGGCGGAGCGATACCCCGTGGTGATGCACGGCGTGTCGTTGTCGATTGGCTCAACCGACCCGCTCGACTTTGACTACCTTGCGAAGCTCAAGGCGCTGGCGAAAGAATGTAAACCCGCCTGGGTATCGGACCATCTCTGCTGGACGGGCGTTGCCGGGCGGAACACGCACGATCTGCTGCCGTTGCCGCTGAATGAGGAGTCTCTGCGGCACGTGACGGAGCGGGTGCGAGACGTGCAGGACTATCTGGAGCGGCCACTGGCGCTGGAAAACCCCAGCTCCTACATCACCTTCGCCGCTTCCACCATGAGCGAATGGGAATTCCTCAGCCGTCTCGCCGCTGATGCCGACTGCGGCCTGCTGCTGGATGTGAACAACGTCTACGTCTCCAGCGTGAACCACGAGTTCGACCCGGCCGAATACCTTCGCAACTTGCCGCACGAGCGGGTCGTGCAGTTCCACCTCGCCGGTCACACCCACCTCGGCACCCACTGCATCGACACTCACGACGGCCGCGTGGTCGGAGCCGTCTGGCAACTCTACCGGCTCGCCCACGAGCTCACCGGCGGCGCAAGCACGCTGCTGGAATGGGACGCCAAAATTCCGCCGTTTCCGGAACTGCACGCGGAGGTGCTGAAGGCAAAGGAATATCTCGAGCGGGAACTTCCGCCGCTAGTAGTGTCCTCGGAACAGGCCTGGCAAGCCGATTGGTCTCCTGCGGTTCCCCATCCATTGCACTTGCTGCCGGCCGAAGTCGCTTGACAATTCACTCCATGTCTTACCTTCCTGCGTCCCCATTTCGGCTAGACGCCCTATGACCTTGTGCATGGCTGCTTTCTCGTAAGCCGCGTGTTGCCACGCTATTGCCCCGTGCTGTTTTTCGCTGCACGAACGCACTCAGGCACCACCTCAGCGGGTCGGGAGTCTTCGATGAATGCCCGTTGCGGGTCAGGGGGTGCGAGGTCGAGTGAGGAGTTGCTCTGTCTTCTATCCGATTGGACACCGGAGCCATGCCTTAAAAACTCCAACTTGGTATCAGTGTTCACTCCGCGACAGTGAACGCTTCTGTCGGCTCAGTTTTTTTGAATCGCCAGGGCCTCCGGCAGCAGCTGGTGGTGCAACCAGCGGACGAAGCGGTTGGCCACGTCAGCGACGACGCAGACGTGCTTGCCGCGTGGCTTGGTCATTTGGGCTGTGTTGGGGCCATCGGACGGTCCTTCTATTTCCTTTGAAAATAAAGAGTTGGACTGTCCACAAAAAGCCAAGCACGTCACAGTCGCTCAAACCGGTGCAACTCCTCGGCGATTTCTTCGATCTGATAGGATAGACTCAGGCGGCTAACTTCACACCTGACTCAAAGTGGGTGAAACATTACACTCACTACTCATCACTCACTACTCCTCACTCACTACTCATCACTCACTAATCACTACCTCTCCCATGCCCCACGTCATCTTCCTCTCGATCCCCGGTCTCCGCTCCTCCGATCTGGCCGCGATGCCGAACCTCGCCAAGCTCACCGCTGCCGGCGATCGGGCCACGCTTACTCCCAGCTTTCCCGCGGTCACCTGGCCGGTGCAGGCGAACATGCTCACGGGCAAGCTGCCCAGGGAGCATGGGGTCATTGCCAATGGCTTCTACTGGCGAGACAAACAGGAAGTGGAGATGTGGACCGCCTGGAACGACAAAATCACGGCTCCGCAGATCTGGGACTTGCTCCACCTGAAAGACCCGAAGCTGACGAGCGCTGTCTGGTTTCCGATGCTCAGCAAAGGGTGCGGTGCCGACTATATCTGCATGCCCGCCCCGATCCACAATCCCGACGGCAGCGAGTCCCTCTGGTGCTACACCAAGCCGGTCGAGCTGTACGGCACGCTGCGGGACACCTTTGGCCACTTCCCGCTGATGAACTTCTGGGGCCCGATGACCAACATCAAGTCCACCGCCTGGATTTGCGATTCCGCCGGCTACGCGATGGAGCAGTTCCGCCCCAACTTCTGCTACCTCTATCTGCCACACCTCGACTACGCCGCCCAGCGGACCGGCCCTGACAGCCCGCCCGCCCAAAAGGCTCTGGTCGAGCTCGACGAAGTCATTGGCAAACTAGCCGCCAAAGCGGAGCAAGCTTTCGCCGGTGAAAAACCGCTCTGGCTCGTTGCCAGTGAATACACCATCACGCCAGTCGATCACGTCACCTTTCCCAATCGGCTGCTTCGTCAAGCGGGCCTCTTGCAAGTCAAAGACAACGGCGGAGAGCTCATTGATTTCCAAAGCAGCCAGGCCTGGGCCCTCGTCGATCATCAGTTCTCGCACGTCTTCGTGAAAAAGGCCGACCCCGCCACGATTCAAACCGTGGTGCAGATTTTCCGCGGACAGGAAGGAATCGCCGAAGTCCTGGCCGGCAGCGAGCGGGCCAAATATGGCCTGGACCACGAGCGGAGCGGCGAAATTATCCTCATCTCAACGCCAAATAGCTGGCAGGCCTATTACTACTGGTTCTACGACGACAAGGCCCCCAAGTTCGCCCGCACCGTCGACATCCACAACAAGCCCGGCTACGACCCCGTCGAGCTCCACTTCGACATGGCGACCAAGAGCATTCCACTCAACGCCAATCTGGTGAAAGGATCGCATGGAGCGCCGGCGACGAGTGATGAGCAGAAGGGAGTGCTGCTTTCTTCGCAGAAAGGGATGCTTGCCGGCTCGCAGGTGAAGGATACGGATGTGTGCGGACTAGTACTCAAGCAATTCTGATCGCTTCACCATCTCCAGCCAAAAGATCGAAGCCTTACCATTCTCGTTGCTTTGATTTTGGGTTTCGTAGCTCTTGCTCGATGGCATCAATGGTGCCTCGCATCGCATGTTCCCAGTCGAGTGGGTGTACCGCAGTATGCTTCCCATTCTTGACGATCACATACGGAAGAACTGGTTCTGACAGCCCCAAATCCTGGAAATAGGGGTCCAATTCTCGTGACGGAAGACAGTGGAAACACTTTGCTCCATGATGGTGCATGAGCACGCGAAATTCCGGAGTTTCTAGCTCGTACCGCCACCGCCCAAAGTTGGACGTGATGTTTGGATTGCCACAGACCAGAATCACTTGCTTGGCCGAGGAAGGGGCCGTCTTGATCTCCTGGACGGTGCAATCGGACCAGGTAATTTCGCGGTAGGGAACCAGGGCGCGGGAATAGATGCTCATCCCAGCGCTGATTCCAAGTGCGACCAGTGCAGTCAGAATCAATAGATGCTTGAGGCTATACTGCCATCGCATTGGCTTATTCATACAGCGCCACGCACTTCTCCAACCTCGCCCCTTTCTCTTCGGCGAGAGCATACTGCTTCGGCCCGTGCATTGTGACGCCGGCATGGGTGCCGTCTTTGGCAAGCACGTAGAGCCAAAGGTTAAACTTTGGCCGCCCGTGCGCGTCGAGCTGATCCGGCCGCGTTTTGGTGGCGATGCGGCGGAGCATTTCGAGCCCGGCTTCCTGCGGAGAGCGGCCGCTGCGGAGCAGCTCGATGGCCGCGAAAGAGGTGACGTTTTCCAGGTTCGCTTCGCCGTGGCCAATGCTGCCGCAGGAGCCGACGTCGTTGTCGGCGTAGAGGCCGGCTCCGAGGATTGGCGAATCCCCCACCCGCCCCGGCAGCTTGAAGGCGTGGCCGCTGGTGCTGGTGCAGCAGGCGAGGTCGCCGCTCGGGCTGAGAGCCGAGACATGGATCGTCCCGATTTTGCCGTGACCAGCTGGGCCGCGGAAATGGACGTCGAACCACTTCTTGACCTTGGGATCAACACTTTCCGGCAACGGAGCCCGCCAGTCGTCGATTTGCGACCTGGTCCGCTTCCAGTGGAGCCAGACCTGCCGGGCATGTTCGGTTAGCAGGTTTTCCTCCACAAAACCGTTGGCCCGAGCGAACTTGAGAGCCCCTTCGCCGACCAACAGCACCCTGTTGGTCTGCTCCATGAGGAGCCGGGCGACCTGCGACGGATGCCGCACCCGCTGGAGGGCCGCTACTCCCGCTCCGCGGTGGGTCTTGCCATCCATCACGGCCGCATCGAGCTCGACGACCCCCTCCTCATTCGGAATGCCGCCATAGCCGACGGTCGTTTCCTCCGCGTCGTCCTCAATGATCTCCACTCCTTCCACCACCGCATCCAGCGGGGCCACTCCCGCCTTCATCCGCTCGAAAGCTCGCTGGGCAGCAACCAGACCATTGTGCGAGGCGATGACTTTCATGGAAGTTCCGGTTCCGTTAAGTTGAAGGCAAGGAGCAACCCATGATGGACATTCCCCCGTTTCACGGCAAGCTGCTGGCCATTGGCATCGCGACGGAAAAGGAACTGCCGCTCAGGTCGGTCGATTCCATCGCAGCGACGGCGGGGTGGGGATTGACCGGCGATCGCTACGCGGAGGGGAAGGGAGTGGGGCAGCATGGTCCCGCTAGGCCGGATCAGGAAATCACACTTATCGAGCAGGAAGCGATCACAGCTGCCGGCCAGGTATACAAGCTCTCGTTCACCCACCTCGATACCCGTCGCAATCTGCTCACCGCGGGTGTCCCCCTCAACCACCTCGTCGGCAAGACCTTCACCGTCGGTGAAGTCCTGCTCCGGGGCATCGAGCTCTGCGAGCCCTGCGGCCATCTGGAGAAGCTGACCTGCGTGGGGATCAAGAAATCCCTCATCCATCGCGGCGGCCTCCGGGCCCAGGTCGTTCGCAGCGGTGTCCTGCGAGTCGGCGATCCAGTTCTGCCGGCGGAGTGAGCCCCGTTGCCGCCGAAAAAAAATCTTCTAAAAAATAGGTGCGCACCTATTGACTGTGACAACAGGATGTCCGTATGAATTGGTCATTCACGGAACCGGCCAAAGGTCTCCCTCGTGGGGCCAAAAAATGGAAAGGAGGTCGGGCCAGAAGTCAGCAGCTCGTCATTGGGCTGGCGACGAGGAATAAGGACTTAGGACGTCACGAGCGATTGGGAAAACAGGTCGTCGGCTTCCTTACGAAATGCATCAAAATGCATCACTGTGCATCGGAATCAGGAAAGTGCATCATCGCAAGTGGTTGCAGGATAATCGTTTATGACAATGCACCAGGGTCAACAGATGAAAAGGGGGGTTTTCGAAAACTGCATCAGAACCAGTCGTATCGGGTGGGTGATCTGGGTTGAGAGATTCCCTGTCAACCAGAGGCACCAGCGAGGGGGGATGCTCCTTGATCTCTTGCTGGCACATCGGGTTTGAGGTGCATTTACAACTCGCGCCTGCGTCCGCTAAAATGCGAGGTTTCCGCGCCGCGAAATGGATGTGCCTTCGCGGCGCAACTGATTGAAGGGATTGATTTTAGGAACAGTTCGGAAGTTAGCCGGGAAGCGAGAGCTTTTCGGCCCGGCTGCCGGCTTGTCGTTATCTTCTTACCAAAGATGTTTGAGTCTCTCCAAAACCGACTGCAATCCGCCTTCAAGACCTTGGCCGGCAAAGCCAAGCTCACCGAAGGAAATATGCGCGATGCGCTGAAGCTGGTGGAGACGGCGCTCCTCGAAGCGGACGTCAGCTATGACGTTGTCCGGGACTTCATCGACAAGGTCAGCGAAAAGGCCCTCGGCGAGAAGGTGCTCCTCGCGCTCAACCCAACACAGCAAGTGGTGGCGATCGTCCAGGATGAGCTGACCAATCTGCTCGGGCCGGTGGATCCTTCGCTGCATCTCAAAAAGGACCTCAACATCTTCATGCTCTGCGGGTTGCAGGGGTCGGGGAAAACGACGACCTGCGGCAAGCTCGCCAAGATGTTGCAGGACAATAACATCAAGCCCTATCTCGCCGCGGCGGACTTGCAGCGTCCGGCGGCTATTGAGCAATTGCATGTCATTGGGCGGCAACTTGGCGTCCCCGTTTATTCAGAACTTGGGGCGACCGACCCGGTGAAGGTCTGCCAGGATGCGGTTCGCAAAGCCAAGGAAGAGGGGGCCCAGGTTCTCATTCTGGATACTGCCGGTCGCCTCGCCATCGATGCAGAGCTGATGGCCCAGCTCCAGCAGATTGAGAAGCGGGTGCAGCCGCATCAGGTGATGTTTGTCGTCGATGCCATGACCGGGCAGGACGCGGTCAACAGTGCCAAGGCGTTCAACGAGGCGCTGGAGCTCAACGGCGTCATCATGACGAAGCTGGACGGCGACACCCGCGGCGGTGCACTGCTCAGCGTCAAACACGTCACCGGCGTTCCGATCAAATTCATCGGCGTCGGCGAACACCTGGATGCCCTTCAGCCGTTCCGCCCCGAGGGAATGGTCGGCCGAATTCTTGGAATGGGAGACATGCTGGGGCTGATCGACGAAGTCCGCAAGGCAGTGGACGTCAATCAGCAGGCGGAGCTGGAGAAGAAGCTCGCCGCCGGCGATTTCACGCTCGATGACTTCAAGGTCCAGCTCAAGCAGGTTTTGCAGCCGGGATTGATGACCCGGATGATGAGCATGCTTCCGGGGATGGGGGACCTCAGCAAGATGCTGGCGAACACGGACGCCGAAGGAGAAATGGGCCGCAAGGTGGCAATCATCGACTCGATGACCGCCAAGGAAAAGAAGACCCCCAAGATCATCGACCAGAGCCGCCGGAACCGGATTGCTCGTGGTGCCGGCGTGCAAGTGCAGGACGTGAATCAGCTCGTGAAAGAGTACGACCTGATGGCCCCGATCATGAAGAGCATGGCGGGCAAGGGAATGGGAGGGAGGATGCAGGCCATCCAGGACCTGCAAAAAAACCTGATGTCGGACCCATCGGGTAAAATGGCCAAGCCCAAGGGGGACACCGGCAAGCGGTTGTCCCCCAAGGAGCGGATGGAGCTGAAGAAGAAGCGGGAGAAGGAATTGCGGAAGAAAAAGCGGGAGCAGCGAGGACAGTAGTTACTCGTTCCCAAGCAGAGCTTGGGAACGATAAAACGAGAACATACACGACAATTCAATTTACTTTTCGAGGAGTTTTTACGTGACAGTTCGCATTCGGATGAAAAAGATGGGAAGGCATCGGCGGCCGTTCTTCCGCCTGTGCGCGATTGATTCGCGCTGCCCACGAGATGGCAAAGTGATCGAGGAGCTTGGTTATTACGACCCGCTTGTGCGGGACACCGATGCCCGCGCCATCCTCAAAGGAGAGCGGATCGCCTACTGGATTTCGGTCGGTGCCCAGCCTTCGGTGAAGGCGACCGCACTGATTAAGAAATACGGCCTGAACGGAACGCACGCCGAGGCTCAGAAGGCGGCCCTGGAGAAGATCAAAAGTCACCGGCCCACCGCGCCGGCTGTCTACATTCCGCCGCCGAAACCACCGGAGCCGGAACCTGTCGCCCCTGAAGCTACCCCGGCAGAAGGAGTGGTTGCGGAAGCGCCGGCTGCGGAAGGTGCGGCTACGTAGGATTCGTGGTGTGGGAACATGCGATTTGACGTGCTGACCCTGTTCCCCGAGATTTTCTCGGGCTACCTGAGTCAGAGTTTATTGAAGAAAGGAATCGATGCCGGGCTGCTGGCCGTGCACCTGCACGACATCCGCCGCTGGACCACGGACAAGCACCAGAAAGTGGACGACCGCCCTTTCGGAGGCGGGCCCGGAATGGTGATAAAGGTCGAACCAGTGGTTGATTGTGTAGAGGCGGTGCAAAAGCTGGTGGAACCAGCGGGAAAGTTGATTTTGCTGTCTCCCCAGGGGAAGCGGCTCGATCAGGATTTGGTGAAGGAGTTGGCGGCGGAGCCGCGGCTGGTTTTGGTGTGCGGCAGGTACGAGGGATTCGACCAGCGAATCATCGATGTGCTGCAGCCGGAGGAGATTTCGATCGGCGATTACGTTTTGAATGGCGGCGAGGCGGCGGCGATGGTGGTCATCGACGCTTGCAGCCGCCTGATACCGGGAGTGCTCGGCGACGAGCAGAGCAGCCAGGACGATTCGTTCAGCACCGAGAGTGGCCAATTGGAATTTCCGCAGTACACGCGCCCGCGAGAATTTCGCGGACTGACGGTGCCGGAAGTCCTGCTTAGCGGCGATCACGGAGAAATCGCCCGCTGGCGGCAGGAACAGAGTTATTTGAAAACGAAAGAGCGGCGGCAGGATTTGCTGGAATAGTTCCACACCAACCCGAAGCGCCAGCGAGGAAGAGTTCTTCCTCACTCACGCATCGGGTTAGTAAACATAGAAAGGTAGATGTCATGAACAACAAGTTTCTCGAGCTCGTCGAAAAGACGAGTCTGAAGGCGGATCCCCCCCAGTTCGCAGTGGGTGACACGGTCGACGTGCACACCCGCATCCTGGAGGGTGAGGACGAGCGGATCCAGATTTTCACCGGCACGGTCATCTCCCGCAGCGGATCGGGGACGCGGGAGATGTTTTCCGTCCGCCGCATCGTCTCGGGCGAAGGGGTGGAGCGGAAGTTTCCGCTCCATTCCCCTAAGATCGCTAAGATCGAAGTTAAGAGGAGCGGCACCACTCGCCGCGCCAAGCTCTACTATCTTCGCGACCGGGTCGGCAAGTCGATCAAACTGCGGGAACGGAAGGAAACTGGACCTAAAGGAGCGAAGGGAGCCAAGGGAGCTGAGGCAGCCAGAGCATAAACTCGAATGACGAATTCCGAATGACGAATGGGGAATTCTCGTGTCGCTATTTGCTGAACTGCGAACGAAAGTCAAGTCCTGGCTCGGGCCGCGGTCGCTGGGACAGCGAGGCGAGGATGCGGCAGCCAAGTTCCTGCGGAAGCTGGGATACATCATAGTGGCCCGCGGCCATCGGGACCGGATTGGCGAAATTGACTTGGTGGCCGTGGATGGGCGGACGGTGGTCTTCATCGAGGTGAAGACCCGCACGTCTCAGGACGCCGGCCATCCCGCCGAGGCGGTGGACGAAAACAAACAGCGGAAGCTGACGAGGCTGGCGCTGGCGTACCTGAAGCGGCACGACTTGCTGGAATGCAGCGCCCGGTTTGATGTCGTGGCGATTACGTGGCCGGACGCTAAGTCAAAGCCGAAGATTGAGCATTTCAAAAATGCTTTTGAGCCGATTGGGGTTCAAGGGATGTTTAGCTAGAGTAGAACCATGCAGCCATTCACCACCCATACCGGTCTCGTTTGCGCGATGGACCGGTCGGCCGTTGATACTGACCAGATCATTCCCAAGCAGTTTCTCAAGCGGATTGAGCGGACCGGCTATGGGCCGTTCCTGTTTTATGATTGGCGGTACGAGGACGACGGGAAAACGCCGCGGGGCGATTTCGAGCTCAACCGGCCGCAGTTTGCCGGGGCGAGCATCCTGCTGGCCCGCCGCAATTTTGGCTGCGGCTCCAGCCGCGAACATGCCGTCTGGGCGATTGAGAACTACGGCTTTCGGGCGGTGATTGCGCCGAGCTTCGCGGACATCTTCTACAACAACTTCATGTTCAACGCCACGCCTCCGCCATCTCCGGTCATAACCGGCGCCGCCGTCAGGCGGCCGGCGCGGTCGGCTTCGGCGTTGCGCAGCACGATCTCGCCGATTCCCAGGCCCAGTGCCGTGCCCGCGACCATGTCCGATACCCAGTGCCGGTGTCCCCGGATGTTGGAGACGGCCAGCAGGCCGGCCAGCCCATAGGGCGCCCAGCTGTCGCCGTAGAGGCCCGAATAGACCCGGGCGGCGGCGAAATACTGGGTGAAATGGTAGGAGGGCATCGAGGTGCCATAGGCATCCGGCGCGACCGAGATGCCG
>SXGT01350894.1_pt1 | contig 18222 bp, 13 predicted proteins | sample 3176221 | NCBI WGS metagenome assembly SXGT01 (sample SAMN11356862, study PRJNA531348) | freshwater metagenome | isolation source: freshwater sample F1-120 | place: China: Fuxian Lake, Yuxi | collected 2017-12-25
CCACCGTCATGCTCTTAGACGAGCCGCCGTCGGATCACCACCCGGAGCTGGTAGGCGAGGTGCTGGAGGCCATGAAGCGGCTCGCCGCCACCGGCATGACGATGATCGTCGTGACGCACGAGGTCGCGTTCGCCCGCAACGTGGCGGACCGGGTCGTCTTCATGGCCGACGGCGTCGTGGTCGAGGACGGACCGCCGTCGCAGGTCATCGACGCCCCGCGTGCCCCGGAGACGCAGACGTTCCTGGCCACGATGCTCTGACGTCGTCACCCGCCCGTCCCGTCGCGACCCAGGAGAGCCCGCATGAAGACCGTCCACGTCCACGGTGAGCGCGACGTGCGCGTGCAGGAGGCGCCGCCGCCGTCGCTGCTCCGCGGGCCCGAGGCCTCGGGGCGCGACGCGATCGTGCGGGTCGTCGCCGCCTGCGTCTGCGGCTCCGACCTGTGGACCTACCGCGGGTTCCGGGCGCCGGCTCACGACCGCGGCATGGGGCACGAGTTCGTGGGCGTCGTCGAGGAGGTGGGCCACGCCGTGCGGACGGTGCGGCCGGGTGACTTCGTCGTCGCGCCGTTCTACGTCGCCGACGGCACGTGCGCCGTGTGCCGAGCCGGGTTCAGCGCGCACTGCCTGCACGGAGGGCTGTGGGGTGCCGACATCGCCGGCGAGGGTGGCTCGGGAGGGACCCAGGCCGAGCACGTCCGGGTGCCGCTGGCCGACGGGACCCTGTGCGTCGTGCCACCCGGATCCACCGGCGAGGACCTCCTGCCGGGGTTGCTGGCGCTCTCCGACGTCATGGGGACCGGGCACCACGCCGCGGTCTCCGGCGGCGTGCGGCCGGGCTCGACCGTGGTCGTCGTCGGTGACGGCGCCGTCGGCCTGTGCGCGGTGATCGCCGCGCGGCGGCTCGGCGCCGAGCGCATCGTGGCGATGTCGCGGCACGCCGACCGGCAGGCGCTCGCTGTCGACCTCGGGGCCACCGACGTCGTGGCCGAGCGGGGCGAGGAGGGCATCGCGCGCGTCAAGGACCTCTTCGACGGGATCGGCCCCGACGTCGCGCTCGAGTGCGTCGGGTCGATCGAGGCGATGCAGCAGTCGATGCGCACCGTCCGGCCCGGTGGCGACGTCGGCTTCGTCGGCGTCCCGGTGACCGGCGGCGAGGTGTCGGTCCGGACGATGTTCGGGACCAACGTCGGCGTGCGCGGTGGCATGGCCACCGTGCGCGACTACATGGACGAGCTGCTGCCCGAGGTGCTCTCCGGCGCCATCGAGCCGGGCCGGGTCTTCGACGTCCAGCTCCCGCTCGACGACGCGGCCGAGGGCTACCGCCTCATGGACGAGCGCAAGGCGGTCAAGGTCATGCTGCGCCCCTAGCGCATCCGTCGCTCCTCCCCACGATCCGGAGCGTCATCGCCCCTCTCGGCCCCGCAGACGGGCGATGGCGTTCCACATCGTGGGGACGGGACGGGACGGGACGGGACGGGTCAGGGCCGGCGGGCGCTGGTCGCGGCGTGGGCCAGGGCGGCGCGACAGGCGGCGATGCCCGGACGCTCGACCGTGCTCGCGCGCGCGGCGGTGAAGACGGTGCGTCGGGGGGCGTCGGGCAGGTCGACCAGGCGGACGCCGGGTCGTACGCCGCTCCACAGCAGGCCCGGCAGGAGCGCGACGGCGTGCCCGGTCTCGACGAGTCGCACCTGCGCCTGCAGGTCAGCGGTCTCGTAGCGCACGTCGGGCTCGAACCCGGCCGAGCGGCACACCTGCTCGGCGAAGTGGCGCGACGCGACGTCGTCGGGCTCCATGACCCAGGCACGGTCGGCGACGTCGAGGATCGACGCGGTGGCGGTGTCGTCGGCGGGCACGGCCAGTCTGACCTCGTCGGTCACGAGGTCGACGCGGTCCAGGCCCGGCAGGTGCGGGGTCGAGTGGTGCGCGTACTGCTCGGCGACGACGAGGTCGAAGTCGCGCGTCCAGGTCTCCCGCAGTGCGGTCTCGGGCTCGCGCTGCGTGACCGTGACGCGCAGGCGCGGGTGGTCGCGGGCGAGGCGCTCGAGGGTCGCGGGCAGCAGCGCGAGGGCCGCCGACTGGAACATGGCGAGACGCACGGTGCCGGTGGCCTCGCTCAGCGACGCGGCGAGGTCGGTCTCCGCCTGCTCGAGCCGTCGGACCACCGCCTCGGCGTGCTCGACCAGGATCGCCGCCTGCGGGGTGAGCTGCACCCCGCGCCCGACCTTGCGCAGCAGCTCGACGCCCACCTCCCGCTCCAGCTGCGAGAGCTGCTGCGACACCGACGACGGGCTCTGGTGCAGCGCCTCGGCGACGGCCGCGAGCGTGCCGCGCGCGTCGAGCTCGAGCAGGAGTCGCAGACGTCGGACGTCGAGCACGGGCCTGCTCCCATCGTTCGGCAGAACGGACGAGTACCGTTCAGAAAAGATCGCTTTATCTTACGGGTCAGTCGGTCCAGACTCGACGCATGACGACCACGCCCGAGACGCTCCCGCGCCACGACCACCTCGCCGACGAGACCGTCGCCCTCGTCCGCCGTTGGCTGTCCGAGGCGGCCGAGGTGCCCGTGGACAAGGCCGCGAGCCGGCTGGCAGCGGTGCTCGACGACCCGGCCGGCCTGCCGTTCACGGTCGGCTTCGTCGACGGCGTGATCCGACCGGAGGACCCGCACGTGGCCGCCCACCACTTCGTCGCGCTCGCCGCCGACGTGCCGCGCTTCGTGCCGCTGCACCTGCGGGCGGCGATGAAGCTGGGGGCGCTGGTGGCCCGCGTCGCGCCGACGCTCGTGATCCCCGTCGTCCGCCGGGCGCTGCGCGGGATGGTGGGGCACCTGATCGTCGACGCCACCGACCGGCGCCTGGGCCGCAGCATCGCCCGACTCCGCCGCCGGGGCGTGCGCCTGAACATCAACCTGCTGGGCGAGGCCGTCCTCGGCTCGCGCGAGGCCGACCGTCGCCTCGCCGGCACCCACGCGCTGCTGGCGCGCGACGACGTCGACTACGTGTCGATCAAGGTCTCCTCGACCGTGGCCCCGCACTCGGCGTGGGCGTTCGACGACGCCGTCGACCACGTCAGCCGCGCGCTGCAGCCGCTGTTCGAGCGAGCCGCCGCAGCGCCGACGCCGAAGTTCATCAACCTCGACATGGAGGAGTACCGCGACCTCTACCTCACGATGGCGGTCTTCATGCGGATCCTCGACCAGCCCCACCTGCTCGACCTCGAGGCGGGCATCGTCCTCCAGGCCTACCTCCCCGACGCGCTGGCCGCGATGATCCGGCTGCAGGAGTGGGCCGCGGCGCGTCGGGCCCGCGGTGGCGCCGCCGTGAAGGTCCGGCTGGTCAAGGGCGCGAACCTGCCGATGGAGCGGGTCGAGGCCTCGCTGCACGACTGGCCGTTGGCCACGTGGAGCACGAAGCAGGAGTCCGACACGCACTACAAGCGGGTGCTCGACTACGCCCTGCGTCCTGAGCGGGTCGAGAACGTCCGCATCGGCGTCGCCGGGCACAACCTGTTCGACGTGGCGCACGCCTGGCTGCTCGCCGGCGAGCGCGGGGCGCGCGAGGGCATGGAGCTGGAGATGCTGCTCGGGATGGCGCAGCAGCAGGCCGAGGTCGTGCGGCGCGACGTCGGCGGTCTGCTGCTCTACACGCCCGTCGTCCACCCGCGGGAGTTCGACGTCGCGATCGCCTACCTGATCCGTCGGCTGGAGGAGGGCGCGAGCCACGACAACTTCATGTCCGCGATCTTCGCGCTGCACGACGACGAGGCGCTGTTCGAGCGGGAGCGTCAGCGCTTCCTGGCGTCGCTCGCCGACGTCGACGACGAGGTCCCGGCGCCGCGTCGCACCCAGGACCGCAGCCTCCCGCCGGTCCCGCCGACGGACGCCGGGTTCGCCAACGCTCCCGACACCGACCCTGCGCTGCCCGCGAACCGGCGCTGGGCCGAGGCGATCCTGCAGCGGGTGCCGACGTCGACCCTCGGGGTCGACACCGTGGAGGCGCACCGCGTCGTCGACGTCGCCACCCTCGACACGATCCTCGGCGCCGCCCGGACGAGTGGCGTGGCGTGGGGACAGCGCTCGGGCGCCGAGCGTGCCGAGGTGCTGGAACGGGTCGCGCACCGGCTGGAGGAGCGGCGCGGCGAGCTCATGGAGGTGATGGCCGCCGAGACGGGCAAGACGCTCGACCAGTCCGACCCCGAGGTGTCGGAGGCGATCGACTTCGCCCGGTACTACGCGCAGCTGGCCCGTGAGCTCGACACCGTCGACGGGGCGACGTTCGTCCCGTCGGCGCTGACGGTCGTGACCCCGCCGTGGAACTTCCCCGTCGCGATCCCCGCGGGGTCGACGCTCGCCGCACTCGCGGCAGGGTCGGCCGTGGTCGTCAAGCCCGCGCCGCAGGCGGCGCGCTGCGGCTCGGTCATGGTCGAGGCGCTGTGGGAGGCGGGCGTCCCGCGCGACGTCCTGCACCTCGTGCACGTGCCGGAGGACGAGGTCGGGCGCCGGCTGGTGTCGGACCCGCGCGTGGACCGGCTGGTCCTGACCGGCGCCTACGAGACGGCGGCGCTGTTCCGCTCCTTCCGTCCCGACCTGCCGCTGCTCGCCGAGACGAGCGGGAAGAACGCCATCGTCGTCACCCCGAGCGCCGACCTCGACCTCGCGGCGCGCGACGTCGCGCACTCGGCGTTCGCCCACGCCGGACAGAAGTGCTCGGCCGCCTCGCTCGTGATCCTCGTCGGCAGCGTCGCGACGTCGGAGCGCTTCCGCGCCCAGCTCGTCGACGCCGTGACGTCGCTGGTCGTGGGGCTCCCGGACGACCCGACGTCGCAGGTCGGGCCGCTGGTCGAGCCGGCGCACGGCAAGCTGCTGACGGCGCTCACGACCCTCGACCCCGGCGAGGAGTGGCTCGTCGAGCCGCGTGCCCTCGACGCGGCCGGACGGCAGTGGACCCCAGGCATCCGCACCGGGGTCCGGCGCGGGTCGACCACCCACCTGGTGGAGTTCTTCGGCCCGGTGCTCGGCGTGATGACGGCGGCGACCCTGGAGGAGGCCGTCGAGATCCAGAACCAGGTCGACTACGGGCTGACCGCGGGCCTGCACTCCCTCGACCCCGACGAGATCGGGCGCTGGCTCGACGGCGTCCACGCAGGCAACCTGTACGTCAACCGCGGCATCACCGGTGCGATCGTGCGACGCCAGCCGTTCGGCGGCTGGAAGAAGTCGGCTATCGGCGCCGGCCACAAGGCGGGCGGGCCGAACTACCTCGTCGGCCTCGGCAGCTGGACGTCGGCCGCGGCGCACGCCGACGCCGAGCCCCTGTCCCCCGGGCGACGGCTGCTCGAGGCGGCGGGCGGCGACGCGCGTCTGGAGCGCGCGCTGCGCAGTGACGCCGCGGCGTCTCGCGACGTGTTCGCCGCGTCCGACGTGTCGGCCCTGATGGCCGAGCGCAACGTGTTCCGCTATCTGCCGGCCACGGTGCACGTGCGGCTGGCCGAGGCGGGGCACCCGACGGACCTGCTCCGCACGGTCGCGGCGGCGCTGGCCGCCGACGCCGACCTCACCGTGTCGTCCGCGGTCGACCTGCCGGCGCTCGCGTCCGTCGGCGTCGAGGTCGTGGTCGAGGACGACGCCGCGTGGGCCGCGGGCCTGCCGAACGCCGGGCACCAGCGCATCCGCCTCGTCGGCGCGCCGGCCTCCGTCGTCACCCGAGCGCTCGACGGCCGCCCCGACGTGGCCGTCTTCGACCACCCCGTCGTCGAGTCGGGCCGCGTCGAGCGGCTGCCGTACGTCCTCGAGCAGGCCGTCAGCATCACCGCCCACCGCTTCGGCACGCCCGACCACCTCACCGACGACGTGCTGGTGACCGGCTGACGCCACCCCCATCTGCCACGAGAGCGAGTCGTTCCGCTGGTCGAGTAGCGGAACGGGCGACGAAGGAGCGCCGTGCCGCGATGGAGCCGTCGCCATGGGGCGTAGCCGCGACGGAGCGAGACCACTCGGCAGCGGTTCAGCGTGGGCCGGCTTCCAGCGTGTGCCTGGAGTGGTCTCGATACACCTCCCCTCGCTGGCGCTCGTGGAGGCACTCGACCAGCGGAGGATGCCGCTGGTCGAGTAGCAGGGACGAGCTTGTGAGGTCCTGACGATGGAGCCGTCGCACTCAGGGCGTAGCCGCGACGGAGCGAGACCACCCGGCAACGGCTCAGCGGGCGGTGCGGCGGGCGACCTCGTCGTCGACGTCCATCCCCTGCTCCGTCGGGACGGTCACGGGCGCTGGAGTCGTCAGACCCTCGTCAGCCTCGTGCGACGGACCGCAGCGCCGCCTGCGCCGCCCAGTAGCCCGACATGCCGTGCGCCCCGGCGCCCGGCGGTGTCGCGGCCGAGCAGAGGAACACGCCGTCGGCGCCGGTCGCGTAGGGGTGGAGCGTCACGCGGGGTCGGAACACGAGCTGGAGCGGGTCGTTCGCGCCCGACACGATGTCGCCGCCGACGTAGTTCGCGTTCTTCCGCGACATCTCCGTCGTGCTGCAGACTGCTGTGGCGCGGATCCGGTCGCGGAACCCGGGGGCGAAGCGCTCGACCTGCGCGACGATCGCCTCGGTCGCGTCGCCGGTGTAGCCCGCCGGCACGTGCGCGTACGTGTAGAACGGGTGCACGTCGCCGACGGAGCGGGTCGGGTCGGCCACGTACTGCTGTGCGGCCAGGACGAACGGCCGCGCCGGCATCCGCCCGCGCGCGACGCTCGCCTCTGCCGCCGCGACCTCCTCGAACGTCCCCCCGACGTGGACGGTGCCGGCACGGCGGCTCGGCTCGTGCGACCACGGCACGCCGCCCTCGACGGCGAAGTCGACCTTGAACGCACCCGGTCCGTGGCGGTAGCGGCGGTACGCCCGGGCGACGTGCCGGGGGAGCCGGTCGCCGACGATGTCGGCCGCCGCGCCGGGGGCGGTGTCGAGCATGACGACGTCGGCAGGACCGAGCTCGTCGAGGCCGGTGACCGTCCGGCCGGTCTCGAAGAGCACCCCACGCTGCTTCGCGGCGGCGACCATCGCCGTGGAGATCGCAGCTGACCCACCGACGGCCGCGCCCCACCCGTACCGGTGAGCGGCCGTGCCGAGGGCCACGCCGATCGCCGACGACGCGAGCGACCCGAGCGGCCGGAACGCGTGCGCCGCGAGCCCGGCGAGCAGGGCTCGAGCCTCGTCGTCGCGCCACCGCCGTGCCAGCAGCGAGGCGGGCTGTCCTGCGTAGAGGCCGAAGCGTCCGAGGTGGAGCGGATGTCTCGGCACGTGCAGCACGGGCTGGAGGAACTCGTCGGCGATCGTGTGGAAGCGGTCGGTCAGCGAGCCGAAGACGCGGCCCCACGTGCGGCCGTCGCGCCCACCCAGCTGTCGGGCCGTCTCCTCGACCGACCGGTAGGCGGTCGCCCCGCGGCCGGCGTCGAGCGGGTGCGAGTACTGCACCTCCGGCTCGACCCAGGACAATCCGTGCTCGGCGAGGTCGAACGCCTGCGAGAACCGGGTGGCGATCGCCAAGGGGTGGATCGCCGCGCACACGTCGTGGACGAGCCCGGGCAGCGTCAGCTCCGCCGAACGGGTCCCTCCGCCGAGGGTGTCGGCCGCCTCGACCACCTCCACCGACATGCCGGCGTCGGCCAGCACGAGTGCCGCAGCCAGCCCGTTGGGACCGCTGCCGACGACCACGGCTCGCGTCACGACCTCACCTCATCGCCCCGCACGGATCAGGCGCCCGCGGCAGTGAGCGTGCTGCGCAGCCGGGGCTTGTCGAACTTGCCGACCGGGTTCTTCGGCACCTCGTCGATGAAGCTGACCTGGGTGGGCAGCTTGAACTTCGCGATGCGCTCGGTCAGGAATGCGAGCAGCTCGTCCCGCCCGAGCGACGCGCCGTCCTTCAGGACGACGAACGCGACGGGCTCCTCGCCCATCACCGGGTGCGGCCGACCCACGACGGCGGCCTCGAGCACGGAAGGGTGGGCGTGGATGGCGTGCTCGATCTCCTGCGGGTAGATGTTCTCCCCACCGCGGATGATCAGGTCCTTCACGCGGTCGACGATCCGCAGGTAGCCGTCCTCGTCGAGGATGCCGACGTCGCCCGTGTGCAGCCAGCCGTCCCGGATCGTCTTGGCGGTCTCCTCCGGCTTGTTCAGGTAGCCGCGCATCACGGTGGGTCCCTGGACGACGACCTCGCCGCGCTCGCCGGTCGGCAGCAACGAGCCGTCCGCGGCCATGATCGCGACCCGCTGGCCGGGGAGCGCGACCCCGACCGTGCCGGGCTTGCGGACGCCGTCGAGCGGGTTGCTCGTCGACGCGCAGGTGGTCTCCGACAGCCCGTAGCCCTCGACGAGCACCACGCCGAAGCGCTGCTCGACCTGGGTGATCAGCGCGGCGGGCATCGGTGCCGCACCGCACGCGACGAAGCGCAGCGAGCTGGTGTCGGGCTCGACCTCGGCCGGCAGGTTGGCGAGCATCGTGTAGATCGCCGGGACACCCGAGAAGTAGGTGGGGCGCACCGCCTCGAGCGTGGCGAAGAACGTGCGCGGGTCGAAGCGGCCGGCGATGGTGGCCTGTCCGCCCGCCCGCAGCGGCGACAGGATGCTGACGACGATGCCGTTCACGTGGAACAGCGGCAGGATGAGCAGGCTGTGGTCGCGCTCGTCGAGGGACATGGACGTCACCATCGTCGCCGTCATCGCGTCGAGGTTCGCGTGCGTGAGCTCCACGCCCTTCGGCCGCCCGGTCGTCCCGCTCGTGTAGACGAGCAGGGCGAGGTCGTCGAGGTCCGGCTCGAGCTCGGCCACCGGCGCCGGCGCCGACGCCGACGCCGTGGACGGCACCAGGTCCTCGGGGGTCACGGTGGTGACCCCCTCGAGGGCCAGCCCGTCGTGGGTGACGAGCACCCTCGCGCCGGCGTCGCCGACCTGGTACTCGACCTCCCCGACGGCCAGGGCCGGGTTGACCGGCGTGACCGCGGCACCGAGACGCCACCCCGCGAACAGCGTGACGACGAGGTCGGTGCGGTTGGCGAGGCGCACCGCCACGACGTCGCCGTGACCCACGCCGAGCGAGGCCAGCGAGGCGGCGACGGCGTCGACGCGTCGGGCGAGGTCGGCGTTGGTGAGGGTGCCGAGGACGTCGTCGGTCAGGCACGGTGCGGTCGGGGCCTGCTCGGCTCGGGTGGCGGGCAGCGTGGCGAGGTGCACGGGTCTTCCTTCGGGGGGAGGGGTCGGGGTGGAGCAGGCCTGGCGTGGCCCGCGGGACGCGGTCAGACGCTGGACCCGTCGAGCTGCTCGGGAGCGACGCCGAGGGTCCGACGGCGCACGTAGCCCTCGGCCGTCCAGGTCGCCTGCACGGGGACCGGTCCGTCGGGCAGCCAGGGCTGCTGGGCCACGCAGTCGGCGACGTTCCACGTCCCGCGCTCCACGACGCCCAGGGCGGCGTCGATCACCTGGTACTCCTGGGTGCGCTGGTGGATGGGCTGGGACTCGACCCACATGACGACGAGGTCGCCGGGCTCGAGACCGAGCCGCTTCTGCACCGCGGCGATGAGGCGCGCGTCGTGCAGGTGGCCGTCGCCGAAGTTGAAGCCGAGGATCGTGGTGCACATCAGCTCGCCCTCGCGGACGGTGCGGGACTCGATGTCGTCGAGGTGCGTGTAGAGGAGCGAGAACAGGCCGCGGCCCTGGCTGTGCATCGCCCGCCAGGCGATCGTCTTCTGCAGGGTGAGGTCGGCGTCGTCGCGCTCGTACGGCGTCGGGAGCATGCGCTGGAGCTGGTCGATCTGGTTCTCCACGCCCGGCAGCTCGTTGAGCCGCTCCTCCACCCCGGGCTTCATGGCCCAGACGGCCGAGGCCCAGTTGCCGGCGTACTGGCGCATCGAGGGCAGGAAGGAGACGAGGTCGGGGCGCAGGTTGCCGAGGATCGGCCCGAAGGTCAGCAGGGCGAAGACCGGCACGAGCAGCCAGGGCTCGGAGAAGCTCCAGATGTTGTAGGTGCCGGGGTCGAACCCGACCCACAGGACGATGGCGATGAACCCGAAGAAGACGTTCCACTCCAAGGGCACCGCGAGCGGGAAGGTCGAGGTGATGAAGAGGTGGAAGGCCAGCATGACGAGCGCGCCGACGAGCGCGACCGTGGCGTTGGTGGTCAGCAGGAGCGTGACGGGAACGATGATCTCGACCGCGGTGCCGCCGACGTGCGCCATGAACCAGGCGACGCGTGAGGGACGCAGGTCGTGGGGGGCGTCGCGGTAGTGCAGTCGCTTGATCCACCGGCCCGGCATCGCGGGGCTGTTGGACACCATCGGCGGGATGACGTTCTCGAAGTGGGCGCCGAGCTTGGAGACGCCGGCACCGATCCAGACGACGCAGATGACCACCTTGAACACCACGACGAGGTCGACGAAGTCGGCGGTGCTGGCGATCGTGCCGAACAGGGCGGAGAACAGCATGATCGGCAGGTACTGCTCGGACCGGGCGGCGAGGAAGATCACCTTGTCGCGCAGGCCCATGAGGGGCATGAGCACGAGGATCGGGACGAAGTACTGCGGGGGCACCAGCTCCTGCGCGCCCGTGCCCGCGGGGAGGAACTGGCTCGGGACGGGCTCGGCCTGGGCCGCGAGCGGGTAGACGAGGCTGGCGAGGACGCCCACGTAGAGGGCGACGTCGAACCAGGTGCGCTCGTCGCCGCCGGTGAACGGCACCCGACGGCCCCACGGGGCCATGCGGATCGTGCCGGGACGGATCCAGTACCTGATGTTGCCCACCATCGGTCGGAAGTGGCCGCACAGCGGACCGAAGGCGCCGCCGAGGCCGATCACCTCCAGCAGCATCAGCCAGACGGCGAGCTTCTGGTAGACGACGACGTTGTCGTACCAGGAGCCCACGTCGGTGAACGCGATGCCCGACGTCGCCGACGCGATCCAGATGCCGACGCCGAAGTAGAGCCCGAGCATCTTCAGGATGTACACGACGTGCAGGACGCGCGGGGTGCCGAAGCCGTCGTCGGCCCAGTGGGTGCTGAGGATCCGCACCCGCTCGCGCAGGGGCAGGCGGACGAAGGTGGCCGGCTCGACCGGCGGCGGGGAGGGGTTGATGAATCCCATGGTTTCTCCTCTTCGTGGACGACCGGCTTGGCGGACGAGCAACGGGGACGGACCGACACTAGGAGGGGCTGAGACCTGGGTCACTGTGTCCTGGAACCAAAAGATTCGATCGATCTTGTGCGCGGGAGCAGGACTCGACTGCAACGTGAGTGGCATGATCCAGGCACCACCCTCACTCCTTGTGCTGAGGAACCCAGAACCGGACGGGAGGTGCGGCGCGTGGAGCCGCCGATGGAGCACGACGAGGTCGCCCGACGCGCCGCAGCCCGCGTCGCGGACATCGCCGCATCCACGATCGACCACCTCGACGACTTCTCCCGCCGGCTGCAGGTGGAGATGGCGGAGTCGATCCCCGAGCTCCGGGGTGACCCGCTGATACTGGACCTGCTCTACGCGAGCGTGCAGAGCAACGTGCGGACCTTCTTCCACGCCGCCCAGCACGGTCGTGAGCTCGCGTCGGTGGATGCGCCGAGGCCGGCCGTGGAGTACGCCCGGCGACTCGCGCAGCGGGAGATCTCCTCCAACGCGCTCCTCCGCGCCTACCGTCTCGGGCAGCGACGAGGTGTCGACTGGGTCGCTGGGCGACTGGCCGCGGAGTCGGACGACAGGGTCTCCTTCGAGGCGCTGCTCCTTCTGCAGGACATCGCCTTCGACTACATCGACCGGGTGTCGGAGCAGGTCGTGGTCGAGTACGAGGTCGAGCGCGAGCGATGGCTCACGAGCCGCAACACGATCCGAGCCGCGACGTTGCGCGACGTGCTGAGCGGCCGCGACGTGGACGTGGCTGCCTCCGAGCGTGCTCTCGGGTACCGGCTTCGCCAGAACCACGTCGGGCTCGTCCTGTGGACGGACGAGAGGCTGGCGGCGACCGGACCGCACGAGAGGCTCGAGCACCGTGTCCACTCGATAGCGCAGGCGCTCGGGTCGGAGACGTCGCCCTTGTTCGTCGCGCAGGACGGCTCGTCCGGTTGGGGATGGGTGCCGGTGCGCGCCGACGCCGGGGTCGACCTCTCGCGACTCGGGCGCGCACTGGGCGACACGGGTGGCGACGTCCGGGTGGCGATGGGCGCCGTGCGGAAGGGCGTCGCGGGCTTCCGCGCGTCGCACGTGGAGGCGCTGCGAGCCCACCGGGTCGCCGTCGTCGCGGGCGCACGGGCGGATGGGGTCACGTCGTACTCGGCGCCGGGGGTCAGGGCGGCGGCGGTCCTCGCGGAGGACGTCCCGCTCGCCCGCGAGCTCGTCGCGTCGATGCTCGGGGACCTCGCGCGGGACGACGAGGGCGTGGAGCGGCTGCGCGAGACCCTCGCCGTCTTCCTGCAGGAGAACCAGAGCTACGTCGCGACCGCTGCGAAGGTCCACCTGCACAAGAACACGGTGAAGTACCGGGTCGACAAGGCGGTGGAGCTGCGCGGTCGCCCGATCGAGGACGACCGGTTCGACCTCGAGCTCGCCCTGGTCGCGTGCCGCTGGCTGGGCGCCGCGGTGCTCACCTAACCCGGCGGGACCGTCGGCTTCCGGTTCCGGTGGGCCCGGACGCGCGATGCTGCGGGAGTCGTCCGCGGGTCCGTCAGGGCCGGACGAAGACGCCGAGCCGAGGGGCAGGCCGGTAGCCGAGGCCCTCGTAGAAGGTCGACGCGGCGCTGTCCCGGGCCGTGAGGAGGCACCACCGGTCCACCTCGGGAAGGTGGCGGTCGAGCGCTCCCACGAGCTCGGTGGCGATGCCTCGACGTCGCATGTCGGCGCGGACGCACAGCTCCTGGACGAGGAAGTGCTCGTCCGGCCCGGATCGTTCGAGGTGGCCGAGGACGAACCCGAGGACCTCCCCGTCGGACCCGGTCATGCAGAGTCCATGCGAACGAGGGGTGGCCACGAAGTCGCGGAGCCGCTGGTCGGCGTCCTCGACGGTCCACGACTCGTTCCACGGCTCGGCGTTGAAGGTGTCGACGTAGAGAGCGACGCACTGCTCGAGCGTGTCGAGGCTCAAGGTCTCGATCATCCGCCCACCTTGTCAGGGGTCCGGGTCCCAGGTCGAGACCTGGGGACCTGGTGCGGCCGGGCGCGGCGGGGGCGTCCCGCGTCGCAGTGGCGCCGTCCGGTCACCGCGCGGCTGACAGCAGCTCCAGCACGGCGCGCTGCTCCTCGCGCGGCAGGTCGTGCACCAGCAGGCCCTCGACGGCGAAGACGCCGAGGCGGGTCGTCGCCGGTACCTGGTCCTCGGGCACGCCCAGCAGGCGCAGCTCGTCGGCCAGCATCGCGTCGGTGAGCACGTGGAACGCGTCGTGCCAGGTGGCGACCGTCGCCGACGTGGCGGCGAGCGCGTGGACGGTCGTCACGAGCTTGTTGCGCTGCTTCAGCTGCTCCACGACCCAGAGCAGACGGTCGACGGGCGGCTGCTCGGCCTGGCTCTCCAGGCCGACCACGAGCTCGCCGAGGAGGTGGTCGAGCACGCCGACGAGCAGCGCCTCCTTGTCGGCGAAGTACCAGTAGATGGTCGTCGTCGTCACGTCGGCGGCGCGGGCCACCCGTGCCATCGAGGTCCTCTCGTACCCGACGTCGGCGAACAGGGCGGCAGCTGCGGCGACGATCTCGGCGGACTTCTCCTCCCGATCCTGGGCGCGGCGGTTACGAGGCACACGTCACCTTATCTTGCACGACGTTCAAGAGACCCCTACCTTTTCTTGAACGACGCTCAAGAGGGCGTCGACGAGACCATGCCACCCACGAGGGGGAGTGCGCCATGACCGAGCCGGTCACCAGCAGCGTCGCGACGTCGGACGAGTGGTTCGTCTCCGGCGGTACCCGGTGCGCCGCACGCGTCTACCGGCCGGCGGGCCGGCGCGGGGCGTCGCCCGTGGTGGTGATGGCGCACGGGTTCGGCTCGGTCCGGGCGCTGCGGCTCTACTCGTACGCCGAGCGCTTCGCCGCCGCCGGGTACGTCGTGGTCGTCTTCGACTACCGCGGCGTCGGCGACAGCGAGGGCGAGCCGCGCCAGGTGCTCGACATCGGCATGCAGCACGACGACTGGCGCGCGGCCCTCCGCTTCGCGCGGTCGCTCGAGGGGGTCGACCCCGCCGCTGTCGTGGCATGGGGCACGTCGTTCGCGGGTGGTCACGTGCTCACGCTGGCGGGCCAGGGGGAGTCGCTCGCCGCGGTCGTCGCGCAGGTGCCGCACGTCAGCGGGCCGGCGGCTGTGCGGGCCACCGGTGTGCGCGCCGCGCTGCGGCTGGCCGTCCCGGCGCTGCGCGACCTGGTCGCGGCCCGTCGTGGTCGTCCGCCGGTGCTCGTCGACAGCGTCGCCCGTCCGGGCGGCACCGGGATGATGACGACGCCGGACGCCTACCCCGGCATGATGACGCTGTTCCGCGAGTCCGAGCTGGGGAGGACGTCTACCCGCGCACGGTCGCGGCCCGCATCGCGTTGCGCATCGGTCTCTACTCGCCCGGACGCCGGGCCGCGCAGATCCCGTGCCCGGTCCTCGTCCAGATCGTCACGCGCGACGCCATCACGCCGCGTAAGGTCGCCGAACGGGCGGCTGCCCGGATCCCGCGGTCCACCGTCCGCGTCCACGACGGCGGTCACTTCGACCCGTACGTCGCTCCGCTCTTCGACGCCGTCGTCGCGGAGCAGCTCGAGTTCCTCACCGTCCACGTCCCGCCCCACCCGAAGGATCCCGCATGAGCCAGTCCCGTACCGCCCTCGTCACCGGCGCCTCCTCCGGCATCGGTGCCGCGTTCGCCCGCGTCCTCGCGGACGACGGTCTCGACCTCGTCCTCGTGGCCCGCCGCCAGGAGAAGCTCGACGAGCTCGCGCAGGAGCTGCGCGACCGGCGCGGCGTCCGGGTCGAGGTCGTCACCGCCGACCTGAGCGATCCCGCGGCCCCCCGCGCGGTCGTGGACGCCGTGCAGGAGCTGGGCCTCGAGGTCGACGTGCTCGTCAACAACGCGGGACTGTCCGGCGACGCGGCCTTCACGGAGACGCCGTGGTCGACTCTCGCGGCGGAGATCCAGGTGATGGTGACGGCCGTGACCGAGCTCGCCCACCTCCTCGCGCCCGGCATGAAGCAGCGCGGCCACGGTCGCATCGTGAACGTCTCCTCGCTCGCGGCGTTCGCCCCGCCCGGCGAGAGCCTGCTGTACACGGGCATCAAGAGCTACGTGCTCGACATGTCGCAGGCGCTCGACATGGAGCTCAAGCCGCACGGCGTCCACGTGACGGCGCTCTGCCCCGGCTTCACCCGCAGCGAGTTCCACGCGACGATGGGCAGTGCCGAGGCCGCCAACCGGCTCCCGGCTCTCCTCTGGCAGGAGGCCGACGCCGTCGCCCGCGAGGGCTGGGCGGCCGTCGAGGCGGGCAAGCCGGTCTGCGTCGCGGGTCGCGTGAACAAGGTGCTGTCGCACGCGATGCGCCCGGTGCCGTTCCGTCTGCAGTACCTGATGGGGCGGTCCCTGAACCCGCTCAAGCACTGAGTCTTCGGCTGAGGCGACGGCGAGGCTGGATGGGGCCTGAACCACGACTGGTCCCGACCCTCGGCGGCTCTGCTGTGCCACACCGGGCGGGTCGCCGATCGCGCCTGGTGTGCACTGGGCGCCGGCAGATCGGTCTCAGCAGGCCGTCCGCCTCGGGGGGAGCCTCGCGGGGCGGACGAGGTCGCCCCTCGGTGTGGACGAGAAGGAAAAATACTGCAATTGCAGCCCGCGTGAGCGGCGCGGGAGTGGATTCTCGAACATTTGTTCGGTATCATGGTGTCATGTCCAGCACGCAGCTCGCCGACCGGCTCGAGGCCGTCGCCGCTGAGCTGCGCGCCTACCCGACGCCCACCGACGCGCTGCGGGTCCTGCAGGGACTGTCCAACGCGATCGACGCGGAGAAGGTGGCGCTGGTCGCGGAGGTGGACGAGCATCGGGACTTCGAGGCCGAGGGCTGCTCGAGCCTGAAGAACTGGCTGCGTGACCAGCTGCACCTCGACGGCAGACAGGCCTCCCAACTCGTCCGGTCCGCTCGGACCCTGCGCGACATGCCCGAACTCGAGTCACTGGCCGTCGAGGGTGCCGTGTCCCTGGACCACGTCGAGGCGTTCGGCTACGCGGCCAAGCACATCGACCCGATGGTCGTCGAACGCTCGATGGACTGGATGCTGCGCCTGGCCGAGCGGGCCGAGCCGGTCCAGATCCGCAAGGCCGTCAAGAAGCTTCGTGCGACCGCCCATCCCGACGACCTCGACGAGGCCTGGATGAAGGGCATGGACCGCCACGACCTCAAGGTCTCCGTCGTCGGCGACGGTGTGGCCGTGACCGGGTTTCTGCCCTTCGACACCGGCAGCAAGCTCAAGACGATCCTGCAGTCCCTGTCCGCACCCACCTGCGCCGAGGACGACCGACCCGTCAGCGTCCGCCGCGTCACGGCCCTCGACCAGCTCCTGTCCGGCATCCTCGACTCCGGTCTGCCGCAGGACAAGGGCGTCCGCCCCCACATCACGCTCACCGTCGACCTGTCCCAGATCGCCCAGGACCCTGACCGAACCACCGGTGAGCTTGCTGGGTTCGGCACCATCGGCCCCGCCCAGCTGCAGCAGATGCTCTGCGACGCCGACCTCACCCCCATCCTGACCGCCGGCAAGCACACCGTCCTGGACGTCGGCCGCACCCACCGCCTCGCCACACCGACTCAACGCAAGGCGGTCGTGAACCGGCAGGGCGGCACCTGCGCCGGACCCGGCTGCCACGGACCCGTCGTCCACGTCCACCACGTCCAGTACTGGTCCGACGGCGGACCCACCGACCTCGCCAACCTCATCGGGCTCTGCCCACGCTGTCACGCCGCCGTGCACCAAGGGTTCTTCACCATCGACCCCCACACCCACCAGACCCACCGCACCCTGCGCACCCGACGCACCAGCGCCCGCCGCACCCGAGCCGGCTGACCTCGTCGGCACTCAGCGGGGTGGGATCACGAGAGGCGTGTTGCCCGCACGGTGGTGGCGGTGCCGAGGCGCGGCAGGTTCTCCGGATGAACCGGTCAGCCTGGCGCGCCTCGGGCGACCTGTCCACCGCGACGGACGGTCCGCGGTGGCCACGGGTGCCTGCCGCGATGCCTGGTCGGTGATGCGTCCCGCAGCCGCGCGGCCCCTAGGCTTCGGTCATGGACCGGCTGGGCGTGCAGACGACGCGCGTCGCACTCTTCGGCGGCGACCAGAGGTTGCGGCAGGCCGAGTCGACGGTGGCAGTGCTGGAGTGGACGATCAACGGCGTCCCGCTCCGGGAGATCGTCGACGACCCCACCTCGATACCGCCCCTCTACGCCGGAGCGGACGAGGACCAGCGGCGCGAGCTGTTGCTACGTCTGCGGGGCGACCGCACGGATCTGCCGACGTTCGTCCCGCGCTTCGAACGTTCCCGGCTCGACCGGCTGCTCGGGCGGAGGGGGACTCCGTGGGCCCCCTTCGGGTCCGCGTTCGAGGACGGTCGCGTCGTGCTCCTCGAGTGCCCCTGCGGGGACCTGGACTGCGGAGCGCTGACGACCGAGGTCGTCGTCGAGGACGACGCGGTCGAGTGGCGCGACATCGGCCGGCAGGTCACGTACGAGCCGTTCGCCGGCTACAACGCCGAGGTCTGGTCCGCCCGCTTCGACCGCTCCCAGTACCTCGCGGTGATCGACGACGTCATCGCCATGGACTGGTCGCAGGTGCAGGAGATCCGTCGGCGACGGTCGAGCATCGACCGGTCGTGACCCGCGTGCGTCCGCAGCTCGACACGGACGACAACCCTGGTGGGTAGGCCCCGTGGGACTCGAACCCACAACCCGCGGATTAAAAGTCCGCTGCTCTGCCAGTTGAGCTAGAGGCCCTGGCGAGGCCCAGTCTGCCAGCGTCGGGACGGGAGGTGGGGCGGGCGCCCCAATCGTGCGAAGCCGGCCCGACGGGTGAGACGGCGCGTTACCCTGGAGGCACCGTCCCCCGGCGGTCCCCCACCCCTGCCAGCAGTGGAGCTTCTCGTGCTCGAGCCCCTCGACGATCGTCTCCGTGACGACGACGTGCTCGACGAGATCGAGCTGACCAGCCGGCTCATCATCGCCGCGTCCGGGCGCGAGACGCCCATGTCGCAGGCAGAG